>OFOK01002003.1_pt1 | contig 13214 bp, 3 predicted proteins | sample 1542001 | NCBI WGS metagenome assembly OFOK01 (sample SAMN04209242, study PRJEB22552) | human gut metagenome | biome: gut; material: feces | host: Homo sapiens | place: USA: Oklahoma
GACCGCGGCGGCGGAAGCCCCTGCCGGTTCCGGTTCGGAAACAGATCCGTACAGGCTGGAGGATGCGGCGGATCTGAAATGGTTTGCGGAGAGGGTAAACGGGAGCGCCTCCAAAAGCACTTCCACACTCTGCGCCCTTTTGACGGATAATATCGATCTGGAAGGGCAGGAATGGGAGCCCATCGGCCGTTACGCTTCATACAGCGATTACGTGTATTACGGCGGCGTTTTTGACGGGAACGGAAAGACCGTTTCCGGCCTTCACATCGATACAGATAAGCAGTATCAGGGCCTTTTCGGTTATGTGAAGGGCGGCACGATCCGAAATCTCAGGGTGGAGGGTTCTGTGGCTACTTCCGCTTCATCCAGTTCGTATACGGCGGGGATCGTCGGATATGGAAATCCCGCTGTTCTGGAAAACTGCGTGAATGAAGCCGAAGTTTCCGCTTCTGCCAAGGGATACTGTGCGGGTATTATAGGCTATGCGGGAAGCGGAACTGAAATCGTGAACTGCACAAACAACGGTGGGGTTTCCGGCTGCGGCGACTACGTGGGCGGCATTGCCGGCACAGCCGTCACTTCTGTGAAAATAGAGGGATGCATAAACAGCGCCGCGGTTGCCAATACTGGAAAACCCAGCTCCTACTCGTATTCTACAGGCGGCATTGCGGGAGGGCTCTCTGAGAGCTCCTCCGGGAATTCTTCCATTATCCGCTGCGGAAATACCGGCGATATCTCCAGCACCCTTAAGCGAACGGGCGGGATCGTCGGCAGTCTCGGGGGGAAAGTGGAAGACTGCTTTAATACGGGAAATGTGACGGGAACCTACGGAGTCGGCGGAATCGCAGGCGATTCCGGAGGAGCCTCTTCTTCTGTTTCTGATTGCTACAATATAGGAACTGTTACAGGGAACGAACCTTCTGCTTCCTTTGATGATACGAACGCCAAGGGGGTGGGAGGTGTCATCGGCGGCGTTTCCTCTACCGGCAATACAGCTTCTGTTAAAAACTGCTACAACGCGGGAGACGTGGTTCTCAACACATCGGATGAAACCGTGCTTGCGGGCGGCGTTGTGGGCAACAGCTCCGCAAAAAGCTACAGCGGAGCTGTGACCTCCGGGCTGGTTACGGCTCAGAACTGCTATTATCTAGCTTCTGCAGCAGCGCAGGGAGACGGGTACGATGCCTCCGCCGGGGGGATAGCGGCCAAAGATGCCGAAGAGATGAAATCCGCGGAATTCGCGGCCCTTCTGGGGGATTTTATCGCCGACCCCAATGGTGGCTACCCCATGCTCACATGGCAGGATCCGGAGGCCAGGTATACGGTGGAATTCATCATCGATATTCCGGGGGCCGAGCTGACTGTTCGGGACGGCAGCGGTGCGGCAGTGGAGCCGGAGCCTGAACAGGATTTTACCTATCTTCTGAAGAACGGGGATTACATCTATACGGTTACCTGTGAAGAATGCGAAGACGTGAACGGAAGCTTTACGGTGGCCTATGGAGGTCAGACGATTTCTGTTTCTCTGGAGGTGAAAACCTATCCTTTTGTCTTTTCCACAGCGCCGGCGGACGCGGAGCTGACGGTGGAAGGACAGAATCCTCTTCCGGACGGGAGGACGTACGTCCTGCCAAAGGCGGGAAATCCCTATAGCTATACCGCCCGCGCCTTCGGCTATGAAGAAAAGGCCGGATCCTTCTCCATCACGGGAGATCCGGCTCAGGACGCGCTGGAAGTGGTTCTAACAGAAAAACCGCGGTATTCTGTGACATTTTCCTATGAAAAGGAGGAGGGCGGCCCCGACAGCGCCGTGGACGTCTATGTGACCAGCGGGGAATATCCTTCGGAAGAGCTCCAGGCGGAAACAGACGGAAGCTTCCTTCTGCCGGACGGAACCTATTCCTATCGGATCGCAGGCGCAGGCTATAAAACGGTTTCGGGGAGCTTCACCGTATCCGGGAAGGATTTCGATGTGCCGAAGGTGTATCTGGCTGTTCAGACCGCGTGGGATGGGAGCACCCTGACGGAGCCCGCCAGAGACGGCGAAGGCGTATATCTGATCTCTTCGCCGGACGAGCTCATGTGGTTCGACAGAAACGCCGGGCTGGACAGTTCCGCCAAACTTACGGCGGATATCCGCATCAACGAGGATATGAGCGCTTCAGAGGACAGCCTTTATGTCTGGAGCCCTGTAGGCGTTTCCAGCAGCAAGGCCTATACGGGCGTGTTTGATGGAGAAGGCCACACGGTTTCAGGCCTGTATATCAGCCAGAGCGGCGGCAATGCCGGTGTTTTTGGATATGTGTCGGGCGGAAGCATCCGTAATCTCACTGTGTCGGACAGCCTTGTTTCAGCGTCCGGCAATTATGTGGGCGCCATAGCCGGCGATCTCAAGGGAACCGTAGAAAACTGCCATGTGACCGATTCGGTGAAGGTTTCCGGAAAAGGATATGTTGGCGGCGTTGTGGGCGAGTTGGACAGCACCGGCTCCGTGACAAAGAGCTCCAATGCCGGCGCTGTATACGCTTCTTCTGACTATGCCGGCGGGATTGCAGGCCGTGTCTACTCCGAAAGATCGGATGCCCTGACGGATTCCTTCAACAGCGGAAGCGTCACGGGTTCCGGCTATGCGGGCGGTGTGGCCGGCTCGGTTTATTCCGGCGGTTCTGTGCGGAATGTGTATAACACGGGCGCCGTGAAGGCCGAAAACGGCGCGGCCGGAGGGCTTATAGGCCGCTTCCGCTACGGCGGGCTTTCCAACGCCTATACCGTTGGCAGCGTGAAGGGTGAGAAAGCCGGAGCCGTGGCAGGCGGGCTGGAATTTGATAGTGGAGCCAAATCCTTTGAATCCGTCTTTTATCTCAGCGGCATTGCAGATGCGGTTATCGGCGATGAGAACGGCTGCGCCGTGCAGACGGGCAGGGCCGAAGGCTGCACGGAGAAAGAGCTGAAGGCGCTGGCTGAAAAGCTGGGGAGCGGCTTTACGGCGGACAGCGGTTCCATAAACAAAGGATATCCCGTTCTTTCCTGGCAGTCGGACGAAACGGGGGATCCGAACGCGCCCGCGCCCGACCCGGACGGCTGGGACGGAAAGGCCTCTGAAACGGCTCCTGAGAGCGTTGACGGGGTATACCAGCTTTCTTCCCCCGCAGAGCTGAAATGGTTCGCGGAAAAGGCGGCGGAATATCCATATATAGAGGGGATCCTTACGGAGGACGTCGATCTGAATAACCGCCCCTGGGAGCCCATAGGCGGCAGTACAGCTGAAACGGCCTTCCTGGGCGTCTTTGACGGCAACGGGAAGACCATCCGCAATCTGTATATCAGCTCCGAAAACGGAGCGGGCCTCTTCGCCTATAACGGCGGCGAGATCCGGGACGTGACCATAGAAGGCCTGATTTTGGATTCCGACAGCGCGGGAGCGGCTGCGTCCTGCAACAGCGGAAGGATCACAGGCGTTGTCTCCGCAGTGGAAATCAGTGGAGGAAACCGGATCGCAGGTATTGCGGCTGTTAATGCGGGCGGCGCTATAGAAGGCTGTTCCAATAGGGGAGCTGTTTCCGGCGGTCAGTATGTGGGCGGCGTCACAGCCGTCAATGAAGGAACGGTGGCCCTTTCTAAAAACACCGGAATGATCACGGCGGGCAGCAGCTTTGCAGCCGGTATCGCGGCGGATAACGACGGCGGCACGGTGAAAGACTGCGCCAACAGCGGTCACATAGTGAGCTGCGCGGCTGTCCGCCTGAGTTTTGCAGGCGGCCTTGTGGGACGCAACAACGGGACCGCCCAAAACCTCTATAATACGGGCAACGTGGTATGCCTGGGCAGCGGCGTAGGCGGCTGCGTAGGGATCAATACCACCGGCTCCGAGGCCTCCGGCCTTTATAGCGCGGGAGATGTAACAGGTTCCTATGTGGATACCGAAGACGGAGAGGAATTCCGCGTGGGCGGTGCTGTAGGCGAAATGAACGACGGCGTCAGCGAGGCTTATTATCTGGAAAGCCTCCCCATAGCTTCCGGCGGAACTCCCGTTTCAGAGCAGGAGCTTACGGACAAGGCGGGGATACTGCCCTCCATGCTGCCGGAGAGGGAAAGGATCGCAGGGACGGTGGATCTCGGAAAGCCGGAGGCCGGAGACACGGCCCGGGCTGTTTACGAAGGAAATGCCCAAGCCCCCTTCTTCGTCTGGTATATTTCAGACGGCTATGACGAAACGGCTCTGGCTGTGGGAGAAGAATATGAGGTCCCCGCTTCCCTCACAGGGTATGTCCTGCGGGCAAAGGCAATGGATCCGGAGCTGCAGGGCGTGGTGACGGGAGCCTCCGAAAAAATCGAAGGCTTTACGGGAACTGTGAAGATCACGGGCCTTGCCGTTGTGGGCCGTACGCTTACGGCTGTGTACACCGGCGGCGAGAGTTCCCCCGCCTATCAGTGGTACAGGGGGGATATGGAGATCCCCGGCGCGGATACGGCTTCCTACACCGTCAGGGAGGAAGACAGGGGCCGGATTCTCACCGTGCGGGTGACGGGCTCCAAGCCGGGCTGCGTGGAGCGGAAAACGGATGCGGTCCTATCGGAAGAGGAGGCCGGCGTATGGCCGGAATCCCAGTGCGCAGAACCTCAGAAGGATGCAGGCGGTGCCTACCGGATCGGCACAGAAAAAGAACTCAAATGGTTTGCAAGCTTTGTGAACGGCGGAAATCCTTCTGCGGACGCCAAGCTTACGGACGATATAGAACTTCAGTCGGATTCCTGGTATCCTATTGGAAACAGCCGCGTTCCCTATACGGGGACTTTTGACGGCGATGGAAAAACGGTGAGCGGGTTCAGGCTGTCTTCCTCCGGCGACGAGCAGGGCTTCTTCGGAAATATCGGCGGAAAGGGAGAGGTGAAGGATCTTCATGTTTCCGGTTCTGTGGATGTTTCCGGCGGCGAGGCCATAGCTGCTGGAGGCATTGCGGGCTTCACGGAGGGAAGGATCACAGGCTGTTCCTTTGAGGGAAGCGTGAGCGGCGTCTCCGATGTAGGCGGCATCGCGGGCCAGAACGGGGAAGCCGGCGTGATTTCCCGGTGCGTCAATACGGCGCCGGTAAAGGGCTCGGAAAGCGTCGGCGGTATCGCGGGCTCCTGCTCCAAGGGAGAGATCGGCCAGTGCGTCAACAAGGGGCCCATAGGCAAGGAGGGGGCTCTGCGCGCGGGCGGTATAGTGGGCGATATGACCAACTATGCGGTTGTCACAGCCTGCTACAACACGGCGGATATAAGCGGTTCGGAGTATCTGGGCGGTATCGCCGGCAAGGCGTATGTGTGTGCCGCTCCCCAGGGATGCTATACCACAGGCAGGGTACCTTCGGGTCTCCATGCCTTCGGCGTACTGGGAGACCTGGGCGGCACGGATTACATCATGATCACCCAGGGCAGTTTCTATCTGGCGGAATCGGAAAGCGCCGCCACCGACGCGACGGCTACCGGCGTCAGCGCGGAAAGCATGAAAAAAGCCTCCTTTGTTTCCATGCTCAACGCGCAGGCTGGGGAAATCTGTTTTACAGCGGATGAAAAGAACCTGAACGGAGGGTTTCCGCTCCTTCTTTGGCAGAACGATTCCTCCGGAGAAGGCGGAGGCGAAACCGACCCGGAAGAGCCTAAAACGATCCAGGTGTCCTTTGCCCTTCTGGGAGACACTCCCCACGGGGAATCAGGAACCCATACGGAATATGCGGAATGGATTCCAGCCAGGGAGTGCATCCTTGAAAGCGGCGCTACGGCTTACGATCTGTTTAAAAAGATGATGAAGGAATACGGCTTTTCCTACGAAGCGCTGGGGAACGGGTATGTGTCCTCTGTGACAGGCCCGGACGGCGTTGCGCTGGAGGAGCTGGCCAACGGCCCCAGAAGCGGGTGGATGTATACCATCAACGGAGAATATCCCGACTATATGCCTTCCGTCTTCCTGAAGGACGGGGATGAAATGGTGTTCTTCTATACCGACGATTATACGGATACGGATTGGAACCCGAGCGACCCCATGGTAGAGGCGGTAGAGCGCCTGATCGACGAGATCGGGATCGTCACTCTGGAAAGCGGCGGGGCCATCGAAACCGCCAGGGAGGCTTATGAGCTTCTGACGGATCTGCAGAAGCTGAATGTTTCCAACAGAGACGTTCTGGAGGCGGCTGAAAAGGAATACGCCCGCCTTACGGCGGAGAAGCCGGAGACGGATTTGGCCGCGGCAGAGCGTGTGGACGCGCTGATCGACGTGATCGGCCCGGTGGACGTTTACAGCCGCACGAAGATCGAAAAGGCCCGCCGGGCCTACGAAGAACTGACGGAGGATCAGAAAAAGCTGGTGAAAAAGCTCTCCGTTTTGGAAAAGGCGGAGGAAGAGTGCACCCGCCTGCTGGCGGAAAAAGAAGCTTCTGTGCGTGAAATGGAGCGGAAGACGGCGGAGTATCTTCTGAACGGTTCTGTTCCCGGCATTTCTCCTGTAGGAGGCGACTGGATCGTTCTGGGGCTTTCCAGAGGGGATCGTTTGAGCGGCAGTTTTCGAGAGGGCTACTATGAAAATGTGCTGAAAACGCTTCGGGCCGGGGATTCCGAAAAGCTGCACCGTTCCAAATCCACGGAAAACTCCCGTGTGGCGCTGGCGCTTACGTCCCTTGGCTATGACGCTTCAAATATCGCCGGATATAATCTGCTCGCACCTCTGGCGGATTTTGACTATGTGAAAAAGCAGGGGCTCAATGGGACTATATGGGCGCTGATCGCCTTTGACAGTGCGGAGTACGCTGTTCCGAAGGCTGACGGAGGCGCGCGGCAGACCACCCGCGAGGCCCTTTTGGAGGAGATACTTTCCCGTCAGCTGCCCTCCGGCGGATGGTCGATGGATGGGGAGACGGTGGATGTGGATATCACCGCCATGGCGCTGCAGGCCCTGGCTCCATATTATGGAAAACAGGAGGCTGTGACTGCTGCGGCGGATAAGGCGCTGAAGCTGCTTTCACTTCTGCAGAATGGAGACGGAAGCTATTCGGACGACGGGGACCCCTGCGCCGAAAGCAGCGCTCAGGTTATAGTGGCGCTGGCCAGTTTGGGTATCGATCCGGATGGGGATGCCAGATTTATCAAGAACGGCCATTCTGTTTTGGATGGGCTCACTGCCTTCTGGAACGGCGGCGGCTTCTGCCACACGGCCCGCGGAGCTGCCGACGCTATGGCCACGGAGCAGGGCTATTACGCTCTTGTGTCGTATCTCCGTTATCTGGACGGAAAGACGGCCCTATATGACATGACGGACCTGGAGATGAAGGCCGGGCCGGACGACGGCAAGGCTCTTCCCGGCGGAGACGGAGCGAAGGTTCCTCAAACGGGAGAATGCGGCACATCGGCTGCGGCTGTATACGCTTTCCTTATTTCCGGTATTCTGACGGGCGCTGTGCTTCTGCACAGAAAAAGAGAACAGAATAGAGTTCCATAATCCGTAATAAATAATCAAAAGAGCATCCTCCGTGGTATTGGCGGAGGATGCTCTTTTGTATTCGGTTTCCAAAAGGCTGTTTATAGATTTAGGATTGCTTCAACCCATTCCCTGTGGGTTTCGCCTTTCAAAAAGACGGGCATCGTTTCCCAGGGAGTGGAAACCGTTCTGTATCCGCCGCCAGCCAGGACGTCCCCGGTGAAGAGATGCGTCCAGGAGCCTTCCGGCAGGTATACACGGCGGGATTCGGCGTTCGGCTCCAAGACGGGAGCTACCAGCAGGTCCGGCCCGAACATGTATTGATCCTTCAGGTCCCAGGCTTCGCTTTCCTCAGGAAAATCATAGAACATGGGCCTCAGCAGAGGCTCCCCTGTCCTGTGGGAGGCTTCCATGAGTGTGCGGACGTAAGGACGTATCATTTCGCGGATTTTGATGAACCGGGTAAAAACAGCCTCCAGCTCCGGGCCGTAGCTCCATATCTCGTTGGGGGCGCCTTCGTCCAGTATAGGTTCTCCGCGGCTGTTACAATGGTCCGTATGCGGACTGCGCGCCCCATGCAGACGCATGACCGGGCAGAAGGTCCCCCATTGGAACCAACGGAGAAGGAGCTTTTTGAACTCCGGGTCGCGGATATCCCCTCCGCTGAAGCCGCCGATGTCGGTGGTCCACCAGGGGATGCCGGCCATACCCATATTCATGCCCGCGCAGATCTGACGGCGGAAGGATTCCCAGGTGCTGGGAATATCGCCGGACCATACGAGCGCGCCGTATCTCTGGGAACCCGCCCAGGCACAGCGCACCAGATTCACGATTTCACTGCGGCCTTCAGCTGCAAGACCTTCATAAAACATCCGCGTATACATCTGAGGATAAATATTCCCTACCTGCAGCGCGGGACCGAGATAATGCCGGTAATTGCCGTAATCGTATTTTGTATATCCAGGTTCCGCCTCGTCCAGCCAGAAAAGATGGATGCCGTTTTTTATATAGTTGCTTTTCAGTTTCTCCCAGATATAGCTGCGGGTTTCAGGGTTTGTCATGTCCGCATATAGGGTTTCGCCGCCGAAGAAGCGCAGTGTGACCTGGAGCCCCTGCTCCACGTGGACGAGAAGGTTCCGGTCCATCATTTCTTCAAAGTTTTCGCTGCGGTAGTCTATGGGCGTCCACACGGAAACCATGGGTTCTATCCCCATCGAACGAAGCTCTTCGGCCATCCCTTTGGGATCGGGGAAAAATTCCGGATCAAAGCGGAAATCCCCCATCCGGGGCCAATGGAAGAAATCGATGATGAGAACGTCCAGAGGAATGTTTCTCTTTTTGTAGCCTCTGGCCACTTCCAGAACCTGCTCCTGGTTCCAATATCGGGCCTTGCATTGCCAGAAGCCGAGCCCATATTCTGGCATTATGGGCGGCAGTCCCGTGGCTTTTGCATATGCTTGCTGAATTTCTGCGGGAGTATCCCCTGCTACGACCCAGTAATCGCATTGATTGGTGTTTTCAGCTGTCCAAACAGTTTTGTTTTCGCCGAAGACGGCTTGCCCTACAGCGGGGTTATGCCAGAAAAATCCATATCCGCGGGAAGAGACCACAAAAGGGACGGAGACCTGCGTATTCTTCTGTGCCAATTCCAGAACACAGCCCTTCAGATTCAGTTTTTCCATCTGATATTGGCCCATTCCATACAATTTTTCTCCTTCATAGGCCTTGAAGCTGCATGTGAGATGATAGCCGCCTCCATGTACAGAGCGGAATTCTCTGGGATGCGGGCTGGGGGAATCTTTCTGGTCTATATCCTCAAATAGGATTGAGCCGTCCTGCCTGTAAAAGGTGATTTTTCCGTGATCCTTTCGCCATCCGCTGGAAGCCAGCTCTACCGCGGCTTTGAGCTTTCCGTTTGTAATGTTCGCCCGATCCTTTTGTATCTCGATCACACAGGCCGCGTCTTGGGAGGGCAGAAGAGCGTAGTCTGTATCCAGCACTTGGCCCATCATAACGCTTCTGACGCGCAGGGCGTTTTTTCCCCATGCCTCGATCACGATGATTTCGCCGTTTGTTTTCCAAATCAGCCTGCTCTGCGTTTTGGTTATCATTTGTATGCCTCCTTGATCTTGATTTCAATGCGCTAACAAAGCTTTTGAACAAGCATGGGCCGCTTCCTTTTGGAAACGGCCCATGCTTAATAGGTTTGCATATGTTTTATGATAGGAAGAATTTTTTATCCCTTAACAGCGCCGATCATAACGCCCTTCTCGAAATACTTCTGGATGAAGGGATATACGCACAGCACAGGCAGGGTGGAAACGATGATAACGCCGAACTTGATCTGGTCCGCATACTGCTGGGCATAAGCGCCTGCGCCTGCACCGCCGGTAGAACCGGTGGCTCCGGCCATAGCCTGGTTCAGAAGCAGGATGTTCCGCAGAACGATCTGCAGAGGCTGATATGCGTCGCTGTTGATATAAAGCAGGGCGTTGAAGAAATCGTTCCAGTGGCCCACAAGGTAGTAGAGCATAATAACCGCGATAACCGCTTTGGAAAGGGGAAGCACGATCGTGCCGAAATACCGGAAGTGAGAGCAGCCGTCCAGTGTGGCCGCCTCATAGAGTTCATCCGGAATCGAGGTCTCAAAGAAGGTGCGGGTGATGATCAGGTTATAGACGTTCAGGGCGCCGAAAATAATCATCACCAGCGGGGAATTCAGAAGCCCCACGTCCTTGATCAGCATGTAGGTAGGGATCATGCCGCCGTTGAAATACATAGTGAAGACGAAAAGCTTCATGATGATCTTTCTGGCCGCGAAGGTCCTCCTGGAGAGCACGTAGGCCGCAGGAAGAGTCACAGCCAGATTCAGAGCTGTGCCGAAGAAAGAATAAATGATCGTGTTTTTATAACCGACCCAGATTTCAGGCTTCTTGAAAATCTGCTCATAGCCGTATAAGCTGACGCCCTTGGGATACAGGACGACCTGGCCTTGGTTTACCAGCGTGGAATCGCTGAAGGAGGCGATTACGATGAAATACATGGGATACAACACGACAAGGAAAGAAAACACGCAGATAACAGTGATAACGATTTTAAAGAGAATATCCGGCCCGTTATGGGTGCGGATCGTATTATTCACAGTAGGATTTGCTGCTGCCATTCTGTATTCCGCCCCCTTACATCAGACTGATATCCGCAGCCCGCTTGGAAATCTGGTTGGCGAGCATGAGGAATACGAAGTTTACGATCGTGTTGAAAAGTCCCACGGCGGAGCCGAAGCTGAACTGACTGGATTTCAGGCCCACATTATACACGTAAGTGGAAATAACTTCTGAAACCGATTTGTTCAGCGAGTTCTGCATCAGGAAGGTCTTTTCAAAGCCTACGCTCAGGATACCGCCCATATTCATAATGAGCAGGATGATAATGGTGGGCAGGATGGCGGGGATTTCCACATGCCAGACCTGCTGCCAGCGGTTGGCTCCGTCTACCTTGCAGGCATCGTAGAGCTGCCCGTCCACCGCGGCCAGGGCGGCGATGAAGATGATGCTGTTCCAGCCGGCGCTCTGCCATATGCCGGAAAGCACATAAACAGGGACAAACGCCCCCGGATCTCCAAGCAGATTAGCCTTTTCACCGATAAGGCCGACAGCCTTCATAGCGTTGCTCAGAAGCCCTGTGGTGGGGGAAAGCATGATCTGCAGGATAGCTACCAGAACAACAGTGGAGATAAAGTAGGGGAGATATACGGTCGTCTGAACGGTCCTCTTCCACCGCTTGCCCTTGATGGAATTGATGGCAATGGCCAGAATGATCGGAACCGGGAAGCCGCAAATCAGTGAGAAAAAGGCAATGGTGAAGGTATTGCGGATAGTGGGCCAGAACATGGGGCTGTTGAAATACTGCTCAAAATACTTAAAGCCCGCCCAGTTGCCGCCTGTAATGCCCTTGCTGAAGTCAAAATCCTTAAAGGCCAGCTGCAGGCCGTACATGGGCCCGTAGCAGAAAATAAGGATATATAAAGCCGCCGGCAGGATCATGACCCATAGCTGCCAGTCCCGCTTAAGAGCCCTTCCCAAGCTGAATTTTTTCTTGGGCACGGCTACGGCGGCGGTATTTGCCTGTTTCATGAGGATCCTCCTCTCTGCATATTCTATTCAAAATAAGACGGATAGACATACTAAGCAAAAAAGGGGATGCTGGGAAGGGCATCCCCTTTTTGGACATAGAAACCTAGCTTATGCCATGGTCTTCAGATACTCGTCGAAGGCCTTCTGGCGGATCTCCAGGTTCTGAGAGAGGCCGGCATTCATAACGTTCTGCACATAGGCGTCCCATTCAGCGTCGACGTCCTTGGAGGAATCGGTGATCCAGGAGGACCAGGCAGGATCGACGATATTGCCGATGTTGGCCTGGTTCATAGCCAGGGTGTTGGTATCAGCTTCGCTGTACTTCATGAACATATCCGGATAGATGTCCTTGGGATCCAGATCCTCGAAGAGCTCGTCATACACAGCTTTTTCTTCGGTAACAGCCTGCATGTCGGTGCCCAGGTTGATCTTCATGTCGTCACGGATCCAGATGGGGCCGTTGTCGGCGAAGGAGCTGGTCCACTTCCATGTGCCGGGATCCAGTTCGGTATCGGCAGGAGGCAGAATGGTATAGGTGCCGTCCTCTTCGATCTCGATGCACTTATCCACATCATTGGCGCCGCCAAAGAGGACCTCAAGGCTGACCTTCTCGTCATAGAAACCGTCGATGAACTTCATAGCGGCTTCCTTGTTCTGACACTTAGCGCTCATAGCGACGCGGTTGCCGCCATAGTTCAGGCCGTAGAAGTCATAGGAATAGCAAACCTTCTCGGTGTCTTCATTTTCTTTCAGCTGAGGAACGGAGACATACTGGTCGGGAAGCTCGGTGCCGAAACGGTCACCCTTTTCCCAGCCCCAAGTAAAGCCGACCTTAGCCACATCGCCTTCGCCGCGGGCTACGGACTGGAACTTGGAATAATCCTGGGTGATGGCTTCTTCATTGATGAGGCCCTGGCTCCACAGGCGCTGTACGAATTTTACAACTCTCTTGAAGCGCTCGTCCACATAGTAGTTCTTGACCTGGCCGTCTTCCGCAAAATATCCGTTGGGGTTGGGGCCGGTGATCTGCATCCCCGTGCTGCCCAGGAAATTCTGCAGGCTGTAAGCGCCGTTGAAACCGCCGTTGAAGTCCATGGGGATTTCATCGTTCGGGTCGCCGTTGCCGTTGGCGTCCTGCTCTTTGAAAGCCTTCAGAACAGCTTCCAGCTCATCCCATGTGGTGGGCATTTCCATATTCACGGCGTCCAGCCATTCCTGGTTGATGTACATGGTACCGTTGGTGTTCGGCCATACGCTCTGGTATTTGGGGGTGCCGAAGATTTTGCCTTCCATGGTGGTGCAGAGGATCTCTGCTTCAGGAAGCTCTTTGAACATGGCCTGCAGGTTGGGAGCATACTGCTCGATCAGAGGCTTCAGATCCTCAAACAGACCGTTGTACTGCACATAGTCGGAATCAGCCGTAGCGGAGAAAAGAAGATCCGGGATTTCGCCGCTGGCGAACATAGCGGGTTTCTTCTGGTCCCAGTCGGCGGAAATCTGCTGCCATTCCACCTCAACGCCGCACTCCTCTTCCAGATCGGTCAGCCACTGCATGGTGTTGACGTCCTTTGTGAGGCTGTGCTTGGAGAACAGAGCCGTCAGCTTGACCTTTTCACCGCTGCCGCCGG
>OFOK01002004.1_pt1 | contig 13195 bp, 7 predicted proteins | sample 1542001 | NCBI WGS metagenome assembly OFOK01 (sample SAMN04209242, study PRJEB22552) | human gut metagenome | biome: gut; material: feces | host: Homo sapiens | place: USA: Oklahoma
TACCCGTCGGGATACCACCCCATTTACGGAAACGCTTCCAGATCTCCACGCTGTATGCTGCCGTCTGCTCCTCTTTTAAGAGCAGATGGAACTCATCAATGTAATATCTGGTACTCTTATTCGCAGAACGGTTGACCGTTACCCTGTTCCACACCTGGTCCTGCACGATCAGCATACCCAGTTTTTTCAGCTGTTTTCCCAGATCCTTAATGTCAAAACATACGATACGGTTACTCAGTTCCACGTTGGTTCTATGGTTAAACACTTTTAAGGAACCATTGACGTAAATCTCCAGTGCCGTTGCCAGACGCTGTGCTTCCTGCTCTTTCTGATTACGGAGAAGATTATATAAATCCTCTAAAATCGGCATTTTTTCCGGTACCGGGTCAGAAAGGAAATCCTGATAGACCAGCCTTACGCATCGGTCAATGACGGTCTTTTCAACCGGCTCCAGTCCGTTCTTTCCGCCTACTACCAGCTCACAAAGAGACAGGATGAAGTCCGATTTTAAGGAAAGCGGGTCATCATCGTCAGCGTAATCCAGGTTAATATCCATCGGATTGATATAATCGTGGCTGGTCGGGGAAATACGGATCACCTGTCCATGAAATGCCCGGACTAACGGATAATACTCCCCCTCCGGGTCACAGACGATAATGTCATCTTTCGTCACGATAAATGCATTTGCAATCTCTCGTTTTGCCGCAAACGACTTACCGGAACCCGGTGTACCAAGAATCAGTCCGTTCGGGTTCTTCAGTTTCTTCCTGTCTGCCATGATAAGGTTATTGGACAGGGCATTTAATCCATAATAAATAGATTCCCCAGCCATAAATAATTCCTGTGTGGTAAACGGGACAAAAATTGCCGTGGATGTCGTTGTCAGTGCCCGTTTGATCGGTACAAAATTCACCGCAAGCGGCAGGCAGCTCATCAGTCCCGGCTCCTGCTGGTAATCCAGCCGTTTCAATGCACAGTTATATTTCTGTGCGATACCGGCAGTCTGGAACACCACATTTTCCAGTTCCTGTTTGGTCGGTGCAGTATTTAAGAACAATGCTGTTACAAGGAACATTCGCTCATTTCTGGACTGTAGATCTTCCAGAAGCCTTTTTGCTTCCCCACCGTATGTATTTAAGTCCGAAGGGATAATGTCCATGTCATAGCCTGCCCGGACTGCTTTTTTCTGTTCCTCGATCTTCATACGGTTAATATCCGTCACCTTGCTTTTTACCAGCTTGATTGCCTTCATCTGGTCGATGGACTGGATATGGAAATTCACCATCAGGTTGCTGTCCATCTCCAAAAACTCTGCCAGCATCTTGTCGGTAAGTTCCGGTGCAAGGATCTGTAAATAGGAAACAGCTCCCATCGTGCCGCCCATCTCAAAATCTTTTCCATTCTTAAATACAAAACTGGTCGGTGCGACATAATCCTTGGTACTAAGCCCTGTCCGAAGTACATCGTCATAAGAGAAATGGAACGGAACTTTGCTGTCCTGGTTAAAGGTTTCATACATGATCTGTAACCGTTCCTCTCCGTTCAGCGGATAGGCAGATACCCCAAGGATCTTAAAGTTATTCAGAATATCCGACTCGATACGTTCCAGTTTTGGCCGTGCTTCCCGGATATTCTCCGCTTCAATCCCAAATGTGATATATTTGGTACGCATCAGCCCGTTATTTCCTTTTGCCAGCTGGTTATTGAGCATCTGGGCAAACTCCATACGTAGGTCATCAAATTCATCCTCCTGCGGATTGATATGGATGATCTTCTCATACTCTGCCATGTTGCTGTGCTGGTTGATAAAAGACAGCTGAAAATGAATTGTGCTGTCAAAGTAATTCAGGAAATCACACCAGTTTTCAAAGATGGCGTTCTTATCTTCATTCTGTGCCAGCTGATAGTTGATGTCATAAAAACGGATCGTCTTGGAATAAAACTTGTCCTGCACCCGGCAGATACCGTCCCTTCCCATCTCATGGTATGGAATCGACTGCTGTGCAGTGATCCTCTTATCTCTGGCACTATCCGGTGTTTTCTTTCCTGTCCCACTGCCTTTCGTTCCGGAAACCACTTTTCCTGCCGGACGCTGCCCCGACGGTGCTGCGACAGATCTGCTCTTTTTCTTTTTTGCGTTTTTCTTTGCGTCACGCACTGCCTGCTTTTCTGCTCTGGCTGCCAGCTTTGCTTCCCTTTTTGCATTTTTCTTATCCGCTTTTTCATGTTCCTTATGCAGTTTTTCTTCATATTTCTGTGCCCTTTTGAGGGCTTTCTTTTCCCTGCGTGTCAGTTTCCGGTTCGGTCTGCGGACACCTCTTTGCCGTTCCAGTGCTTCATACCCTGTCACCATAGGCTCATCATGCAGTCTGCCGCTTACTGGTTTTCTTTTCATTGCGGGGTCTGGAAGTTCTTCTTCTCCATCCTCCTCATCCAGCCAGTAATCATCCGGATATAATTCGTCTAAGCTCTGTGGCGGCTGTCTATCGTTTTTTCTTTTTAACACCCTTCGTTCCCCCTTTCTTCTTTTTGACCACGGTATACTTTTTCTCGTACATATTTTCCATCTGGTACTTGCGTACCGGAGGACGGATAAATTTTACGGTGATCATATTTTTTAAGACCTTTTCTAACGGGAGTCCATCCTTCTCATACATGGCAAACAAAAATGCCGGAAGCATCAGAAGGCACATCCCGGTCGCTGCGTTACTGGAACCAATAATTCCCCTGCTTAAGAAATAAAACGGAAGCCCTACCGCCGCCGCAATCCCAAAGCAGATCAGCTGCCGTTTCGTCAGATTGAAAATGATCTTATTCTTGACCTTGGTTAAGTCTTTAGGCACAGATACAAATGCCATTGCCAGTTCCTCCTTTCTTAATGGGCGTTAAAGATACTGCGGGCGAAGTTTCCTGTTTTCATCAGACTGAAACACAGGATCACCGTGTATGCCATCACGCCGAACAATGCAGAATGTATGTTATCTGACATCTGGATGTTTGCGACCAGGACCGCATAGATTCCCACGCAGACCATCATAAAAAATCCCTGGAATGCCAGTGCAAACAATCCACGAAGATAGTTGTTCCCGATCTGCCCCCATTCCCGGTTGGACATGGTTGCGAACGGGATCGCTCCAACGGACGAATAGAGATAAATCTCAATCATACGTCCATACAAAATCACTGTAATAAAGACTGAGATAATCTTCATACACAGGCTTACAAGCATCGTTTCCAGTGCCAGTATGACAAGTTCACCGATCTCCATAGATTCCATCGCCGTCTCCATCGTGGAGATCATCGTATCTATATTGATCGCTGTATCAGAACTGATAACCCCAGCTGCCCGGCTGACTACGGACTGCCCGACATCAAATACCGCCATCGTGATCGTAAAGGTATGGCTGACGATCCAGACTGCCACCCACATCTTGAAAAAGTATTTAAAGAACATCCAGATGTCGATGTCGTGCATGTTGTTCTTTTCCGTCAACATGGAGATCAGCTCATAACAAAGTACAAATGTGATAATCATACCAGCAATCGGTACAATGACCGACTCGGAAAGATTCTGTATCATGCTGTAAATGCTGCCATTCCAGCCCTGCGGTGTCTGCCCAACCTGAGCAGCAATCTGACCGGTCTTTTCATTGACATCGGTATACATTGTTGTCAGGTTGGAACTTACCATGCCTGTCAGAAGATTCCTCATCCATTCTTCAATCGCTTCAAATATCCGATCCATGAGTCATCTCCCTCCTGCTTCTCTCAGCTGAACAATCCGGACAGTAACGGTACCAGCTGGGTGCCGATCAGAACGACACCGCCTCCTGCCATCAGCTGCTTGATTCCCTGGGACTTTGCACCTGGGTTGTCGTTTCCATATCCTTCTAACAGGTTAATAACACCCCATACTGCAAGTCCGGCTCCAATCGCCACCACAAGTGTCTGCAAAATATTGATTGCCTGATTAAAAAACGCCATATTCGTTGTCTCCTTTCAAATCTCTGTATTTCTCTGGTTTCTATCTTTAAGAAGTCTTTTCCGGCTCTGCCCTTACGGGTGGCCTTTCATGATCTCTCAAATCCATCACCTCCCAAAAGGGCAAAGAAAAAAGAGCTATGTGTCCGAATCTTTCACATGCTCTGCTTCCTTGTTTTCTGTATTTAATTCTCCTGCCAGACTCTCTTCCGAAAACTCATACAGGTCAAATTCCTGTGTCCTCGTCAGTTTCACTTCCATCCGATGCCGCATATACGCTTCCACATCAAACTCATTTTTCTTATCGTAGTCTGACAGCTCCTTATACCGTTTGTGTTTGGTAATATCGAACTTGTCACTGAAAAATGGTCTTACACCTCGAAGCTGCAAGATACATTTGCTGCCATCCATGACCGCAAGTTCGTCCCGGCTCATCAATTCCTTTCCTGTTTTTTGATAGTTCATCCCGTAAGAACGGCTCTGTCCACGGGTGTCCGAAGTGTTATATAAATCAATCGTTTCTTTTCCCAGCGTCTCGGAAATCTCCTTTAAGGTCGAACTTTCCTTACCGCCAAGGAATAACATCGTGTCGCAGTTGCCTAAGATTGTTTCAGCTGCATCTTTGTAGATTGTCTTTAACTGGGACTGCGACTGGAGGATAATGGATGCAGAGATTTCCCTGCTACGAATGGTGGCAATCAGCTTGTCAAACTTTGGAATCTGACCGATATTTGCGAACTCGTCACAGAGGATTCTGACATGATATGGCAATCTTCCATGATGTACATCGTCCGCTCTGTCACATAACAGGTTGAATAACTGGCTGTACATCATCGCCACAACAAAGTTAAAGGTATCATCCGTATCAGAAATGATAATAAACAGTGCTGTCCTCTGGTCACCTACCATATCCAGTTCCATCTCATCATAGCTCATGATCTCACGAAGCTCTGCAATGTCAAACGGTGCAAGCCTTGCACCACAGGAAATCAAAATACTCTTTGCTGTTTTTCCTGCCGCCAGTTTATATTTCTTATACTGACGCACTGCAAAATGCTCCGGTTCTTCCTTTTCCAGTTCCTCAAACAGCATATCTACTGCATTTTTAAATGTCTCATCATCTTCCCTTGTTTCCGAAGCGTTGATAAACTCAAGCAGGGTCGCAAAGTTCTGTTCTTCTTCCGGTGCTTCATACCAGATATAGCCGATCAGGGCACAGTACAGAAGCCTCTCTGCTTTCGTCCAGAAATCCTCACTGGACTTCTCGCCTTCCCCTTTCGTGTTCACCATAATCGTATTTACCAGTTTCAAAATATCCTTTTCTGAATGGATATAGTGGAAGGGGTTATAGTGCATACTCTTGGAAAAATTGATCGTATTCAATACTTTCACTTTATATCCATGCCGTACCAGCATCTTTCCGCACTCAATGATAATCGTCCCTTTCGGGTCCGTGACCACATAACTGATGTATTTTCCCATCTGCATCAAGTTGGGTTTTACATAAAAACGTGTCTTTCCTGAGCCAGATCCGCCAATTACAATCACGTTCTTGTTCCTTGCAAATTTCGGATTCTTTGGTCTGCCATTCATGGTCAGCCGTTCCGTCATGGTCAGCAGGATATTGTTTTCAAATACCGGGTCGATAAAGGGTGCAATGTCTTTTGCCGTCCCCCATCTTGCCGAACCATACTCCACTCCCTGCCGGAACTTTTTGGCATTTTTTCCTTTCATGTAGACCATGAGCTTCACTGCCACGGCTCCAGTAATCCCAACCAGCAATTCATTTTTATGCATACTTGGGAGAATCCTGCTAAATGCCATCTGGAAATTTAAGATCAGTACCATCAGTCTTTCTATCATGGAATCACCTACACAGTATTGATATAACCATGCCAGCTTATTTCCCACATAAAAGATCACGATATATGTAAGATTCATCAGAACAATCCGAAGCAGCTTATGTACATCCACCGGCGGTAATCTCTCCAGGTATCCTTTTCCTACACCAAGCAACTTCTGTAATCTGCTCATAATGACGGCTCCTTCTCCTTTCCTTTTGTTTTCTCCAGTTCCCTGTGCTTTGCAAGCGATTTGGTGATTGCCTGCTGTAACTTCTTCCTCACAGATGGTTTTTTGTCCTTATTCAGAGACTTGCCCGTGTATTCCTTAAAAGCGGCAGTCATCACATCAGCATCCCTTGCCTTAAAGAACACATAGTATCTTGGCGGGTCCGCAGTCACATCTTTTTTCAGGCTGAAATCAATGCTGTACTTCTTTGCTACCCGTTCAAAAGACTTGATGTTTCCATCTGTGATCTCAATGTTGGACAGCTGTACATTCTGCTTCATCAGCTTATCAAGGCTCTGTTTTCCCTTGTAGGTCTTATCCTCCTTTTCCTTCTGGGGCTGCTTCTGGTTTGTTTTCTGTCCCTGCTGTTTTTTCTCCTGCTCCATCTTTGCAAGAGCCTTTACCATGGCAGCTTTCAGCAAGTTGGCAGTGACCTTGCCACAGCGGATACAAAGTGAGACTGTTTTCTCATTCACTTCATCCTGCAATCACACCACGCCCTTTCTTCTCTCACTGCTGTCTTATCCTCATTTATCACATTGCTGCTCCTTTCCTCTCTTTTCTGCCAGTTTCATATATTCTTTTTCTGATTCCGCCCCCACTTTGATACAGCACCAAAGGACAAATCCATATACCAGAAATACTGCAGCCGCAGCAACGATCAATACTGTTTTTGTCATCTTCTTTTCTCCCTTCACATCTCTTGAAATTTTTCAAAAGGGCATCTATGAATCCTGTGTCCATAAATGCCCTCATCCATTACTGAAAAATCCTATGATCTCTTATTTTTTCTTTTGCGAAGAATCACTGTGCCACCAAGACCAGCCATTCCAGCCCCTGCAAGCAGAATCCAGAACAGAATCGGAGTATTATCTCCTGTCTTTGGTGAAGTCGATTTCTTTGTTTCTTCTGTGGTTTTCGTCTCCGGCGTTGGTGTGGTTTCTGGTGTTTCCGTCGGTGTCTCTGTTGGAGTTTCCTCCGGTTTCGCCTCATCCTTCATCACAACCTTCTGGATTTCTTCAGTATCTTTGACCGTAAACTTTACATCCTCTGCAACCAGATAACCGTCCGGTGCAGTTTCTTCACGAAGGGTATATTCCCCGATTGGAAGCATCTCAATATAGTGTGGTTTTTCTTCAGATGTCCAGCTTTCTACGGTCTTTCCATCTTTGTCAAGGATTGTCAGTTTCGCTCCTGGCAGCTCCTTACCAGAAATATCGGTCTTGGAAATCTGCACTTTTGTCACATCATCCTTCATTTCCACTTTCTGTACTTCACTGGTATCTTCCACCGTAAAAGTGATGCTCTCTGCTGTCACATAACCGTCCGCAGGAAGTGTTTCTGTCATGGTGTACTTCTTGCCAGCGGTCAGTTCTTTGATGATATGTGCTTCTTTACCGGAAGTCCATTCATCCACAGTGTTTCCACTCTCATCTGTGACTTTTAGTTTTGCTCCCTCAATCTCCTTTCCGTCTGTCAGGGATGTTTTGGTAAACTCTACGGTTGTCGGCTCATCTTCAAAAGTGAACGCATAAGACAGTGTTTCCTTATCTGCCCCACCATATTCAAAAGTAAATTCCTGTACCTGGTCTGTTGTCGCAAATCCCGGTGCCGGGGAAGTTTCTTTCACATAGTAGGTATAGCCAAGTGGCAGATCTGCCGTAAAGGTCAGTTTTCCTTCCTTATCCGTAGCCTGCTCCTCAATAACCGTATTTGCTTTCAGGATCACATCGCCTTTTGCATTGACAATATCTTCTTTATTGCACAGGGCAAATACAGCCCCTTCCAGTACACGGTCGGAATCTTTTTCTTTCTTTAGCACGTTCACTTCTGCCTTCTGACGTTTGTTCTGCCAGTCAGCGGAATAAGTAACAACTGCGGTATTCTGGTCACGGTAAGTCAAATCTACTTCACGAGTTTCTCCATCCAAGACATATCCACTTGCTGTCTCTTTCTCTTTGACATAGTATTTGCCAAGAGGAAGGTCTGTCAGTTTTGCCACGCCTGTTTCATCCGTCGTGATCGTTGCTACCAGTGCATCTTTCTTGTAGTAATCTTCACTCTCGCCATCCGCTGCTTTTATATCTTCTAAGGCATAAACCTCAAAAGTAACCTCTTTCAGGGAACCGGAAAGATATTCAAACAGATGCTTCATCCATCCGCCAATGGAATCCAGTGCAGATACTTTCTCCAGGAACTCACCTTTTTTATTGATGATAAGTGTTCCGGTTGGCACTGCATCTTTCATCTCTACCTTCTGGATCTCGGCAGTATCGTCCACAGTAAAAGAAACTTCTTCCGCCATCAGATAGCCATAAGGAGCCATTTCTTCACGAAGGGTATACGTCTCCCCGGCTGTGAGTCTTTCAATCAGATGTTCCTCACCCTTTACAGACTTCCATGTATCTACCACATTTCCATCCTTATCAAGCACCGTAAGCGTTGCCCCGGAAAGTTCCACGCCTGTCGTAATATCGGACTTCGTAAAGGTTACTTTTGTCGGCTGGTTCTTAAATACAGATTCCAGCTCTACCACTTTCACATCCTGTCCCTGATATTTGGCAGTCACTTCCAAAGTCTCAAAAGAAGAGACATACCCTGCCGGAGCTGCAAGTTCTTTGATATAGTAAGTACCAAATGGAAGGTCAACGTCAAATACTGCCCTTCCATCTTCCCCACTGACTGCTTTTCCAAGTAAGGTATCTGCCTTCACAATCACTTCTTCATGTGTCAGAATATCTTCTTTTGCATAGATGCCAAACTCTGCACCTGCCACAACCGTTTCTGTCTCTGCATCCTGTTTTACTACGGACACTTCCACTTTCTGACGGTCATTCTCAAAAGTTGCTGTCTGCTCGATGACTGGTGTTTTCTGGTCTTTGTATTCAAATGTTACTGTCTGTGCTTCTTCGTTTAACACAAAGCCCTCTGGTGCTGTCTTTTCAACAATCTTATAGGTTCCAAGTGGAAGGTCGGTGATCTGTGCCTTTCCATCCTTATCCGTGGTAACAGTTCCTACCAGTTCCCCGGAAGCATACTCCAGGATACGGTTTCCGTTATCATCTTTCTGGAAGTCTGCTGTATAAATATCTTCTGCAGCATACATCTCAAAGACTGCTCCCTCCAGAGTTTCTTTCTGATAAGTAAAGTCATCTTTATAACCATTTAAGACCTTACCCTGTTTTACGATGTTCAGTTCTCCCTTAACCGGATGATTCTCGTATACAATCTCGATGATCACATCGCCGGAAGTTCCGTCCATCTGATATGCTGTATTGGAATCTACATTCACCTCATAGTAATTCTCATTGAGCGTATATCCATAAGGTGCGTTCACTTCCTCAATACGGTAATGTCCAATTTTCAGATTCTGTGGAAGGATTAAGTATCCCTGCTCATCTGTAAAATAAGATTTGTGTTTTACCGTCGTCGGATAGGTTGTTACCTGTTCCACATACTTTTCTGTATCCAGGTTAAAAATCTTAAACTCTGTATTCTTCTGAAGCACTGCTTTCTTTGTCTCATCGTCCTGTTTGATGATCTTCAGCTTTGCTTCAAACTCTTTGTCAAGCAGCACTCTCCATACCTGCGGTGTAGTCGGATGATTTTCCGTAATCTGCACGATGAAATCATTGACCGGAGTGTAATTATGTGGCGTGGTTGTTTCACGGACGATGTAAGTTCCATAAGGAAGTGCAATACTGCGGGCATACCCTTTCTCATCCGTAAAGATCTCTGTTGCACCATTTTCCCCTATCACTACCGGCTTGACAGAATCAAAGTCATAGCTGCCATCTTCTTTTACTGTCAGGGATGATACCAGATAAGCGGTAAATCCTGCACCTTTCAGTAAATCGGCATCTGTCTTTCCGTTGTTCGCTGCCTTGATAATCTCAAATGGCTGCTTCATCACCTGTTCCAGAGACAGACAGTCACGCTTCACTTCCGCTACAAGATCACCATCGTAGTTGCAGACCAGATCATGTTCTTCTTCATCTGCCAGGTAACCCGTTGGCGGAGTAATCTCTTTTACATAGTAATTACCAAGGTATAATCCATCTACGGAAGCCTGTCCATTCTTATCTGTTGTGAGAGTGGCAACCTGCTCGCCTGCTTTGTAGATCACACCAGTTGCTCCATCCGGATGGACAATATCCTCACGGGCATACAGTCCATAGACTGCCTTTTCTAAAGTAGCATCTCCCTGTGGAACAGCCTTCTTTGTTTCTTTATCCTGCTTCTGTAAGGAAATCTTTGCTATCACACGCTCGTTTCTGAAGGTATGCTTAAATGTCAGTTTCGCTTCCTTATCGTTTGTATAAGAAAAAGTAAACGTATAGACATCATCCGCATTTCTCAGATAGCCTTCCGGAGCCTGTACTTCCTTTACATCATAGGAAAATCCCAGCGGCAGGTCTGCGGTAAACTTCGCCATTCCATCATTTCCAGTTGTCACTTTCTCAATCAGAGTGCCTTTCTTTACAACAACCGTTCCATCTGCATTTTTAATGTCACTGGCTGCATAAAGTCCAAAAATTCCTCCATCCAGAGGATTTTCTGTATCCTTATCCTGCTTTGTCACAATCACTTCTGCTTTCTGTCTGTCATTCGTAAAGGTTGTCTCAGAAAAAACAACATCTACATTCTGTCCTGCATAAGAAAGAGTGACAGACTTTTCTTCCCCGGCATTATAAAATCCGGTCGGAGCCTGTTTTTCTTTGACGATATATGTACCAAGATGCAGGTTTTTCAGAATGACTGCCCCATTCGAGTCTGTTGTCAGATTCTCTTTGACCAGATCACCCTTGCTGTAAACCTTGGCACCATAAGCAGTTTTAATATCTGCCCCGGCATACACATCATAAATCGCACCTTTCTGTCTGCGTTTCTCATACTTAAATGTTGTTCCATTCTCGGTGACATCTGCACCTGTCAGAACCTGACCTTCTTTATAAACAGTCAGCTGGCCCATCTGTTCTTCATCCGGAACAGTCACAGTTGCTGTTTTGCTGACTTCCAGTTTTACGTTGTAGGCAGTTGCATTGATACGGTATCCTGTCGGAGCTGTAATCTCTTTCAGATATACGGTATTCTGTGTCTTAATGATCTGTACGGACGCTTCCCCATTCGCATCAGTTGCCGGTAACTTTGTGATCAAATTTGTACAGTTTGCATCACTGTATAAACCAAACACGGCACCTGCCAGCTTTGCGTCTGCTTTTGCATCTCTTTTAATCACCTTAACACTTGCGTACTGTACCCATGTTACTTTGAAGTCCACATATTTTTCATCATCAACACCTTCACCAAATACCAGTGCCAGGTCCTGTGAACCAGATCCGGTACTGATCTTATACGCAGAATAATCTTTTGTTACACTGCCTTTCATCGTTGCAGACCAGTTTCCTGCGACATCCTGTACCTGTGTAAGAGGTGCAGATAAGTAAAACTTGGTTCCACCACTGATTTCCACTGCTTCGCCAGCTTTGCTTGTCTTTCCGGTTGTCACGTTATGGAGTTTCACACCACTTGGGAGTTTCATTGTGATACTCTGCAGTTCATCTGCTTTAAAAGTGATTTCCTTTGTTCTCTGGCTGTTGCCATCTACATAAGCTGTCACATCTGCATCTGAAAAAGACATTGCCACATCCGGAATATCTGGCTGAGAAATACAATAATTATAAAGTTTTTTCGCAAGATTCTGTGCAGTAGTGTTTGCACCAGAAAAAGCATCGGAACTGCCATTCGCATATGACGCAGCAAGATGTACCAGAATAAATCTGGCTCCTGCACTCAGGTTTCCATAGCCATTTTCTTCTGTAAAAAATCCATCATCGCCAGAGGCTTTTGTGCCATAGTAGCATACTTTAGCCAGTGCTTTGCCATCCCCAACCTTATTGATTGTATATGTTCCCGTACCAGGTCCCGGTTTGGACGGCTGTACACAATAAGCTGTGGCGGACACATTACCGAATTTTACGGTATACTGATACGTCAGATAAGTTCCATAACCATAATCCGCATATCGGTATTCGGCACCTCTTGTCACTGAAACCTGTTGTGAACTTCTTGCATTTCCTGCTGCCGCCATAAATGTCACTGTTTCACCCGGCTCCATCTCATACAAGTCAATTCCTTCATTTTCTGCCTGATCCATTACTTCTGAAACAGTCAGACCAGATTCTTCATCTGTTGTTACTTCCTGTCCATCTGTAAGATCAGTCACAATCTCTTTTGCCCTGTCCGAATCAGCATCTTCCTCCGCATTACCGGAATCTTCTGTTTCACCGGCATTTCCTTCACCAACTGTATTTTCAGAAGAACTCTTTGTCTGTTCTTCTGTTTCTGGCTCTTTTACCGTAATGTTTCTGCTTACTCTGTAAGCTGGGTGACCGCTGACTGGCTCTACTGCATAGACAGCTTTGTAGGTATCCGGTGTATGTGCGTCAAAATCTGTACCGGCTTCACTCTTTGCTTCATGGAATAAAACTTTCACCTTTTTTTCATTCACGCCCTCTATACCGGACAGATCGACTTCCACCTCAAATTCTTCTCCATAGGGAATCTCAATATCCTTTGCTTCCACAATTTCATCTTTATCAAGAGTATCCTGCACATCCTGCAGTTCCGGATATTGCTGTTCAAATGAAGTTGGCTCTGGTTCTAATTCAGAAGCAGAAACCGTGACTGGTTGAACGATAACAGACGCCAAAGTTGCAACTGCCATAAATCCTGACAAGAATCTTTTAAATCGCATTTTCATTTTGACTGAGTCCTCTCTTTCTTCGATAATTTACTCCACTTTCGTTCAGGCTTACACCTGCATGAATCAATCATAGGAACCACCTCCCTTATGTCTTGGATTGACTTTTAAATAAAAACAGGATTGAGCTATTTAAGCCGCAAGAGGTAATTCGTAATCATTCCTGCCAAGGGTGCCTCTCATCCATTGCCCTTCACGTTGTCACCGAATGCCCGCCGCCAGATGCGTAGCTGGGAAATTCAGGTATCCTCTTGCTGCTGATATGAAATTGTCAAGGTTCACTTTTAGGGGGGAATTTATTGTTTTGAATTAAAATAGACATTTGCCCCTCCACTAACCGCATGTGTGAAAGGGCAAAAATTAACCTGTTTGAAATTTTTT
>OFOK01002014.1_pt1 | contig 13123 bp, 9 predicted proteins | sample 1542001 | NCBI WGS metagenome assembly OFOK01 (sample SAMN04209242, study PRJEB22552) | human gut metagenome | biome: gut; material: feces | host: Homo sapiens | place: USA: Oklahoma
AGGATCCTCAGCATAGCCGGGGCTGGCTGTGGAACGAAGGGGGACCTCCGGTCCGTGCAGGCAGCACATAGCCTCTGCGGGCGGAAAGGGGGACGGAATGTTGCGCAGGTATTGGAAAGGGCGTGTTTGAGGATGAACTGTGGGGGTTCGGAGATTCAAATGCGCTTTTTGTATATTGTGGTATGAGGATAGGGAAGATGATAAAGAGAGCGTGATAATGGGGGGAATAATGAAGGCGGTTGTACAATGAAAAAGGCAAGATGATGAAAAAAAGTAAGACGATGAAAGAAACAAGATGATGAAGGAAGCAGGATAATGAAAGAAGCAGGATAATGAAAGAAACAGAACAATGAAAGAAGCAGGGGGACGAAAGAAGCAGGATAATGAGGAGGGTGGGAAAATTAGGGTAGTAAGGGGGCGGAAGTTGTGAGAGAATGTAGGTGGTGGGGTGGGTGGTGTATGATGAGGAAAGTTTTGGGAGGATGGAGTTATGAGGAATTTGGAGAAGTTTTGGTGTAATGATCATTTGGAGGAAGTGGCTGGGGATTGCGGGAGGTATTTTCCCGGGGGGAAAGAGGCTTGTCTGGAGCAGGCGGAGCGTATTCTGAAGAATAGTTTTGTTTTTCAGGAGCATTGGGAGATGGAGCGGACGCATGAGGCTGTGGTTTTTGGGGATAAAATTGAATGGGATGCGGTTCCGTTCGGGGATCCGGAATGGCTTTATGCGTTGAACAGGCATACTTGTTTTCTGATTCTGGGGAAGGCGTGGCGGTATAGGTGCGGGGAGAAGGATGAAGCAGGGCGGAGTAAGGCGCTGGAATATGGAAAAAAGTTTGTGGCGCTTTTGGAGGATTGGCTGGAAAATGCTCCGCTTGCTCCGGAAAGCAGGAATGGGACGTGGCGCAGTCTGGAAGCGGGGATTCGGGTTGAGTTCTGGCTGAAAAGTATGGCTTTGTTTGATAACTGTCCTCTTTTTACGGAGGAAATCCGGGAAAGGATGGAGGCTTGTCTGCGTGAGCATGCGGGGTATCTGCTGGAGGTGAATCTTCCTTTTCACCGGCTGAGCAACTGGGGGATTCTTCAGAATCATGGGCTGCTGCTTCTGGGGCTTTATTTCGGGGAAAATGGCTGGATTCAGGAGGCGGTGAGGCGTCTGGATGAAGAAAGTCATCTGCAGGTTTTCCGGGACGGAACGCAGTGGGAGCAGAGTCCTATGTATCATGGGGAGGTGTTGTACTGTCTTCTGGACAGTCTGCTGCATTTGAAGCGTTTTGACAGGCCGGCGCCGCGCAGGCTTTGGGAGAAGGTGCGGAAAATGGTTTATGCTCTGGCGGCCTGGTGTAAGCCTGACGGGCATATGCCCTGTCATGGGGACAGTGATGATATTGATGCGCGGGATTTGATCGCGGAGGGCGCTGTGCTTTTTAAGGACGGCAGGCTGAAGTTCCTGGCTCATGGGATATTGCTGGAGGATAATCTTTGGAATTTGAGCTGGGAGGAGAAGGCTTTTTATGACGGACTGGAGGCCAGGGAGCCGGAGGAGGCGTCACGGGCACTGACGGACAGCGGAAATTATTTTTTGAGGGATGGTTTGGGAGCGGATTCGGATTATCTGAGGTTTCACTGCGGATGTATGGGGAGCGGGCATGGGCACGGCGATCAGCTTCATGTGGATTATTTTTCTCATGGAGAGGATATTCTTGTGGATGCCGGGCGGTATACTTATGTGGATAATGATATCCGCAAGCGTCTGAAGGAGCCTGCCGCCCATAATACGGTGTGTATAGACGGCGAAAATTTCTGTGAGTGTGTGGATAGCTGGGGCTACAGCCGTATGGCCCTGCCCTGGAAGGGGGAATACTGTTTCCTTCCGGGGATGGGAATGGTGTCGGGCGCTCATCTTGGGTATCTGGATAGAGGGGTGTTTCCCGTGCGCAAGGCTGTTTTGCTGGCAAAGGGGCTTATTCTGCTGTGTGATGCTTTTTATTCCTGCGGGCAGCAGGGACAGGAAGGTCAGCAGGCGGGGGATGCGGCCGGAAATAGGGGGAAGGCGGCTGTTCACAGCTATCAGTCCCGTTTCCATTTTGGAAAACAGGGGATTGCGGAGCCTGAGGACGGCGGTATCTGGTTTCATTCCCCGGGAGTGCAGGCAAGGATGCTGTGCCTTAAGGGGAAGTGCCGTGTGACAAAGGCGGAGATATCCACAGAGTATAATCAGCTGTCGGAAAGCTTTTGTGTGGAAAATACGTGGGAGGCTTCCGGTTTTACTTCTCAGTTTACTGTGGTGGCGGCTGCCGGGGCAAAAGAGCGACTGGAGCTTTCCGCGGAGCTTCTTCCGGTTTCCATGGTCAGAAATGGCCGGACGCTTTCCGGGGAAGAGGCGGAAGCCATACGGATTGTGAAAAATGGGGCTGAGTATGTGGTGATAGTATGCCATCAGGAGCTGATCAGTGAGGTGGATATATTTACGGCTGGCGGATATGAGTCCTATGGGAAGCTTATGGTATTCACGCCGGAATGTGCGGAGGGGGAGGTCCTTCAGTATTAGTGGGTGTTTGGATTGGTCCGGGAAAGGCAGGGAGATAAGTGGAAAGACCGAATGTGCTGATATTGATGAGTGATGAGCATCGTTATGATGTCTGCGGATTTGCGCAAAATACGGTGGTACGCACGCCGAACCTGGATCGTCTGGCAGAGGGGGCCATGATTTTTGACAATGCCTATTCTCCTTCGCCGGTATGTATCCCTGCGCGGCAGTGCATGGCGGCAGGGCAGTATCCGCGTACCTGCGGCGTGGAAAGCTTCGGGGAGGATTTGGAGCCGAATTACCGTACCTTTGCCAGAATATTCAGTGAGCACGGATATCAGACGGCGGCCTGCGGAAAGCTTCATCATCTCGGGCTGGATCAGATGCAGGGCTGGAGGTACCGGATAGCCGGAGATACGGAGGTTGCGGTCAGCTATTACAGGAAGCAGTCGGGAGACGGGGAGGCAGTCTATCAGTTTGATTCCCGTTTGAAGTGGGATGATAAAAAGGAAATTCTTCGGGCGGGGTCCGGCGATCCGGTACATGCCAGGGAGGACAGGCTGACAGTGGAGGGCTGCCGGAATTTTATCCATGGATATTTTGTGGACAGCTTTTATGACAGACCCAAAAGAGAGGAACCGCTGATGCTGTATGTGGGGCTTCGGAATCCCCATTATCCCTATATTGCTTCACAGGAATTGTTTGATTATTATCTGAATCGTGTGGAGCCCTATACGAATACGGCTCCATCCTCCCATCCCTTTTTGGGGCGCTGTTCCAATTGTCCCCCGCTGGTAATCGGCGAGGAGGTGACGATGCGGGAGGTGAAGCGCGCCATGGCGGCCTATTATGCCAATGTGGAAACCGTGGATACCCAGTTTGGCCGGATACTTCATTATCTGGAGGAGGCGGGAGAAAACCTTGATGACTGGATCATCCTGTATACCTCCGATCACGGGGAAATGCTGGGAGAACATTCTATTTGGGAGAAACAGCGTTTTTATGAAGGGAGCGTCCGTGTTCCTTTCTTTATCCGGTATCCTCGGCGTTTTGCGCCGGGCCGGTGCCGTAAAAACGTGAACCTGATTGATATTTATGCCACTCTTTGCGAACTTTGCGGCAGTCCGGCTCCTGAGGGGCTGGAAAGCCGGAGTCTGACGGGGCTTCTGGAAGGCCGCGGCGAAGACTGGCTGGATGAGACCATATCCCAATGGGGCGGACGTAACCTGATGATAAAAAACGGGAATTTGAAATATCATTATTATGGAGACGACGGTTCGGAACTGCTGTTTGATCTGGAAAAGGATCCGGAGGAAAACAGAGATTTTGGAAGAGAGCCGGGATATGAAGAGCAAATGGCATATTTCAGACGGAGAAGGGAAGAAATTGGATTTTAAAAGGAAATAACCGGTATGGCAAGAGAGAAAGGGCGGGAAGACGGCGCGGAACACTCAAAGGAGAGTGAGCCCGCGTCCGTTTTCCCGCCTTTTTTGTTATTTATCTGTTTCCGTATATTTAGGGATGAGAGTCAGGTTATCGAGCTGTTTTTCCGCTTCTTTTTTCCCGTCCTCATTCAGCTGGTTATAATAATTGAGAATACGCTCCACTTCAGGAGGAAGATCCTTCAGATATTCCCAGCCGAGAAGATACGGAGGGGAGCATTGGAGAATCTCTGCCAACATTACAATTTTTTCATAAGGAATATTTTTGATTTCTCCGCATTCATATCTCTGGGCGGTGGCCTCTGTGATGTGCAGGGCTTCCGCGATTTGCTTTAATGTCAGATTGAGCATGGTTCGGCGCTCTTTCATACGGGCGCAAAGCAAAGAATTAACATTCTTGGAATTAACATTATCGGAGTTATTATTTTTGGAAGAAGGATTCATGATATCACCATTTTATAATTAATCGTTTGTTTTAGTCCGTCAGGGCATTCCGTGTATGTTTGGGAAAAAGGACGCGAAATATATAAACAATATAACATAAACTTACGCAGAAAGCAATAAATGCGAGAAAAGAAACAAATAATTCTAAAATGAAAATGTATTTCAAAAGAAATCGGAACGATATCGAAAGAATTAATTGACATCAGAATAGATACTATGATACTATTAATACGTAATAAGTAAGTTCTGGAGGAGCAGCATGAGTATGACGTATAAAGTGAACGTTATGATCCTGCGGGATCAGGCAGAGAGGAGAGGAATCCGTTCTGTGGAGGAGCTTTCCGAAATAAGCGGAGTTAACAGGGATATGCTTTTACCTGTATTAGAGGGGAGAAGTCTGCCTTCTTTTGACATCATGCTGAAGCTTGCGTCGGCATTGGAGCTCTCTCCGGAATTGGCCGGAAGAATTTTTTTTGATGATAACTTACGTGATGAGTAAGGAAGAGGAGGGCTATGGGGAAGGGAAATGTGTGGGTGGACCTGGCGGGAGAGGGCGGAGTGCCTCTTTTCAAAAAGTTTGCCATGTTTGATTCCGGGTTCGTACCGGCAGAACGAACCTGCAGGGATGCTGCATTATTCAGACGCTGCCGGATATCATCTCTGCGCATGGATTTATTTATCGGAGAACCGGCCGCGGAATTCGGCAGTATGGTTGAGGAAACACCGGAGGGGCTCCATTACAGTTGGGAGAAAGCGGATCGGCTTGTGAAAGTGCTGGAAAAAAATGGAGTATCGCCTTATTTTTCCTGGTGCTATGTTCCTCTGCCGGTTCAGCCGGAAGGCGGGAATTTCCGCAGTGTTCCGGCTGACTGGGAGAAGTACCGGGAAATCATGAAGGATTTTGCCGCTCATTTCAAACAGATGGGTTCTCCGCTGGGTTACCAGGAAATTTATAATGAACCGGTGAATCCGGGCGCTTTTTTTGACGGAACACCGGAGGATTACCAAACCTTATATGAATATGGGGCTTTGGGAATCAGGGACGGGGATCCGGAGGCTCTGGTGGGAGGGCCGGCAGAAGCTTTTGTCCTTCCTCCTTCCGAATGCAGGGATAATGCCTCCCGTTTCCTGGATTACATACAGAGAAAAGATCTGCCCATGGACTTTTTCTCTTTTCATACCTATGGGTTCCGGGAAAAGATTTATCTGGAGCGTCTCAGGATGATGCGGAGTGTGCTGGGCAGAAGAGAATATTTTAACCATGTCGGTATCCACGTGAATGAAATGAATACGGTGCCGCCTCCGTGGCCCTATCGGAAGACAATCCTGGAACAGCAGGCTCTTCTGCCGCAAATCCTGACTATAATAGAGGATTTTCTGGAAGAGACGGATGTGGAACTGGTGCATTGGGCGCAGATGCTGGATTCCGGTGTGGATGCACTGGGGCTGGTGGATCATCTGGGCAGGCTCCGGCCCGGTTATTTTGCCTTTGAGCTTTATGCCAGGATGCCGGCAGGACGGGTGGAAAGCAGCTGTGATGACAGGCTGGGCTGCATGGCTTCGGCGGATGAACAGCGTTTTTCTGCGATAGTCTGGAACAAATCGGATGAAGTGGTGGAATTGTCTGAAAGCATTTCCGGGATTCCAGACGGGTTTAGCCAGGTGGATGTGTGTATTGTGGATTCGCTGTTCCTGGACGGGCTGGCCCGGGATCCGGGGCTGCGGCTCCGGCGGTATATGAGCCTGCCGGTAAGCGGAGGTGAAGTCAGGCTGAGCGGAATTCTGCTGGGTATTTCCGATGTGATATATATGGAAGGAAATATGCCCGGTCCGGGAAAAATGACGGTGAATCCGGGACTTCGTATCGGCCAGATCCTGCACTATTATCCGGACCGGTGGAAAAGATGCTATGCAGATTACGATGCGGACAGCGGCTGCGTGTTCCTCGGGGCAAACGGCTGCGGAGGAAAGCTGACAACAGTATCCCTGAAAATACAGGGGGCAGGCGGCAGGCTTAAGATTGTCAGGAACAGAATATCAGGAAAAGCGGATCTGGCTGTCCGCATGGATTATTATACTTCGGAGTATGTCAGCGCCGTCAGGTTCGGCGGCATCATGGAAGCGAAGAGTTCCCTGGAAGCAGAGCCTTCCCTGGAAGAAGAGCCTTCCGGGGAGGAATTTGGCAGGGGAACGAAACGGCCCGCCGATTATCTGGCGGAGGAAGCGGAGGATATCCTGGATTTGGAGAGGTATGCACCGGCAGGGTGGGAGGGAGAAGGCATGCTTTCCTTCCTGGCTGCGGATGCATCCGATGACTACAGGGAAGTTATCCGGCTGAAAGCGCCGGTATCCAGGGCTTTCGGAAGCCTGCTTGATTAATAATATAACCAAAAGAAAAAGGAGAGGACTATTTATGAGAAAAAGTAAAATGACATCCTTACTTGCCCTGGCCATGTCCGCCATTCTGGTATTATCCCAGGCGGGCTGCGGGAGCGGCGGCAAAGATACCGGGGAAAGCACGGCTCCGGCTGCCGCCGGAACACAGGCTGAGACGGCACAGGAGGCTAAAGAGCCGGCGGAAAAGGGAGATCCCTTTGGAAAATACGAAGAACCGGTGAAGATGACAGCCATGACAAGCATTGCCACTACCGCATCGGCTACGGATTATGAGAACAGTCTCTGGAGCGCCAAGATGGGAGAACTGTTTAATATCGATATCGAATATGTATTTCTGGCGGCAAAGGAACAGTATGACGAGAGAGTGAATCTGATGCTGGCCAGCGGGGATCTGCCTGATGTGATGAATGTATCCCTGACACAGATGCATCAGATGATAGAGGCAGGACTGCTTCAGCCCCTTACTGATGTGTATGACGGTTATGTGACGGATCAGGCAAAGGAGGCCATGACAAAGGACGGGACATTTCCTTTTGACGCAGCAACCGTGGATGGAGAGCTGTACGGCATTCCCTGGGTACAGCCCAGGATTGAAACCTGCCATGCCCTTTTTGTGAATGAAAAATGGAGAAAGGACAATGACCTGCCGGAACCCGACACCTGGGAAAATTTCGAAAAAATGATTTATGCCTTTGCCGATGGGGACCCCAACGGAAATGGGATAAAGGATGAATTCGGCATAGGCCTGACAAAGAAAATCTGGGATACGGGATTTGAAGCGACCAGTATTGCCAATGCGTTCGGCGCGTATCCCAATGCCTGGATCCAGGGGGCGGACGGCAATATAGTATACGGAAGCGTACAGCCGGAGATGAAGCCGGTGCTGGAAAAGCTTGCCCAATATTACAAGGACGGCCTGATCGATCCGGAATTCATCGTAAAGGACTATGATACGGAAGCGGAGCTGGTGACCAAGGAACAGCTGGGGGCCATGTTCGGCATTCAGTGGACAGGCCTGATGGGAAGCTGTCTCCAGTCCCTGTATGAAAATTCTGCGGATCCGGATTCCCTGGAGTGGAAGATTTACCCCATCCCTTCCGTGGATGGAAAAGAAACCTCACCCGTTGTATATGATTACAGCAGCCAATGGCTGGTGGTGAATAAGGACTTCGCCAACCCGGAGGCCGTGGCAAAAATCTGCAACTATATGCATTTCATGGGGCTGGGGCCTCAGGAAACAGGTCCGGAAGGGTATCCGGAGCTGGCCATATCCTATGAAGAATGGGAAAATATGTGGAATAATGATTCTTACCGTCTCTACAGCCCGGAAACGGAGCATGGAAACATAGACAGATGGGAGCACTGGTTCCAGGCCATGGAGGACGGGGACACCGCCTGGATAGACAGCAACTATCTGGCAAAGGATCAGTTTTATGCCATGCAGCGTTTTGCCGAGGATGGATCCAAAATGACCGACAACTTTGGAGAACCCTCCATAAGTGCGGCATCCTGGCAGTTTACCTACAGGCTTTGCGGACAGACCTTTATGTATGCCCTGGATCAGAAAGAGAAAAATAACCTGACCAGCGATCTTCGCGGTTCCTTCGTATCGGAATCCATGATAGAAAACCAGGCGGTGCTTGAGGATTTGGAAATCCAGACCTTTACCAACATCATTACCGGACAGTCGCCCGTGGATGAATTTGATTCCTTTGTGGAACAGTGGAATGTGCTGGGAGGGGAAATGATCACCCAGGAAATCAACGAATGGCATGAAAGCATGAGCGGCCAGTAAGAAATAAGAGTGTCCGGACGGCGGCAATAACCGCTGTCCGGGACAGTACGCAGGCAACGCATTCCAAGGAGGCAAAGCATGAAGGAACAAAAGAACATTATAATTACGAAACGTCGGCCTGCGCAGCGTCTGAAACAGAGCATGCCCTATTATCTGATGCTGCTGCCCGGCATGGTACTGCTCTTTATTTTTAACTATCTGCCCCTCTATGGCTGGAAGATTGCTTTTCAGAAATTCATACCGGCCAAAGGACTGTTCGGAGATCAGAAATGGGTGGGACTTTACTGGTTTCAATATATTTCCAAATATCCGGATTTTATCAGGGCGTTGCGTAATACACTGATGATTTCCCTGGGAAAGCTGGCTTTGGGAATCCTCATTGCCATTCTTTTTTCCATACTGATAAATGAAATAAGAAATTCAAGGCTGAAAAGAACCGTGCAGACGATTGTATATCTGCCGCATTTCCTGTCATGGATTATACTTTCCGGGGTATTGATTGATATTCTTTCCCCATCCACAGGCATCGTCAACAAGCTTATTATGGCCTTTGGCGGCCAGCCGGCTTTCTTTTTGGGGGATAACCGTTTTTTCCAGGGAACCATGATAGTGACGGATATCTGGAAGGAGTTCGGCTTTAACACAATTGTTTACCTGGCTGCCATAACGTCCATCGATCCCAGCCTCTATGAATCGGCGGTGATGGACGGAGCCAACCGGCTTCAGCAGATCATCCACATTACGCTTCCCGGAATGCTGCCTATCATCATGCTGATGCTGCTTTTAAATATAGGTTCGGTGATGAATGCCAACTTTGACCAGATTTTCAATCTGTACAGCCCTACGGTCTATAAGACCGGTGATGTGCTTGACACTCTGGTATACCGGATAGGTCTGGTCAATGCCAATTACTCACTGTCGACGGCGATAGGCATTTTTAAATCCATGGTATCCATGCTGCTTGTGGGAACCTCTTATTACAGCGCTTATAAATTTGCGGGTTACCGGATTTTCTAAGGAGGAACAGCCATGCCTATTTCAAAGGGAGAAAAAATATTTAATATAATCAACAGCATCTTTCTGACAGCAGTGGCCCTGTTCTGCCTGGCGCCCATGATTTACATGCTGGCGGTATCCTTAAGCGATAATGCCCAGGTAGTGGCAGGGAATGTGACCTTCTGGCCGAAAAAATTCACCACGGCTACCTATGAATATCTGCTCAGCTATAAGGCCTTCTGGAAATCCATGGGGATTTCCATCACGCGGACGGCACTCTCACTTGTACTGACGCTTTGTTTAACTGTCCTTTCGGCTTATCCGCTGTCCAAAAGTCCCGGGAAGTTTTATGGACGAAGTATTTTTGCCTGGTACTTTTTTATCCCCATGCTGATAAACGGCGGGTTGATTCCCACCTATATGATAATCAGCAGGCTTGGGCTTATCGGAAGGCTATGGGCGTTGATTCTGCCGTCGGCGGTTACGGTATTTTATGTCATGCTGCTGCTGAATTTTTTCCGCGGGCTTCCGGAGGAACTGGAGGAGGCCGCCCTGCTGGACGGCGCAGGGCAGTGGACCATCCTTGTCAGGATTTTCCTTCCGCTTGCCACACCGGCGCTGGCTACCATAGCTGTTTACTGCAGCCTGGCCCAGTGGAATGAATGGTTTAACGGCATTATTTATATGAAGACGCCGTCCCAATATCCATTGATGAGTTATCTCCAGGCTACGGTGTTGAATGTGGATATGGAAAGCCTGTCTGCGGAGGAGCAGATGAAAATGGCCTCCATCGGGACGGATACTTATCAGGCGGCCCAACTTTTTATAGCGGCGCTGCCCATGCTTTGCATCTATCCGTTTATGCAGAAATATTTTACAAAGGGGTTGGTAATGGGAAGCGTAAAAGGGTAATATGAAAGGGAAAGAATGAGATTGCTGTCATTACATAAAAAGGCATATGGGAAAGAAAAGGGGGAATCAGATGAAACCGTTGGAAGATTACAGTGATATCAGAGGTTTTTGCTATTCAGGAGGATACCGGGTTCCGGAGGAACAGCTGAAAAGGGAACTGGGATATGCGGGGAGCCTGCGGCTTAACAGCACCAGAATCTGGCTGTCGGAACGGGAATACAGGAAAGCTCCAGGGGACTTTTTAAAAAAGCTTTGTTCCTTTGTGGAAACGGCATGGGAAGCCGGCATCAGTACCATGCCTATTCTCTTCAATGGAAATGGGTTGGATCCGGGAGATTTGGAACAGGGATATGAGGAATATGCAGACAGATATGTGAAAGACGTGGTTCAGGCTCTGAGGGGAGAGCCGGGGCTGATCATGTGGGATGTAATGAATGAACCCTCCTGCAACGACTATATTTTGGAAGCGGAAGGAGAGGAACGGAAAGCCCGCTGGGAAAAGGTAAATGAATTCCTGCGCCGAAGCTGCGATAAGGTCAGAAGGCTGGATAATGTGAATGCGGTTACCATCGGCCATACCTATATGAGCGACGTGGAAGATACGATCGGTGAGGTGGATGTTTTCAGCTTTCATGATTATCTTCCTGTGCGCAGGCAAATCGAAGAAAGCTACCTGGCTGCCGAAGAACTGTCTGTAAGAACAGGGAAACCCTTTCTCAACAGTGAACTGTGCTGTCTCTGCCGTGCCAATCCTTATGATCTGGCCCTGGACATCTGCCGGGAGCATCATACCGGCTGGTATTTGTTTGAACTGATGATTACCGGTTACTGGTCGGATGTACATGGAATTTTTTATCCCGACGGTACAGTCCGGGATCCTTCCATTCCTGCGGCCGTCCTGGGCTTCCGGAGAAAAAGGGATGAGGGAATGGTATTTCCCAATGCGAATAAGGAAGGATATGCACAGCGCGGTGTGGCCATGGTACAGGAAGCTTTGTCGGAAAAAACAAAGGTTTTCCGGGCGGGAAGGAAATCCCTTGACGAGGTACTGGAGGCTGCGGAATTCTGCGCCAACCTGCTGGAAGCCTGCGAACTGGTTCCTATGTATGATCCGCCTACGGCACGCATAGCCCGTATCCGAAAAGCAGGGGATGAGAGGGAAGCCAGGAAGCTGGCTTATGAACTCGCTCTTCTGCTGCAGGAAAAGTGCCAGCTTTTGTGACATGCGGAGAGAAGAAAGGAGGGGCTGCGAATGAAGAGAAGATGGACGGAGGAAGAAGCATGGGCGTGGTATACTGCCCGTCCATGGATTTCCGGGTTTAATTTTATCCCCAGCGGTTCCATGACCGGGAGTCTCTGGCTGTTCCAGGAATACGGCCATAAAGAAGCCTTCCGGGACGCCGCAAGGGAAATTGCGCTGGCAGCGGAGCTTGGCTTTAACAGTATCCGAATGGTTCTGCCCTTTGAGGTATACAGGCAGGAAAAGGAAGCTTTTTTCCGCCATATGGATGAATTCCTGGAACTGCTGGGGGAATATGATATTACGTTGATGCCCGTGCTTTTCGGTGACTGCTGTGTGCCCCGGGAAAAGTACAGGACGCCGCGCCTGGGGCCGCAGCCGGAACCGGTTCCCGGTTATTTCGGGGGAAGCCCCGTGACACCCTTTGACGACAGCACACAGTCCGGGGAAAGTATAGGCTACAGCATCACCGACGATCCCGAAAACCGGCCTGTAATTGAGGAATATATAAAAGAACTGGCTTCGCGGTACGGACAGGATCCACGGATTCTGATGTGGAATGTATGGAATGAAGCCGGCAATTCCGGCAGGCTTTCGCAATCCTTGCCCATGATGGAGGCCGTATTTACCTGGCTGCGTGAGGCGGATGTGATGCAGCCCCTGACAGCGGACGTATGGGGAGCCGGTGCCGACAATCCTTACGGCTGGCTGAAAAAGCCCGGAATTTATGCGGAAATAGAAGAACATTCCATAGCGCTTTCGGATATTATCACCTTCCATTACTATGGTGATTATACCCATTCCAGACAATACGTTGAGTTCCTGCGCCGGTTCAACCGTCCGCTGATCAATACGGAATGGCTGCACCGCCCCTTCCGCAGCCTGATACAGACCCATCTGCCCATGTGGAAAAAAGAAGGAGTGGGAAGCTATTTCTTCGGCTTTGTCAATGGAAAGAGCCAGTTTAATTATGTGTGGGAATTTATCAAAAAGCTGCCGGATATCGACACCTCCCTTTGGATGCATGATATTTTCCATGAGGATTTCAGACCTTATGACAGAGAAGAAATAGAGGTTATCCGCGAATGCAACAGGGATAAAACACTGCCCGAAAACATTGGCAGAGTGAAGAGGAATTGAGAAAAAGAACAGATTAGGCAGGAAAAACAGGAATCATTGCCATTAACAGGAAATTCGATAAACCGCCGCAGTGACCGGAACAATGGCATGCGGCGGTCTTGCTTTGATGAAGTACTTTTTTTGCCTTTCAGAAGATATTAAAATGTAGATTTGTTGTTGCAGTATGGGTAATAACATGCTAAAGTAAATACAAGCATAATTTTCTATGAATCCGGGCTTATACGCCATCT
>OFOK01002015.1_pt1 | contig 13090 bp, 13 predicted proteins | sample 1542001 | NCBI WGS metagenome assembly OFOK01 (sample SAMN04209242, study PRJEB22552) | human gut metagenome | biome: gut; material: feces | host: Homo sapiens | place: USA: Oklahoma
TGAAGCTCCTCATGCGCTTCTGGGATACGCAAAGCGGCCAAGTGCTGGTATCGGAAGCCGATATCCGCCGGATCCGCACAGGCTCCCTGCGGAAGGCGGAGAGCTTCATGACCCAGGAGACCCAGCTGTTCCACGACAGTATAGAAAATAACCTGCGCATTGCAAAGCGGGACGCCACCCACGAGGAAATTACGGCGGCCTGTAAGAAGGCTTCCGTCCACGACTTCATAACCTCTCTGCCCCGGGGATACGATACGCCTGTGGGAGAGCTGGGCTCTACCCTTTCCGGAGGAGAGCGCCAGAGGCTGGGGCTGGCCCGCGCCTTCCTGCACGACGCGCCTCTGCTCCTGCTGGACGAACCTACCAGCAATCTGGACAGCCTGAACGAGGCCGTCATCCTGAAGGCCCTGCGTGAGGAAGAGGGCAAGACGGTGGTGCTTGTTTCCCACCGCCCCTCCACCATGCGGATCGCAGACGAGACCTACTCCATGGAAAACGGGAGGATGAGCTGATGAGCGCCGGAAAGCAAAAGAAAGTCGATCTGCAGACCAAGCGGGAAAACGAAAAATCCGTTATAGAGCTCATGATCCGCCTTTACTGCAAAGGAAACCATCATACGGGAGAACTCTGCCCTGAATGCACACAGCTTCTGGCCTATGCGGAGCACCGGGTGGACGTGTGCCCCTTTATGGAGAGCAAGACCTTCTGTTCCAACTGCAGGGTGCATTGCTATAAACCCGACATGCGCGAAAAGGTCCGGGCCGTCATGCGGTATTCCGGGCCCCGGATGCTTTTCCACCACCCCGTGCTCGCCGTTCGGCATCTGATCGAAACAAAAAAGGAAAAAAAGCGGCTGGAAAAGGCGGAGAAATAAAAAAACCAAAAAGGAAAGCGCCTGTCCTAAGGGCGTCCCCTTCATCCCCAAAACAGAGGGCGGCATGCCTGCGGGCATTGGGGTCTGCATACATCCAGATATTCGTGGATGCAGGCAGCAGGTATTCAGGTATTCAGGCGGCGCGGACAAAATCTTTTTTCCGCAGAAACGGATAGAACCGCCTTTTGTCCAAATGGAGCTAAAACAAACTATTCGGAGTAGATACCAGTAAAAATTCTACGTATACTAAATAGCAGAGTTTGGTTTGCTGCACTGAATTCCGTATCGGCAGATACTGTCCTCTTTCAATACTTTGTTTTCAGCGCCCTTCGGGGCGCTGAAAACACCCCCTTGGTTAGTTTTAACTAACTTAAATGTATTCTCTCTTTTCGGGAATCTGCGTATGCCTTCCGTGATAGAACGATCCGGCACGGACAAAGAGCCGGAGCCCACAGAACCGGAGAAAGGAGCACTTCAATGAGCATCGTTATCATCGGCGGGAACGACTGTATGGTCTGCCGCTATAAATCGCTTTGTGAACAATATAACTGTAAGCCGAAGGTCTTCACGCAAATGACCAGTTCCATGAAAGATAAGATCGGATGCCCCGATCTTCTGATCCTGTTTACCAATACGGTGTCGCATAAGATGGTGCGGTGCGCCATGAACAACCTCAAGGGCGAGGGGACCATCGTAGCGCGGTCTCATTCCAGCTCCATGGCCTCGCTGAGAAGCATCCTCGACACGCATGTTCTGCAGGGAGGCCGGAATGTCTGAGCAGCTTCTGGTGGCGCACTGTTCCCCCACGCTTGCGGGAATCAAAACCGGGAGCCTCTTCGCCTGCGAATACCCCTGCCGGAAGAAGCTTTTCTGCGTAGTGCGGCGCTGGAACCGGATGCTCAATCCAAAAGGAGTTTACGTCAGAGCGTTCTGCAGCCAGCCGGGCCGGGCCCTGATGTATGTCTACCGAAAGAAAAAGCTGGAGCAGGAGCTGCATATGCCGGAAGCGCGGGCTTTCCTGGAGACATACGGCTACGACCGGGAGAGCGGACTTCCTGAAATTTTTGCCCTGCTTTCCCGCCGGCTGCAGGAAAGCAGGGAATTCCCCCATGAGATCGGCCTGTTTCTTGGGTATCCCCTGGCGGACGTAAAAGGCTTTATCGAAAACAGAGGCCGGAACTGCAAATGCGCCGGATGCTGGAAGGTATACGGCGACGAGCAGACGGCTCAGAAGCTGTTTATGAAATACAGAAAGTGCACGGACGTTTACTGCCGGAAGCTGAAAGAAGGAACGCCTATCCTGCGGCTCACCGTAGCCGCTTGATACAATAAACGCATTGTTTGAAGAAAGGTTGGATGTAACATGAGCAAAATCGCAGTTGTATATTGGAGCGGAACGGGCAACACAGAGGCCATGGCCGAGGCTGTGCTGGCAGGCGCTAAGGAAGCCGGAGCAGAGGCTGAGCTCTTCACCTCCGCGGAATTTGCCCCCGATTCCATCGGCAATTACGATGCAGTAGCTTTCGGATGCCCCTCCATGGGCGCCGAACAGCTGGAAGAAAGCGAATTCGAGCCCATGTTCACAAGCTGCGAGCCGAATCTGAGCGGCAAAAAGGTAGCCCTCTTCGGTTCCTACGGCTGGGGCGACGGCGAATGGATGCGCAACTGGGAGGAAACCTGCACAGGAGACGGGGCCGTTCTCGTGTGCGACAGCGTGATCTGCAACGGCGCTCCCGATGAAGACGCCACTGCAGAGTGCAGCGCTCTCGGCGCGGCTCTCGCCAAATAAATCTTGAATCTCAAACCGCTAAAGATGCAAAGATGCCCGGAGGCAGGCAAGCCTGTTTCCGGGCATTTCGGCGTTTTGCACTTTGTCCGCCAAAAAGGAACAAAAGGTGCTCGTCCTTCATTATCCAACCGTTTCGAGTCATCGCTCACGCACACTACGGGGAAAGCCGCGCGCAAACTTTACAAAGGCCGCTGTTTGCAGACGCCGGGAGTCTCCCCAGCGGGTTTTGCCGCATTCCTTAAGACGCTTGCCGGCGGCAAGCGTCAGAATAAACCCGCGGTATTGCGATATCGCCGCAGTGCAGTATTGCATTATTCCGCCGTCCCTCCTTTTTGCTCTCAACCGGGGGAGGATATTCCAGAGAACGTCTCTGAAAGCCTGTGGTTTTTCGCCCTGCCTTCTTGGGGCCCAGCGGCCTGCCATACAGAGACGCCTGCCCCATATTCTCTGAAAGGGCCGCTTCTCCCGGGTGAAATATTCTCAAACCGCTGGATCTGCTAAAGCAGGGGCGCTATAATGGAGAAAGGCCGAAGGGCAAAACGTGAAAGCTGCATGCCCTCCATCCTATCCCCCATTCTGAAAGGAGCTTTTTTATGGATATCGTCCGCCTGCCGGTGCTGGAATCAGGAGCCCGGCTCACCGCTTACCTGCATGACAACTGCCCCGGCGAGCTCCCCAACCGCCTGAAAAGGCCGGCTCTTCTGATCTGTCCCGGCGGCGGCTATGAATTTCTCAGCCGCCGGGAATTCGACCCGCCCGCCATGGCGTTTTTTTCCAGGGGTTATCAGGTATTCGTCCTGGAGTACTCCGTAGCCCCAAAAGAGATCTCCTCCATGCTGCCTCTAAAAGAAATCTCCTCTGCAGTGGCTCTCATCCGCCGAAAGGCCAGAGCCGAAGAATGGGCTGTCATCCCCGGCCAGATCGCTGTACTGGGCTTTTCCGCAGGAGGTCATCTGGCGGCCAGCCTCTCCGTTTACTGGAATCTCCCTGAGCTTTCCGCCTCCCTTTCCATAGAGCCGGGAGAGAACAGGCCCGACGCCGCCATTCTATGCTACCCGGTGATAACCGCCGGGGAGTTTGCCCACCGCTCTTCTATTGTGAACATATCCGGCAGCAAAGAGCCCGGCAAAAATTGGGATTTCTGGTCCTTGGAAAAGCATGTCTCCCAGGATACTCCTCCCACCTTCCTGTGGCACACCGTATCCGATCCCTCCGTGCCCGTGGAAAACTCCCTGCTTTATGCCGCGGCCCTGCAGAAATCCCGCATCCCCTTTGAATGCCACCTCTTTGCCGAAGGAAACCACGGCCTTTCCACATGCGACGGTGAATCCAACAGCGTCAACGAAGCCTGCCGTCCTTGGGTAAAGCTGGCGCTCCGCTGGCTGGGAGACCGTTTCTCCTTCTCCCGTTGAGAGATTCGGCGCGGCCTTTCCGCCTTTTTCTCCGCCCTTTCAAAATACCGGGTTCCGCTCAATCCTGCGGAGCCCGGTTCCTGCATTCCACCCTGCTTTCGGATCCTTTCCTGCGGGCCGCCCTCCCCTTCAGGCCATCGCCTGCACGGCCTGGTGAAGACACTCCGGACCGGGAGCACACAGCCCTTCCGCTAAGCAGAAAAGGCCGAGAAATTCCGCCGTGGTCGCCGCTTCCATGAGAGCTCCGGCAAAGCCGGGCTCCAGAAGCAGGCCCGAGAGCCGGGCCAGAAGTTCCATATAGAGCTCTCCGCTCTCTTCCGGCGTGGCGATCATAAACAAAAGGCGGACGGGTTCTCCGTCCAGAGAAGGGTACGCCATGCCGCCGGGTACGGTGAGCGCCGCCATACAGGGCCTGCGCACTGCCGCCGTCCTGGCGTGAGGAATAGCGATCCCCTCTCCCATGCCGGTAGGACATAGGTTCTCTCTCTCCCAAAGAGATTCATACAGTCTTGCCGCACAGGACGCCCCTCCGCCCTTTACCGCCAGCTCGGAGAGCATCCGAAGAGCTTCCTCACGGTTTTCCGGCGCCGCCCCCAACCGGACGCTGTTCGCACACAGAAGCCCGCCTGCGGCGCACGGTCCCTTCTGCGCCATGCCCGCGATGCCCGCAATGCCCGCAAGCGCCTCCGGCGGCGCCGCATACGCCCATTTGCCTGTCATATGACCACAAACCCTTCCGTTCATATAGGCAAGCATACACACAAGCGGCAAAAGGGCGCGTCTGTGAAAAGACGGTGGAAAAACTTCTCCGCATATTCTTTTCATCCCAAAACGGCCTGCGCCGCGCAGATTGTATACCGATACCTGCGCAAGCATGCGGCAGCCTGCTGCATACGCATAAACATACCCAGCTGCGGCACCGCATACCTGCCCTTATACAATCTATGCGGAACAGGCCGAAAACATAAGCAGTTTTTTCATTTTATCAGATGCTGTAACTGCACATAAAAAAAGAAGGAGGCGCTCCCTTTGCACCAGTCTCTCCTTTTGCGGCAGAATACGTTCGGCGGTAATCCCATCCGTCAGAGCGCTAATTTATTTCTCTGTACCCGCTGTAATTTTGTCCCCACAGGCTATATACAGTCCATCCGGCTTATCGCTGAATGAAAAGAAAACTTTGGGCAAAGCGGCTTTCGGAGTATATTCCAAAGTGCGCTGACGGGGCTATTCCGATATGGACAGACCACATCTTTCAGAGGTTCGTTCAATCAGGTTTTTCTCTTTCTCGCCCACACGCATACAGAAACTTTCATTTTTTACCTTATCCATAGCATCAGCCCTTCCATTCGATTAAATAAGAGGGAGGATACTCCCTAAAGAGAAATCGTCACTTGCTTGCGATGACAAGGAAACCTGTCAATACAGTTTTCCTGCTTGCTACGGCATAAAACATCTCCGCTGTGTTTTCCGTGAGTGTTTTGCCGGTCTGTCTGAACGCCGTTTTTCTATCCCCGTCCCGGACTAACACTGCAGCGCCGCCCCATTCTCATCACCGCAATGCCACCCCATTCAGTTGTAAGCGGCTTTTGGGCAACAAAAAACCGGTACACGAACGCATACCGACCTGACAAAAGGATAGACTGCTCCCTTTGTGTATTTGGTATCACATTCATGGAACCGGCTTTGAAATCAAAAATAGGACTGCCAATTCGCTTTCCGTCTGCCAACAGTACCAAAAGCCTTCACGGAAGCGGCGGTATTTTCGCTTAATATATCGCAGACCTTGGCCGACCTGAGGTTGTCCAACTGATCCTCCTATGATAAATAATATTCAGTTGTAGTTCTCTTAATAGAATATTTCATTACGCTCAACAAAACGTGTGTTTGTAAATACTTTTATCTTTTATCTATAAACATCTTGTGAAGCCGTGCCATAAGCATCTCATCTTCAATACCAAACATAACACTGTTGTTAGCACAACAGTTCATAAGTAATTGGCCTAATCTCAAATCCGGGCATGTTTCCCAAGCTTTCTTCACTTGATGTAACACAGCGGACATTCGGCCTTTATCCCTTTTGGAGTAGATATGTAAATATTCTCTGCGGCTCAAATACATAAGAAAACCGACACGAAAATCATCATTATCGGCTAAGATTACATCTTTGCGATTTACACTTTTGGGACATAACGGCACCAGAAAATCATCTTTCACATAGTACATATCGACTTCTAAATTAAAATCATCGCGAATCTCTTTGACAATGCCGATGCTGTCTTCCTCAACGATTTTAACGATACTTCCTACGTCTATTACATCAAAATCAGTATTTTCTTGTAATCCATCTTGTGAAGCTACCACAAGCTCTATACAAGAAAGCAGCACTAAATTTTCCTGATCTCCTTCGGCAGAGTATCCAAACTCATTGATTTTATAAAACTCGCTTTCGATGATCCCTATACTATAAACGATTAATTCGTCATATGAGGCAGGCACATCTTTTATTGTAATATAATTCTTGTGCCGTAATGTATCTTTGCAACAAATCGAAAGGCGGTCAGTGGCAGATAGTCGTGATCTCAATTCTCTAAATTTTATCATTGGTTCCTCCCTTTATCAACGCCCATTTTGGTACGTAAACTCGCTGCCGGAAGTATCTCAAAACTTTCATTAACTAAGTCGATCTTTATTGGATACCTAAAGCCTACACCGCAGCCCCAATGTATTGCCTGTTCCAAATGCTTCATATTTGATAAATCATGAAGGAAAATCTGCATTTTTAATGCCGTAAAAGGCGAATCGGCAAAATCGCCTTCTTCGTAATATTGGGTAGAATCACAAAAATCAAAGGGTGTCATCAGAGTTATAAGAATAGTTTTCAAATTGTCGCTGCATTGAAAATCAGATAAGGTCTTCTCCCAATAGCAATATCTCGAACGCAGAAACCCACCATTATAATCCATTGAGTGAATTGTATACTCAAATAATTTGTCGGCATTATTTCTTGCCAAAATAGAAGATATTTTCTTTAATAATCCATATAATGTCAGAATAATCACCTCACACGTCTATTTGAAAATGTCTCCATACAATATCATGAATTGTCAGTTTATCACCTACCGTTTTAATTCATATCCCTCTTCTTCGTCAAGCAAACTTTCGGGCTCTTCCTTTATTCGCTGCCAAGTTTGCAGCTCCTTTTCTGTTAAGGCTTCTTCAAAGACAATGGGAATTTTCTGCTGCTGCACTTTAAAAAACAGGGTCTCGGTCACGCTGCACCTTCCGCAAGTACGGGGTCCTAAAAATCCAAATAAACCGATTTTTGGCGGGTAGTCCCAACCTGCATCAAAGGCTTCTTGAGCTGTGCAGAAAACCTTTGCGCCGCACACCTCACAATAATGCCAAAACGGGCGTGAATTCATACTTTCAAGCAACTCTAGCCGTTGCTTTGCTTTTTCTTCCTCTTGCATCATCCGTTGTGCTTCTTCGTTGAGTTCTTTATGTGCGGCATCAACAATTTCGTGCTTAGGGACATCCATCCGCAGTCGAATATCGCTATCTATAACCTCGTATATAGTATCAAATCCCTCACTGGGATTAGGAAATTCTATTGCCTTCACATCAGCTCTTAGCTGTTGGATAAAACCATTCAATTTCCGCTTATGTATATACGTCTTCCAAACAGAGTCGCTCGGACACATTACATAAACCTCAACAGTAATATCCTTTACTGCATTACGAATAGCGTCTATGTATGCTATCCTGCGCTTTGCTTTGTATAAAGTCTGCTCGACCACTGCGTCTTTACCTTCTTGCAACGCCTTAATGATATCAAGTAAAAGATTTTCATTTGCTTTATATAAGCATTTGAATTCCTGTTCAAACGGGATAGATTTGTTAAAGCCCATTTCTTTATAAGCTGCTTGCTGATAATCATATACATTCAAAATCACTGCGTTTTTTTGTTTGGAAAGGTGATTTCGTATAAAAGTTGTCTTGCCGGATGCCGTAGCGCCTATAACAAAAGTTACTGTTCTGTTCATAAAAATTCCTTTCTTAAGCGATTTCTACGCATAGATAGCTATGGTCGGAAAACATCGTTGGGTGGGGAACAAAGACCTCTTCAGTTTTTATGAGCTTTTTAAATGCATCATTTACAAAAACATAATCAAATTTATAATTCCCGTGTGTAGCTTCCTTTGATGTAATTTCTGTTAAACAATCAGCAAAGTCATCTAAATATTCTTTGTATATAGCGTTTGAATGTAAATTAAAATCACCGCATATCATACAGGGGACACCACTGTTTTTGTACTCAATAAATTTTTCCATCAAAGCTTCCAAAAATATTTTCTTTTCTCTTTTGTTATCTTTTTTCATATTATAAAGATTACTTGTTGTTGCGAGAGGAACATGGACACCCAAAATATGAATTGAATTATCGTTTACAACGATCTCCCGCCAATTCCGTTTACTATAATCCAAAATATTCTCTGTGGTATCTATGTTTTGAAACGGCTCTTTTGACGCTATAAGAACGCGGTTCCGTAATGTCTTATCCGGATGATCTCCACAAACAGTATGCATATACGATAATGCAGTTAAACCATTACGGACAAACTCATTATAAAATTCACTCTGATATTCTTGAATTATTATTACATCAGGATTTTCTTGCTTAATAGTATTCAAGATGTTTTCAATGTTACCCACTCTCGGGTTATTAAATTCTAACACGCCGCCGTTTTGGATATTCCACGTTAAAAATTTCATTTTGTTTTCTCCTTTTATGGCTATATAATGTGTATGTGTACTCCGAAGCTTACAATATAAAGGATCGGGGGATATTTTTATACTCCAGGAGTATACATCAACATTTTTGTTTTGTCAATATTTTTACATTTTTTTATATAAACTTACATTGCTAGGAGATCTTCCAATAAATACAATATTTCTATACACACCATTTGTCACGTTTTTATTAAATAATCGAGCTATGGAGAGTTTGGCGGATTTGTCCAGTGTATTCCAACGTGCTAAAGACAATATTTGTGCAACATTAAATTCTGTTCCAGAAGGATACTTTTCGAGTTTCTCTAAAAACTCATTCCATACAAACTCAAAACTATCTGCTTTAGGAATCACCTTATCTTTTACATATTTGGATATTGTAACACCTTTTTGTGCGACAATTGTTTTTAACTGCTCATATTCATCATCTGTTAAAACAAATTGAACCCGTTTGGCCATTGTTAAACCTCTCTTTCGGAGTATGCGTAAATATTTTTCACAGTATACCATTTGGATCCGCTTATGTCAATATGCGTTGCTCAGCCTTCCTATTATTAGTTAGCTATAAATTTATCGTGATTTGCGATTTCGCGGCTCTGTTGCGGATACCATCCATTCGAGCCTATCCGCCTTGAGCTTTTCTGTCACACCATCACGTCCTGCCATCTGTTTTACAAAACGAAAAAATATATCTTCAGCTTGTTTGTTTACATCAGTAATGTAGACGTTCAGTTTGCCGCTTGTCAATAAATTTGGCATATCGCACCTTATGATGCTGTTTGATATTCCGTAAATGTCGTTGACGTCATACGCCAAACTCGGGAACTCTGACAGTTATAAGAGTAGGCAAGCAATAGCCGCCAACTTTTGAGTATATACCGTCTCATATATTCAAATATAGTCTTTTCTTACGTTTAAACCTATGTCATCTTACATTTGAATTTTTTAATAGGATGCTTGAGCGATTTTGATAATCAGTTTATCAACTGTATCCATATATCTGACGTCTGTAAGGAGTTTGTTTCATAAGGTGTTCTAACTGTCGATAATAATCCTATACTCACGCTCATCAACCGCTAGTAGTATTTTTGCCTCACATACGCTACGCCTCCTTCAGACCTAAATTGCAGCAGGAGAGCTCCAAGACGATGAATGCACGATTCTGATTTTTCACATAAAAAGACAGCGCAGAGAGCAAAATTGCTCCCTGCGCTGTCTTTTCTCTTCTGCAACGCCCACAAGTTATATTTCAATGTTATTTTCAAATTGCTTCCTTATGTGGTGTTACCATTTGGGTTTTCTTCTTCTCCCTTATTTATCTTCACCGAACATGTTTTTGATCTTGTCAAAAAAGGTCTTCCGTTTGGTGTAATGTTTGCCGTCGTCCTTTGTACTGGTATCGAATTCCTTCAGCACGTCCTTCTGTTTCTGGGTCAGATTTCTGGGGACCTCCACCGTGACCTGCACATACTGGTCTCCCCGGCCACGGCCGTTCACATAGGGGATACCCTTGCCCCTGAGCTTGAACACGTCTCCCGGCTGAGTGCCTTCCCGCACCTGATAGCTGACCTTGCCGTCGATAGTGGGAACCGTGACCTCCGCCCCCAAAGCCGCCTGGCTGAAGGTGATGGGCATCTCGCACCACACGTCGTTTCCGCGGCGTTCAAAAATAGGATGAGGCCTTACGTTCACATAGACCTGGAGATCTCCCGCAGGGCCGCCGTTCTGCCCGGCATTGCCCTGGCCGCGGACATTCAGAACCTGATCGTTGTCTATGCCGGCGGGAATATTCACCTCAATAGTCTTCTGCCTGCGGACCCGGCCCGTACCGCCGCAGGTCCTGCAGGGATGCTCGATCACCTTTCCGCTGCCGCCGCATCGGTCACAGCCCCGGCTGGTCTGCACCACGCCGAAAGGCGTCCGTTGACTGACGTTCACCCGTCCGCTGCCGCCGCACTGGGGGCAGGTTTTAGCGCTGGTGCCTTTTTCCGCGCCGGAACCGCCGCATTCCTTGCAGGCGTCGATCTTCCCGAAGGAGACCGTCTTCTTGCAGCCCTTGGCCGCCTCTTCAAAGGTGATATTCACCACGGCCTCTGTGTCGCTGCCTCTTCTGGGCGCATTAGGGTTCTGCCTGCGGCCTCCGCCGCCGAAACCGCCGAAAAAGCTGTCGAAAATATCCCCCAGGTCGATACCGCCTGTGAAGGGACTGCCGCCTGCAGGACCGCCGCCGAAATTGGGATCCACGCCCGCATGGCCGAACTGGTCGTACCGCGCCTTCTTGTCCTTATCGGAAAGGACCTCGTAGGCCTCGTTCAGTTCCTTGAATTTTTCCTCCGCCGCCTTGTCGCCGGGATTCAGGTCCGGATGATATTTCTTCGCCAACTTGCGGTAGGCTTTTTTGATCTCATCCTCCGAGGCGTTTTTGGGAACTCCCATCACCTCATAATAGTCTCTTTTTTCCGCCAAACCAAACCACTCCTATACCGGGGCGGCGTTCCCGCCCTATCTCCGTTCGCCCGCAGCGCCTGCGCCGGGCTGGCCTGCTATACCGGCCTCTATGTCATAAAGCCTTCTGCCGGGGGCCTGAATGCCGCCCCGCCGCATCCGTGAAATTTACGCAAGCAAGGCAGCCGGTGTGCTTTCTGCCTGGCTGCCTTACGAAGCGTTTTGTATTATCACACAACCGCTGGAAAATTGCAAGCTTTCCCACGATTCTGTACGCCGGGCCCAAAAGGCAGGCGATTATTTGTTGTCGTCCACATCCTTATACTCGGCGTCGTATACGTTGCCGCCGTTAGGAGCCTGGCCCGCGCCGGGCTGGCCTCCCTGGGGCGCCTGGCCGTCCTGAGGAGCCGCATTCTTATAGAGCTTCTCCGAAGCCGTATAAAGGGCCTTCTGGAGCTCTTCCATGCCGGTCTTCATCAGGGCCGTGTCTCCCTTATTGACAGCCTCCTTCAGAGCCGCGACCTTGCTTTCTACATCGGATTTATCCGCTGCGTCCAGCTTGTCGCCGTTTTCCTTCAGGAGCTTTTCAGCCGCATAGCAGGCGTTTTCCGCCTCGTTCTTGGCGTCCACTTCCTCGCGGCGCTTCTTATCCTCGGCTGCGAACCGCTCGGCCTCCTGCACGGCCTTGTCGATATCCTCCTTGCTCATGTTGGAGCTGGAGGAAATAGTGATGTGCTGTTCCTTGCCGGTTCCCAGATCCTTTGCGGATACGTTCACGATGCCGTTGGCGTCGATGTCGAAGGTAACCTCGATCTGAGGGATCCCCCGAGGGGCGGGAGCAATGCCGTCCAGCTTGAAGAGGCCCAGCTGCTTATTGTCTCTGGCGAACTCACGCTCGCCCTGCAGCACGTTTACTTCCACCTGGGTCTGGCCGTCCGCCGCCGTGGAGAATATCTGGCTCTTCTTGGTGGGGATGGTGGTATTGCGCTCGATGACCTTGGTCATCACGCCGCCCATGGTCTCAACGCCCAGGGAAAGAGGCGTAACGTCCAGAAGCAGGAGGCCTTCCACCTCGCCGCCCAGAACGCCGGCCTGGATAGCCGCGCCGATAGCGACACACTCGTCGGGATTGATGCCCTTGAAGGGCTCCTTGCCGATAAAGTTCTTCACCGCGTCCTGCACAGCGGGAATACGGGAGGAACCGCCCACCATCAGCACCTTGCTGATCTGAGAAATCTGCAGCCCGGAATCCGAAAGAGCCTGACGCACGGGGCCCATGGTCTTTTCCACCAGATCGGCGGTGAGCTCGTTGAATTTTGCTCTGGAAAGGGTCATATCCAGATGCTTGGGGCCGGTGGCGTCCGCCGTAATGAAGGGCAGGTTGATCGAGGCGGAAGTCATGCCGGAAAGCTCGATCTTTGCCTTTTCAGCGGCTTCCTTCAGGCGCTGCATAGCCATTTTGTCGCCGGAAAGGTCGATGCCGGTCTCGCTCTTGAAGGAAGAGACCATCCAGTCCATCACGCGCTTATCAAAGTCGTCGCCGCCCAGGCGGTTATTGCCTGCCGTCGCCAGAACCTCCTGCACGCCGTCGCCCATTTCGATGATGGAAACGTCGAAGGTGCCGCCGCCCAGGTCATAGACCATGACCTTCTGGTCTTCGCCCTTGTCGATGCCGTAAGAAAGAGCCGCCGCCGTGGGTTCGTTGATGATCCTCTTAACGTCCAGCCCCGCGATCTTGCCGGCATCCTTCGTGGCCTGGCGCTGGGCGTCGGTGAAATA
>OFOK01002023.1_pt1 | contig 13048 bp, 7 predicted proteins | sample 1542001 | NCBI WGS metagenome assembly OFOK01 (sample SAMN04209242, study PRJEB22552) | human gut metagenome | biome: gut; material: feces | host: Homo sapiens | place: USA: Oklahoma
TTCCCGGATACAAACAAACAGGCAGAAGAGATTCTCTTCTGCCTGTTTGTTTGTATCCGGGAAAAAGGAAGAGCTTGATTGCAATATAAAACATAAAAACTGAAATAATTGCAGGAAGTATATTGCAAACAGATGTATTTTCATTCGTGCAAAATAGAATTTATACGAAAATAAATCGAGCGATGAGGAAATTTTTTTATTTGTTCCATTTTGCCCTATCTTCATTTTATTCTACGACAAGCAAAAAAATGGAAATATTTTTGCAGGTAGTATAGATGAGCTGCCTATAAATTGGTGATAATCACAGGAGATTCAGTAAGTCTGACAGATATTTATGCACAAAAAATATTAAATATAATAAAGATTTTAGTATATATTGACAGCAGGTGAGCTTTCTGATATAATGAAATCAATTTCCAAACAGTTTTTGTATCTTCACCGGCATGATAATTGGGAAATCGGATGAAGATACAAAAGATTGTTCTTTTATGCATCGAGAAGAATTTATTTGCATGAATAGTAATTCCTTCCTGCAAATCGGAAGAAGTTGGCTATATATTTTACAGACTAATCTTTAAGGTCTAAAGGAGGAAGTAAATAGTATGAAAAAAACAGCATCCAGATTGCTTGCTCTGGCTTTAACAGCGGCTCTTGTGCTGAGCGGCTGCGGCGGCGGTGGCACAACAACCGAAGAAAAACCTGCTGAAAATACCGGCAGTACCACTGAACAGAGTGGCGAAAAGAAGGAAGAGGAAAAGAAAGAAGAAGCTGCTGCTCCGGCATCGGGGGATGAGATCAGTGACCTGGTTATCTCCAAGCTGATTACCCGTGAGCTGGAGACCTTCAATATCCTGTACTCGCAGAGAGCAGAGGACGGCGAGAACCTGACCAACCTGGTAGACGGTCTGCTCGAAGTTGATACAGACGGTAAGCTGGTTCCCGGTATCGCAGAAGAATGGGGAACCGAGGACGGCGGTTTGACCTGGACCTTCAAGATTCGCCAAGGTGTGAAGTGGGTAGACGTCAACGGCAATGAAAAAGCGGATTGTACTGCTCAAGACTTTGCAGCCGGTCTGGAGTGGGTTATGAACTTCCACAAGAACAACTCCTCCAATACCTCCATGCCTTTGGAAATGGTAAAAGGTGCGCAGGAATACTATGAATACACCAAGACCCTCAGCGAAGAAGAGGCATTTGCTCTGAATGCAGAGGAAGGCTCCAAATTCCGCGAAATGGTCGGCTTGGAAACACCGGATGACTACACTGTAGTTTACCATTGTATCACCCAGAAACCATACTTTGATACCCTTGCTACTTACAATTCCCTGTATCCAATTTCCCCGGCAATGGTAGAAGAGCTGGGAGGTCCTGCTGGCGTTAAGTCGATGAACAACGAAAATATGTGGTACAATGGCGCTTACACCATGACCTCCTACATCCATAACAACGAAAAGATTTTCACCAAGAACCCACTGTACTGGGATACCGAGTGCAAACGCTTTGATACCGTCACCATCAAGATGGTTGAATCCAACGACATCTCCTTCCAGCTGTATCAGAACGGTGAAATCGATTATGTTGACCTGTCCGAGGCACATATCAATACTATCGCCAAAGATCCAAGCAACAAATACTATGACTACATGGTACCGGCAGTTCCTTCCAAATACTCCTATCAGTTCCACTTCAACTTTAATAAGAACAAGGAAGACGGCACACCGGACACCAACTGGAATACCGCAATCGCAAACGAAGCATTCCGTAAGTCCTGGTACTACGGTCTGAATCTCTCCGATTACTGGAAGAGAACCAATGCCATCGACCCAATGGTTTGTGAAAACAACTTCTACACCATGAAGGGTTTGGTTTATACCACAGACGGCACCGAATACACCGAGCTGGTTAAGAAGGAACTGGGTCTGGGCGAAACAAACGGCAATACTCCAGCCAGAGTTGACCCAGCAAAAGCAGAAGAATATAAGAAACAGGCAATTGAAGAGCTGACCGCTTTGGGCGTTACCTTCCCGGTTGAAGTGGATTACTATATCTCCGCATCCAACCAGGTAGCCCTCGACTCTGCGAACGTAATGGCACAGGCATTCTCCGATGGTTTGGGCGATGACTATGTCAAATTCAACATCAAGACCTATGTTTCCAGTGTAAGAAACGAAGTTGTACAGCCACATCTGCACTCCTTTGTTACCAACGGCTGGGGCGCTGACTACGGTGACCCACAGAACTACCTGGGTCAGGAAGTTTACGGCAACGACAACGCATACTACTCTGCAAACTACTCCTACATTAACGAAATCACAGAAGAAACCCCAGAGAACAAAGCACTGCTGGATACCTACAAAGAATACAGTGCAATGGTAGAAGCTGCCGATGCAATCACCGATGACCTGGATGCCCGCTATGCAGCATACGCAAAAGCAGAAGCTTACCTGCTGGATCATGTACTGGTTCTGCCATGTAACTATTCCATCGGCTGGTGCTTGAGCAAGATTGACAACGATACCAAGATGTACGCAATGTACGGCGCACAGAACGAAAAGATTAAAAACTGGGCAACCAATTCTGTCGGCTACACCTCCGAAGAAAAAGGCGTAGCAGAACAGATCAAAGCATTTACCGAGAGCAAATAAGCCTTGATTGCACAGCGAAACAAAGAATTTTGTAAAAAAGACCTCCTTTTTGGAGGTCTTTTTTTGCAATTTTTATTTTTGGAAGATGTAAAAAGTTTGTAAAAACATTGTGAGGGAGTTGAAAACTATAGACAATTTGTTAAGGAATTTGTGAAAAGATTGGCGATAGTATACGAAGCTTTCGTAAGATTCACCGATAAAAAATACTAAAAAAATAACTATATAATGAAAAATTTAGTATATATTGACAGAGGTGAAAGCTTTTGATATAATAATTGTATCAGAAACAGAAATCATTAGAAAATGGGTGGTCTGTTTTGATGAACCATCCGTATCTGCGTTCAAGAAAAGCTGCCTTTTTCCGAATTGGAGAGGGGAAATGGGGCGGCTGGATTTTTTCGCAGATTTGCATTGGTAGTAGGTTCTGTCCTGCAAAGGGAACAGACGTGGCTATATATCTTACAGACTGATTAAGGTCAAGGGAGGAAGTAAACAATATGAACAAGACAGTATCCAGATTGCTTGCTCTGGCTATGACAGCATCCCTCGTGTTGAGCGGCTGCGGCGGCGGTGGAACAACAACCGAAGAAAAACCTGCTGAAGGCGGCAACACCACCGAGCAGAGCGGTGAGAAGAAGGAAGAAGCAAAGACAGAGGATAAGAAAGAAGCCTCTAAAGACGAGATTAAAGATTTGGTTCGTCCGATTATTGTATCTCGTGAGCTGGAAACCTTCAACATTCTGTACTCTCAGAGAGCTGAGGACTATGAAAACCTGAGCAACCTGGTAGACGGTCTGCTGGAAGCTGACCCACAGGGTAAACTGGTTCCATGTATCGCTAAAGAATGGGGTACCGAGGATGGCGGTCTGACCTGGACCTTCAAACTGCGCGACAATGTAAAATGGGTAGACGTCAACGGCAACGAAAAAGCTGCTTGTAATGCACAGGACTTCGCAACCGGTCTGGAGTGGGTACTCAACTTCCACAAGAACGACTCCTCTAACACCTCCATGCCAATCGAAATGATTAAAGGTGCTTCCGAGTACTATGAATACACCAAATCCTTGAGCAAAGAAGAAGCTTATGCTCTCGGTGCAGGCGAAGGTTCCAAGTTCCGTGAAATGGTTGGTCTGGAAACACCGGATGATTACACTGTTGTCTACACATGTCTTTCTCCAAAGCCATACTTTGACTCCCTGGGTGCATACGCTTGTCTGTACCCGGCTTCTCAGGCTTTGATCGACGAACTGGGTGGTCCAGATGCCTTCAAGTCGATGAACAACGAAAATATGTGGTACAATGGTTGCTACACCATGACCTCCTACATCCAGGGCAACGAGAAAACCTATACCAAGAACCCGCTGTACTGGGATACCGAGTGCAAACTGTTTGATTCTGTTATCTTCAAGATGATTGAGTCTTCTGAGATTGGTTATCAGCTGTATGAAAATGGTGAAGTTGACCACTGTGGTCTGACCGAGTCCCAGCTGAATACCATCGCAAAAGACCCGAACCACAAATTCTACAATTATCTGGTTCCGGCAACTCCAAACAAATACTCCTATCAGATTCACTTCAACTACAACAAGAAGAATGAAGACGGCACACCGGACAAGAACTGGAATACTGCAATCGCAAACGAAGCATTCCGTAAATCCATATACTATGGTCTGGATATGACAGACTACTGGAAGAGAACCAATGCAATCGACCCGATGTCCTGTGAAAACAACTTCTACACCATGAAAGGTTTGTGCTACACCTCTGATGGAAAAGACTACCTCGAACTGGTTGAGAAAGAAATGGGTCTGCCAGAAAGCGATGGCAAAACACCACGACGTGTAGATAAAGCAAAAGCAGAAGAACTGAAAAAACAGGCAATGGAAGAACTGAAGGCTCTGGGTGTTACCTTCCCAGTTTCTCTGGACCACTACATCTCCGGTTCCAGCCAGGCTGCTTTGGACTCTGCAAACGTACTCAAACAGTGCTTCACCAACAGCTTGGGCGATGACTACATCGTTCTGAACATCAAGACTTACATCAAATCCAACAGACAGGAAGTTTTCATTCCTCACCTGCATTCTGTAGCTCTGAACGGTTGGGGCGCTGACTACGGTGACCCACAGAACTACCTGGGTCAGGAAGTTTACGGCAACGACAACGCATACTACTCTGCAAACTACTCCTACATTAACGAAATCACAGAAGAAACCCCAGAGAACAAAGCTCTGCTGGATACCTACAAAGAGTACACCAAGATGGTAGAAGCTGCTGATGCAATCGTTGACGATATGGATGCTCGTTACGCTGCATACGCAAAAGCAGAAGCTTACCTGCTTGACCATGCTCTGGTTATCCCACAGAACTACTCTGTTGGTTGGGTTCTCTCCAAAGTTGACAACGACAGCAAGATCAATGCGATGTACGGCTGCACCAACGACAAGATGAAGAACTGGGATACAAAAGCAGACGGTTATACCTCTGAGGAAAAAGGCGTAGCAGAACAGATCAAAGCCTTCACCGAAGCACAGGCATAATCAGGCTTTGTAAGGAACGATTCTAATATTGACAAAAAGGACCTCCTGTAAGGGGGTCCTTTTGTTGTTTTTTATGGAGAAATTTTTCCTCTGTTTGTTATTCTGTGATAAACATACTGGGAAATATACACAATTTGTGTTAGGATTCGTATGAAAATTAGTAATAATACCATAATTTTTGGTAATAATCACCGACAATCAAGCACAAAAAAAGAGCGATACAATAAAAAAATTAGGCTATGTTGACAGAATAGAAAGCTTTTGATATAATGGTTCTCGTCCGTAAAAGACAAATTTAGAATTTTTGTGCTTTGTTTTATATAAAAATCCATGGAAAACATTCAAACAAAAATTGTGATTTTCTGATAGATGATGGAAGAAAATCCATAAAAATCTTGCTTGGTGTTACAGTGGTGGTTGGTTCCCCGAGGCTCCGGTGGTGTAGCTTGCCGAAAGGGAATGAGCTATAAATTTTACAAGACTGCTTTTTTGCAGTCGAAGGAGGAAGTAAAGAAAATGAACAACAAATTATCCAGAATGCTTGCTCTGGCAATGGCAGGCGCCCTTGTATTAAGTGGCTGCGGTGGCAGCGAACAGGGTGGAAATACCAATTCCGAAGGCGGATCGGCTTCGGCAGAGGAAAATTCCAAAGAACGCATCACCGACCTGGCTCTTCCTGTGGCTGTCAGCCGTGAGCTGGAAACCTTCAACATCCTGTACTCCCAGAGAGGCGAGGACAGCGAAAACCTGACCAACCTGGTCGATGGTCTGCTGGAGGTTGACGAAAAAGGTAAACTGGTTCCTTGTATCGCAGAAGAATGGGGAACCGAGGACAACGGTCTGACCTGGACCTTTAAAATTCGTCAGGGTGTAAAATGGGTCGATGTCAATGGCAACGAGATGGCAGACTGTAATGCACAGGACTTTGCTGCCGGTCTGGAATGGGTACTCAACTTCCACAAGAACGACTCTTCCAACACCTCTATGCCGCTGGAGATGATTAAAGGTGCAAGAGAATACTATGAATACACCAAGACCCTGACCAAAGAGGAGGCTTATGCTCTGAACGCAGAGGAAGGCTCCAAATTCCGTGAGATGGTTGGTCTGGAAACACCGGACGACTATACTCTGGTTTATCATTGTCTGGCAGAAAAGCCATACTTTGACTCCTTAGCTACCTACAACAGCTTGTATCCGGCTCCAAAAGCTCTGGTAGAGCAGATGGGTCCGGAAGCGTATCGCGCAATCAACAACGAAACCATGTGGTACAATGGCTGCTACACTATGACTGAATACCTGCAGGGCAACCAGAAGGTATACACCAAAAACCCAATGTACTGGGATCAGGATTGTACCCTTTTTGATACAGTCACCTTTAAGATGACCGAGTCCGGCGACATCAGCTACCAGCTGTACGAAAACGGCGAGGTAGACTATGTTGGTCTGGGCGAAGCGCGCATCAACACCATCGCAAAAGACCCAAGCAATCCGCTGTACAACTACATGGTACCGGATGCTCCACAGAAACGTTCCTTCCAGTTCCACTTCAACTACAACAAGATGAAGGATGACGGCACACCGGATGACAACTGGAACAAGGCAATCGCAAACGACTCCTTCCGTAAGGTATGGTGGTACGGTTTGGATCTGAGCAACTACTTCAAGAGATTCAACGCCATCAACCCAATGATCTGTGAGAACAACTACTACACCATGAAGGGTCTGTGCTACACCTCTGACGGCAAAGACTATGTTGAACTGGTAAGAGATGCAATGGGTATGAAAAAAGAGGATGGAAAGACCCCTGCAAGACTGGACAAGGCAAAGGCAGAACAGTACAAGAAACAGGCAATGGAAGAACTGAGTGCACAGGGAGTTACCTTCCCGGTTCAGGCAGATTACTACATCCTCGCTTCCAGCCAGACTGCTCTGGACAGCGCTAACGTTCTCAAACAGGTATTCTCCGACAGCTTTGGTGATGATTTCATCCAGCTGAACATCAAGACCTTCATTAAGAGCCTGCGTCAGGAAGTTGTACAGGCACACCTCCAGTCCTTCGTTAACAATGGTTGGGGTGCAGACTACGGCGACCCACAGAACTTCCTGGGTCAGGAGCTGTACGGCTATGACAACGCAGACTACTCCACACATTATTCCTACATCAATGAAGTAGAAGAAAATGAATCCACCAAAGAGCTGCTGGAAACTTACAAAACTTTCACCAAGATGGTAGAAGAAGCCGATGCTATCACCAACGATATGGACGCACGCTATGCTGCATACGCAAAAGCAGAGGCTTATATGCTGGATCATGTTCTGGTTCTGCCTTGCGACTACGAAATCGGTTGGGCTTTGAGCAAAGTTGACAACGACAGCAAGATGAACGGTATGTTCGGTATCCAGAACAACAAGATGAAGAACTGGGAAACCAAGAAATCCGGCTACACCTCTGAAGAAAAAGGCGTAGCAGATCAGATCAAAGCATTCACCGAGAGCCTGTAAGCAATCGGTGCAAACCATAAAAAAAGACCTCCCTCGGGAGGTCTTTTTATGTGTGTGTTTTATTTGATTTCAATCAATTCATATTCACGGCTGCCCATGCCCATTTTGACAGCGTGTTCCAAACAACTTTCCCAGTTGGTGTCGGGATGGGTATCGGTGAAGTGGTCGTGGTGGCAATGTTCTTTTTCCGACAGAACACTGCCTTCGATGACCGGCTGACGGTTGACCGCATCGGCACATGCCTGGTCGAGTGCTACCGGGTCAAAAGAGGCAAACATACCAATATCAGGAACGATTGGAATATCGTTTTCGGCATGGCAGTCGCAGTAAGGAGAAACGTCGATGACCAAGCTGATGTGGAAGTTCGGGCGACCGTGGATGACAGCGTAGGTGTATTCGGCAATTTTGTAGTTAAGGATGTCATTGGCTTCATCGGTGCCGGCTTTGACCGCATCTTCCGGGCAGGCACCGATGCAGCGTCCACAGCCTACACATTTGTTGTGGTCGATGAAGGCGCGCTTTTTGGCGTTTTTGCGTTCAGCTCGGCTGCCCGGGCGGTTTTCACCGGTATAGTCTACAAAGCTGATGGCATCGTGCGCACAGTTTTTGCGACATTCTCCGCAGGAAATGCAAAGCTCGGGATGTACGTTTGGTTTGCCGCTGCTGTGCATTTCCATCTTGCCGGCGCGGGAGCCGCAGCCCATGCCCAGATTTTTGAAGGCGCCGCCAAATCCGGTGGATTCATGACCTTTAAAATGGTTGAGGGAGATGACGATGTCGGCATCCATGACCGCACGTCCGATTTTGGCTTCCTTCACATATTCCCCGTTGACCGGCACCAATGCTTCGTCGGTGCCCTTCAAGCCGTCGGCAATGATGACATGGCAGCCGGTGGCAAAGGGATTGTAGCCGTTTTCATAAGCGCTGTCCAGATGGTCCAGTGCATTTTTGCGGCGTCCGACATACAGGGTGTTGCAGTCGGTCAGGAAAGGCTTGCCGCCCAGTTCTTTGACCAGGTCCACGATGACCTTTGCATAGTTTGGGCGCAGATAGGCAAGGTTGCCCGGTTCGCCAAAATGAATTTTGATAGCAGTGTATTTGTTTTCAAAATCAATGTTGGCAATACCTGCTTCGCGCACCAGATGATTGAGCTTTTTCAGAAGATTTGTTCCGGCATTTACCTTCATTGAGGTAAAATAAACTTTAGACTTTTCCATTTTTTTCTTCCTCCTTATGAAAGGGGTTGCTCCTTTTCTTAAAAACAACTTTATTATAGCATATTTCGGGAAATTAGAAAATCCCTTTGAATTTTTGAATAAAATATTTCAAAATACGGAATTATTGGTAGGGGTGTGCAGAAAAATCGCTGTTTTTATAAAAACAAGAAGGATTTCTTGTAGATATTTACAAGGTTTTTTCTGGAAAATGCGGACAAAAGCGGAATTTAATAAAAAGTAATTGTGCAAAATGATAAATCGTGAAAAGTTAAACAGTTGAAATTTGTAAAGAAAGTGCTATAATGAGGAGGACATAAGCAGAGTAGACAAACAGGCGTTAAGTGTTCGGCAAACGGGGAGTTGTTGCTGGGACGAAAAATCCGAAACAGGATTTGCGGTCTGTCTGTCGCATCCCGCTGTTACATACAAGGAGCATATCTCCAAGTTTGTACAGCCGTCAAATTTGTTTAGGAGGTATGATTCTTATGAGCTTTATGTCAAATGAATGTGGGGGAACCTTATCAATCTCCCAAAAATTTCGTCAGTCTGCACAGGAGCTGAAATCTGTGCGCACCCTGACCGGTGTTTCGATGCTGTTGGCAATGAGCATCGTCATCTCGTTTGTGGGTTCGGTTCGTTTGACCGAAACACTGAAGATTGGGTTGGGGTATCTGATCACCGCGCTGCTGGGTATGTTGTATGGACCGTTTACAGCAGCGATTGCAGCAGGAGCCGGAGACATCATCAAGTATCTGCTCAAGCCGGACGGCGCGTATTTCTTTGGCTTTACCCTGACGGCGATGTTGGGCGGAATGGTGTATGGATGTTTCTTGTACCGGGAAAAATGCACCATCTTTCGTGCGATTGCATCCAAGAGCTTAATTTCGTTGCTGCTCAACTGCTGCTTGAACACCTTTTGGATTTCCCTTTTGTATGGAATGCCGTTTTTGGGTGCATTGGGTCCAAGGGTGATTAAAAATGTTGTGGCACTGCCGTTTGAAATCATTCTGTTGTATATTGTACTCAACGGAATGTCCAAGGTGGTAGACCGCGCTCGATTACATTAAAAACCAGAAAACCTTTATAACGGCAAGGGCTGCAAGAGGATGAAACCTTTTGCAGCCCTTGTTGTTTTGTAAAAGATAGACGGAAAAACTGGATGATTTATAGGAAAATCGACAGCATGATTTTGCAGAACTTCGCTAAAAAAGGGAAAAAACTTGACAAGTAGACTAAAAAAGAGTATTTTTAAAGAAGGATTTTAATGCAATAACTGCAGATGGAATTATAGATATGGAGTGACGATATGCTCGAATTAAAAAATATTTCTCTGAGTGTAGAGGATGAATTTAGCAACAATACACAGAAGGAGATTCTGCGTGACATCAGCTTCACCGTTGACAGCGGAAAATTTGTAGTCATTACCGGACCAAACGGCGGAGGAAAATCCACCCTGGCAAAAACCATTGCCGGAATTCTTCAGCCGGAAAAGGGACAGATTTTGCTCGACGGTGAGGACATCACCGGTATGAACATCACCGAACGTGCCAAGAAAGGCATCAGCTTTGCTTTTCAGCAGCCGATTCGTTTTAAGGGCATCACTGTGCGCGATTTGATTGGTCTGGCAGCGGGCAAGGAAATCAGCGACTGTCAGGCTTGCTCCTACCTCAAGCAGGTGGGACTGTGTGCAAAGGATTATATCGACCGCGAGGTCAACGCAAGCCTTTCCGGCGGCGAGATCAAACGAATCGAGATTGCCACCGTGATGGCGCGCAAGACTAAGCTGAGCATTTTTGACGAGCCGGAGGCAGGCATCGACCTGTGGAGCTTCAACAATCTGATTGAAGTGTTCCGCGATATGCGTCGGGAAATCAACGGCTCGATCATCATTATTTCCCATCAGGAGCGAATCCTGGACATTGCCGATGAAATCATTGTCCTGGCAGACGGAAAGATTTCAGCGCGAGGCACCAAGGAGCAGATCCTGCCGCAGCTGCTGGATGAAAACTGTCAGTACTGCCCAAAGGGAAGAGGACCGCTGTTTGAACAAGGGGGAAATTGTGATGAATGATATTACCAAAAAACTGTTGAGTATGATTTCGGATATTTCCGGTGAGATCAAGGGAGCTTTCAACATCCGCGAGGACAGCGGCTGCGCAGGCAGACAGTCCAGCGAAAATGTTGACATTGTGCCAAAGGTCGGACAACCCGGCATCGACATCATTATCAAGCCGAACACAAAGGAAACCGTCTATATTCCTGCCTGTGTGACCAAGAGCAATGTGAATGACTTGGTGTATAACGACTTCTATGTGGGAGAAAATTCGGACATCGTTATCGTGGCAGGCTGCGGCGTCCATGTGGACGGCGAGGAAGATTCCCAGCACAACGGAATCCACCGCTTTTTCCTCTCCAAAAATGCGCGAGTGCGCTATGAGGAAAAGCACATCGGCATCGGCGATGGCACCGGCAAACGCATCATCAATCCGAAGACTCATATCGAGATGGCAGAAAGCAGCTACATGGAGATGGATACCGTGCAGATCAAAGGAGTGGACTCCACCAAACGGGAAACCACAGCCGTTCTGCAAGGGGATGCTAAGCTGATTATCCGCGAAAAGATTATGACCCATGGGGAGCAGCGTGCAGAAACCTACTTCAAGGTGGATTTGGACGGGGCAGATTCCAGTGCAGATTTGGTCTCCCGCTCGGTTGCAAAGGGCAATTCCTACCAGTATTTCCGTTCGGTCATCAACGGAAACAACCGCTGCGCAGGTCACTCGGAGTGTGATGCCATCATCATGGAAAAGGGTGTGGTCAGCGCTGTACCGGAGCTGACCGCCAATGACATCGACGCTCAGCTGATTCATGAGGCGGCAATCGGCAAGATTGCCGGTGAGCAGTTGATCAAGCTGATGAGTCTGGGTCTTACCTCGGAAGAAGCAGAGGCAAAGATTGTAGAGGGCTTCTTAAAGTAAACGAAGTAAAGAAAAATCCCGAACCGACCGGTTCGGGATTTTTTTATAGGTTCTTTTGGTTAGCGCTTTCTTCTGGGTGGGTTGGATGAGGACGGGCTGCGTTGTTGTGCGCTGTTTTGTTGCAGCTGCTGGCGCCGTGCCTCCGCTGCACGCTTGCGTGCGATGCGCTTTTTATACTTACGCTTGTTGTGGAAGCGAACAATCAGGAGCAGGATGAGCAGCACCAAAAAGATGATGAAGACAATCTTGACAACATTGAAGATTTTGGTAAACAGCTCCTGGCGTGCCTGCTGCTTCTGAGCTTTGATTTCGTTAAAGGTCAGTACATTTACCTTTAGCTTCAGTGCCGCCATGGTAGGGACCATGTACTGTGCGGCTTCCTGCATACGGCTGTTGGAAATGGAGAAGGTGATGGTCGATGCCATTTCCTCATCCTGATAGTATCTGCCGGGGATGTCAGAGGTGAGGACAATGTCGTCCTTGCTAAAGTTTTTGTGCAGCAGGACGGTAAAATCCGAATCGGTGGAATAGGTAGCATTTCCGATATATTCGCTGCCTTCGGTTCCTTCGCTGCGTGTGCTGTAAACCGGCGTACGGAAGCCTTCGGGAGCTAATTCAGCGGCAGTGTAGGTGATGGGAGTGAAATTGCCGTAGCAGTAGTTGAACAGATTGGTCATGTCGGTCTGCAAAGCATAGGCGCTGCTGCCGGTGCAGTTGAGAGCAACACAGATCAGTCGCACGCCATCCCGCTCCACCACAGCGACACCGGTATAATTGCCCTGGGTGGTGTGACCGACCTTCATGCCCAGAATACCGTTGTAATAGTTTTCACTGGAGGAGAGCATCATGCTTTCGTCGCTGTTGCGTCGCCAGTTTCTGGGCAGAGATTGTTTGTTGGTAGGCTCCATCGAATATTCGGTCTGACCGAAATATTGCAGGAAGTTGGGTGTCCCCAGTGCGTAGCGGGTAATCAGTGCCATGTCATAGGCGGTGGTGTACTGATTTTCATTGTACAGTCCATGTGGATTGACAAAATTGGAATTGACACATCCCAGCGATTTTACCTTTTCGTTGAGGATCTCCATAAATCCGGCTGTGTAGCTGGTGGAGCCGTCCTCCATTGCAACCGAACGGTTTGCCAATTTAGCAGCACAGTCGGCAAGGGAGTT
>OFOK01002025.1_pt1 | contig 13042 bp, 10 predicted proteins | sample 1542001 | NCBI WGS metagenome assembly OFOK01 (sample SAMN04209242, study PRJEB22552) | human gut metagenome | biome: gut; material: feces | host: Homo sapiens | place: USA: Oklahoma
GGCCTCTACCCGGCGCAGGTGCGCATCACGGGCGCGCGCACGCGCTTTGGCAGCTGCAGCTCGCAGGGGCACATCTGCTTTTCATGGCGGCTGATGCAGTACCCACCGGAGGCGATCGACTACGTCGTCGTGCACGAGCTGGCGCACCTGCGCTACATGAACCACGGCGCGGAGTTTTACGCGCTCATCGCGCGCTCTCTGCCGGACTGGAAGGCCCGCCGCGCCCTGCTGCGGGCATGAAAATGCACACCGGAGGACGGGCTGTCCTCCGGTGCTTCTTGTTTGCAATTGACTTTTCGCATCCGCTGCGTGTAAACTATAAATTCAGGAATCAAGGAGGGATGTACCATGAAGCAGGCGATCGCGCTGGCCGGCGGCGGCACGAAGGGCGCATATCAGGTCGGCGCGTGGAAGGCGATGCGGGAGCTGGGCATCCCGTTTGACATCGTCACGGGCACGTCCATCGGCTCGGTCACGGCGGCGCTGATGGTGCAGGACGATTTTGACCGCGCGTGGGAGCTCTGGACGCACATCACGGAAGAGCAGATCATGCTCGAACGCGCCGATGCCACGCCGCACGAAAAGCGCGAGCTGGCGGCGCTGGCCGAGCACCCGGAGCAGCTCGTCGCGCGCGTCAGGGACTGGGCGGATCTCAACCGCCGCACGGCGGACATTTCGCCGTACCGCGCGCTCGTGCACAAATACCTTGATGAGGAGCGCTTTTTCGCCTCGCCGGTGGATTTCGGACTCATGACGGCGCGCTTCCCGTCGTTCCAGCCGGTCGAGGTGCGCAAGCAGGACATTGCGCCCGGCTACCTGCCGCAGTGGATCCTCGCGTCGTCGGCGTGCTTTCCGATGTTCCCGATGTGCGAGATCGACGGGCAGAATTATCTCGACGGCGCGTACTCGGACAATCTGCCGATCAGCACGGCGTTTCGACTCGGCGCGGATCGCGTCATCGCCATCGGCCTCAAGCCGGAGACGCCGGAGAAAAAATACGCAAACCACCCGCTCGTGACCTATATCGCCCCGGCAGAGCCGCTGGGAAAGCTGCTGGAGTTTGACCCCGACGCGATGCGCCGCAGCATCGCCCTCGGCTACACGGACACGCTGCGCGTGCTCGGCGATCATATCGGCCGCACCTATACGTTTGCGCCCGACGGACAGACGCTGCTCGACGGCGTCGCGCGCGACTATCTGCTCTGGCTGCTGCGCCGGGAGCTGACGCCGCCGGACTCCATGCTCGACTTTTTCCGCAGCGACACGCCGCTGACCGACCGCGTCCTCAGCGACCGCCCCGGCGACCTGACGGACTGCGCGCTCGCGGGCGTGGAGTGTGTACTGGAGGCATATGCCTATCCGCGCGGGGAGATCTACGATCTCAAGCTCCTGCTGCCAGAGTTGGCCATGCGCCTTGCGGAGGATGAGGACACGCCGGAGCTGGAGCACGCGCACGCGCTGTGCGCCTCGCTCGGCAGCGAGCATTTTATCACGCAGCTTGCCCCGCTCACGCCGCGGTATGATGCCAAGGACATCTTTCTGGCCACGCTCACGCTCTATCTGCGGGAGCAGACGGCCTGAGCGGCAGGTTGTTGTTGCGCTCGCGGGAATAATCGGGTATACTATCTAAGTTTGATAATTTTTGATATTGGATCATACAACAACAGAGGAGCGGACTATGGATCTGAAACAGGAAATCGAGCGCCGCCGGACGTTTGCGATCATCTCGCACCCGGACGCCGGCAAGACGACGCTCACGGAAAAACTGCTGCTGTACGGCGGGGCCATCCAGCTCGCCGGCTCGGTCAAGGGCAAGGCGACCGCGCGCCACGCGGTCTCGGACTGGATGGAGCTCGAAAAGCAGCGCGGTATCTCCATCACATCGTCGGTCATGCAGTTTGAGTATGAGGGCTATTGCATCAACATCCTCGACACGCCGGGCCATCAGGACTTCTCGGAGGACACCTACCGCACGCTCATGGCGGCCGACAGCGCCGTCATGGTCATCGACGCGGCCAAGGGCATCGAGCCGCAGACGCGCAAGCTCTTTAAGATCTGCGCCATGCGCCACATCCCGATCTTCACGTTCATCAACAAGCTCGACCGTGAGGCGCGCGACCCGTTTGAGCTTATGGAGCAGCTCGAAAACGAGTTCGGCATCGGCACCTACCCCGTCAACTGGCCGATCGGCTGCGGACACGACTTCAAGGGCGTGTTTGACCGCGATCGCCGCGAGATCCTCGCGTTTCAGGAGTTTCACCGCGGGCAGAACAAGATCCGTCCCATCGAGTGCGAGCTCACGGACGTCGAGCGGCTCGATGAGCTGATCGGGCCGCGCCAGCGTGAAAAGCTGACCGAGGACATTGAACTGCTCGACGGCGCAGGCTATTCCTTCGACCTCGACGAGGTGCGCGCCGGCCGCCTCAGCCCGGTGTTCTTCGGCTCCGCGCTGACGAACTTCGGTGTTGAGCCGTTTCTGGAAAACTTCCTGCACATGACGATGCCGCCGCTGCCGCGCACAACGGCCGACGGCACGGTCGACCCGTTCCAGCCGGGCTTTTCCGCGTTCGTGTTCAAGATCCAGGCGAACATGAACAAGGCCCACCGTGACCGCATCGCGTTCATGCGCATCTGTTCCGGCAAGTTCGTGCGCGACCACGAGTACCTGCACGTGCAAGGCGGCAAGACGCTCAAGCTTGCGCAGCCGCAGCAGCTCATGGCGCAGGAGCGCGCGATCATCAACGAGGCCTACGCCGGCGATATCATCGGCGTGTTCGACCCCGGCATCTTCTCCATCGGCGACACGATCTGCGAGCCGAAGATGCGCGTGCGCTTCGAGGGCATCCCGACGTTTGCGCCGGAGCACTTCTCCATCATCTCGCAGGTGGACACCATGAAGCGCAAGCAGTTTGTCAAGGGTGTCACCCAGATCGCGCAGGAGGGCGCCATCCAGATCTTCCACGAGCCGAACAGCGGCATGGAGGAGGTCATCGTCGGCGCGGTCGGCGTGCTGCAGTTCGAAGTGCTGGAGTACCGGCTCAAGAACGAGTACAACATCGACATCCGCCGCCGCGACCTGTCGTATTCCTACATCCGCTGGATCACGAGCGAGGGCACCGATCCTACGGCACTCAACCTCGCCTCGGACACGAAGTGGGTGCAGGACTTCCGGGGACACAACCTGCTCATCTTCAACAATGAGTGGAGCATCCGCTGGGCGGAACAGAAAAACCCCGACCTGACGCTGGCGGAGTTCAGCCGGAACTGGTAAAAAAGATTGCAAACATGTATGCAAGACGCACGAAGGCCTTTCGAGAGAAGGGCGCTTCGTGCGTTTTGCGTATGGACAGGAAATGAAATCTTTTGTGGAGTCAGCGAATTGAGTGATTGGGCGAATATACCAAAACAAGATACAACAATTTGCAATAAAAATAATATTTATAAAAATAAACAATAAAAGGTTGACACAGAAAGGACGATATAGTAAATTTAACACAAAAAAGGATTTTATATCTAAAGATGGGAAGCTGATGCAAATTTTGAAGTTTTGACTCGCGTCTAAAACTAGAATTGATTCCATACAATTAGGAGATGATTCCGATGTGCTGAGTGCAATTTGGTGTGATTGTGATTTTAAAATAATGCTCAACCCCAATCCATGAAGATCGTGGAACAACGTGTTATCCAAAAATACTTGAGGAGGAATAAATATGAAAAGAACTTTATGTTTGATTTTAGTGGCACTAATGTGTTGCTCTCTCTCCGCTCAAGCAGTTGCGACCGATATTGTTTATGATGGAGAAGAGTATGTTTATTATGATGACTACATGACTTTTCAATCAGAAGATGATGTGCACGAGGCCGTTTCTGGCGGATCACTCCATCAGACACCAGCTGAAATAAATTATGTTGCTGGGCAACTGATATATCATGAGATGTCGGGAGGACAAGGACTTTTTAATTACTACGCATATTTTGAAAGTAGAGGGTTTCTCGCACGACAATTCGTCAGATACTTATCCAATTCTTGGGCAAAAACTGATGGATATACATGGAGTCAAACAAATACGGTCAATATGGGCTTTAGCGGTAGCGCTTCTCTCAACTTTGCAAAAAAAGTTGCAGTTCAGGCGGGCTTAAGCGTATCGCGATCAACAAGCTATGATTTGGCTACTCACATCCCGGCAGATGCATCCCGTTTTAGCAAACTGGGCTTTGCGAGCGATATGAACAGCCTTTCGTATCGGTACAAAGTATATAACGCAGCTGGGGTCTGTACGATGTCTACCATCGATACCGTAACGTGCCCAACTATTGATTCCTATCTTATCGTATATTATCAGTAAGGGGGTGTCCATCATGGAGCACAGACGGCCAAATCTATTTAGAAGTTTCTGCATTACGCTGGTGCTCCTGCTGTCGTTGGGCTTGTGTGGCTGCAAGGCGCAGCCGGAGGCGGATACGTTCTTTTTCCAATACGAAGGCTACTTTGCGGCGCCGGTATCTTCTACGCTGACCGTGGCGATCACCGGATTCAGCACGAAGGAAGCATGCGCCGCGGTGTTTCAGAATGCAGCGTCCATGTCCTTTGAGGGAAATGATGCGGTGCGGATCCAGAAGTTTTCCATAGAGCCGCACGAGTCCATTGGAGCTTACAGCGCGTGTGCGGTGAGTGCAACGCTGGCGTTTGAAACGGCAGGCGTGACGGATGCAACGGCGCTGTGTGTGCAATTTCAGGATGGGAGCGAGCAGACGTACCCAATTGGAACGTGGACATTCGACGTGCAGGACGCACCGGATCACGCAGAACTGCTGAATGTCTGGTCGTCCCCAGCATCGAATCGGGTTGGAAATATGTTCCCGTACCATTATGAGCTGCTGGATCGAGCCGCATCTATCCGGTCTATCCAATATGGACCGGATCAAATCGCCGATGTGGCGGACGGCATCACGGTATACGACGGCGTTGCGGAAGGGAAGCTGGCGCTCTCAGGTGACGCGCCGGTGCGGCTGATCCGCCCACGCATCAAGGTGGAACAGAACGGCGAAGCCTACAGCGTTTATGGTATTTGCTGCTATTGCGGCGCGCTGGATGTGACGGAAGCGGACATACAGGCGGCGCAGGACGCAGCCAGCAGAACAGCATAGAAACAGGATGATCGCGCAGGAGGGCGCCATCCAGATCTTCCACGAGCCGAACAGCGGCATGGAGGAGGTCATCGTCGGCGCGGTCGGCGTGCTGCAGTTCGAAGTGCTGGAGTACCGGCTCAAGAACGAGTACAACATCGACATCCGCCGCCGCGACCTGTCGTATTCCTACATCCGCTGGATCACGAGCGAGGGCACCGATCCTACGGCACTCAACCTCGCCTCGGACACGAAGTGGGTGCAGGACTTCCGGGGACACAACCTGCTCATCTTCAACAATGAGTGGAGCATCCGCTGGGCGGAGCAGAAAAACCCCGACCTGACGCTGGCGGAGTTCAGCACGAATCAGGACGACGAGGCATAAGATCACACAGGGCCATCCGGACGGATGGCCCTGTTTTTTCACGGTGCATCGCGTTTCCCTGAATGCGTAAAAATCCCCCGGCGCGGGTTCATTCCGCGCCGGGGGATCTTTTGCGCGCATTTTCCGGTTGGCGGCAGGATACGACGGCTTTTTTCGCGGCGCGCGTGTATACTGCTGTCAAACGAAAGCGAGGGGGGGAGACGGCGTGAAACAGCTCCGCTTTGTGATCCTGATCATGCTCATCATGCTGCTGCTGTGTCCGGCTGCGCGTGCGGCGCTGACGCCCGGCAGCGCAAACACAGAACAAATGGGAAAACCACCTGCGGTGCAGGAAGCTTTCTCGGCGTGTCAAAGGACCTCGTAGAGTTTCGCCGCCGCAGCGGCGAAAGAAAGTCCAAGCATTTTCTTCGGCGACATGTGCGTCGAAGAAAATACTTCTCGGCCTGCAAACGTGCTCTCTGTCCACCTCGGGCGGACAGAGAGTGCGCTGCAGTCAGGCCGCAAACCCCTTTGTCAAAAAGTAATACTTTTTGACAGCATCAAAAAACCTCCTGCGGTGCAGGAGGTTTTCTCGTATGCATCTATCTTCAGAACAGATCCTCGACCACGTTCTCGGGCGGGACTTCCAGCAGCGAGGGGTTGTGCATGAACATCTTCATATACTTGAACGACGAGGCGTAATAGTACCCGTCGCACACGCGCTCGTCCATGACGGCCATGAAGTCGATGTACTTGCGCTCGACCGCCTTGCCCTCGCGGTCGAGCTCGACCGCCTTGCGCTTGGCGCCGAAGGCGATGAACATCGGCAGAGTGCCGAAGTTATACAGGTGGTGATAGATCGGCGGAATGCCGAGCGAGCCCATGTCGGTGATGATCATCGAGCCATGGAAGGGGCTGGCGTCGAGCAGCTTCTGCGGGATGATGCCGAAGTAGTCCATCACGCGCAGGCAGCCGATGGCGAAGCGCAGCAGAAAGCGCGGCAGCTTCAGCAGTGCGCCCGCGACCTGCTCGGTGTTGTTGTCCTCGCCGCCGTATTTGATCTCGTCGATCTTCTCATTCATCTTGCGGTAGACATCAAAGATCGTGTCCGTCGGGGCAAAGACGGCCTTGATGGTCGTCTCGTTCGAGGTGGTGGACATGGTGCGGCGCACGGTCAGCACGACCTCGATGTTGTTGCGCGCGTAGATGCGGCGGCCGGCCACGAAGCGGTTGATGCCGGGACGCATGGAGACCATGCGCACATAGGCCGCGATGAACAGATGCAGGTAGCCGAGACCCTTGTAGCCCTCGAGCCGCTTCTGACGCAGCCAGCGGTCAGTGTTCGTGATCTCGATGCAGTCCTCAAACTGGTTGCAGGCGTCGTTCTTTGTGGGCATGATGTAGGGCATGAACTTGTAAAACGGCGCGAGTGATTGGATCAGGCGACCGTCCTTGCGGTCTCCGAGACGGCGTTTGCTCTCCATAGGAAATACCTCCGAATATACGAATAAAGTTCAAACTTTTTAACTTTGATAAAAACATTATATGTTATTCACGAAATAATAGCAAGCAAAAAAGTATTGAAAATGATGATAACTGCATTTTTCCAATTATTTTGGCGGGTGCATTATCGGGAAAACGTAACGGTATCATCGGAAGAAATCATGCAAAAAATAAACGTTATTTTTTCGTCAATGACGTGAAAAAGCTAGCAATATCAATAGTTTTTTAACACTCGGATGTCTGAAAATTGACATACATTTTTGGGCAATATCGCTTGCGAAACGGGTATGAATAGGGTAGAATACATACATTATGTAGATACAGTTCGCTAACGCGAGCGTGCGCGGCATAATATGACTTCGATTAGTAGGGAGGTGTAGGGATGTCATTTGAGGCGATAACAACGATCCGTGACGCGGAAAACCGTGCAAAGCAGATCCAAGCCGACGCGCAGGCGGCCGCTGCAGCGGCAGTGGAAACGGCTCAGGCCGAGGGCAAAGCGGCGATCGAGGCGGCCGTCGGCAAGGCGCAGCGCGAGCTGCAGACGCTGCGGGCCAAATCAGATGAAAAGGCGAAGGCCGATGCGGAAAAGCTGGCTGCGGAGACCAAGAACAAGGAAGCGGCCATGCGCATCAAGGCCAAGACCAATCTGGATCGCGCTGCATCACTTATCGTGGAAAGGATCGTGAACGGCTGATGGCCATTGTACACATGAAAAAGCTGCGGCTCATGGTCGTTCGCGGGCAGAAAGATGCTCTGCTGCGCGACCTGATGCTGCTCGGCTGCGTGCAGGTCTCGGAACCGGACGCGCTTTTGGCGGATGCAGAGGCTGCCGCGGTCCTGCGTCAGGAGAGCGGCAACGTGACGGAGACGCGCAGTGAGCTGACGCGCCTGAACGCTGCGCTCAAGCTGCTGGACAAGTATGCGCCGGTCAAGTCCAAGCTGCTCAGCTCCCGGCCGGAGGTCACGGAGCGTGAGTTTCTGGATGTCGGTGCCTACCGCAAGGAGCTCGACGCGGTCGCGCAGCTCGAGGAGCTGGAGGCCGCCGTGCGCCGCTATAACGGCGAGGAGGCAAAGCTCCGCAGCGGCGTCGAGGCGCTGCGACCGTGGGAGACGCTTGACCTGCCGCTGAGCATGGGCTCGACCGTGACGACGCGCATCACACTGGGCATGCTGCCGGCGGCAGCGGATCTCGGCGAGGCGCAAAAGGCGCTGGCGGAGGCTGCACCCGAGTCGCAGATGTATGAGATCTCCGCAGACAGGGAACAGCACTATGTGCTGCTCATCTGCATGAAAGACGAGCTGCCGGAGGCGCTGGCTGCGCTGCGCACATTCGGCTTCACACTGGCTAACCTCGGCGGCATGCCGGGAACGGCCAGGCAAAACATCGACAGCGCGCAGCAGCAGATCGCGGATGTCATCCGCAAGCGTGAGCAGGCGGAGGCGGATATCGCCGCCTTTGCACCGCACCGCGATGCGTTCAAGCTCTGCATCGACCGCGCGAGCGTCCGGCTCGGCCGCGCCGAGGCGGAGGAGCGTCTGGTCGGCACGGAGAGCGTCGTGTGTATGCGCGGCTGGCTCACGGCGCCGGAGGAGGAAAAGCTCACGGCGGTGCTCGCAAAGTATGACTGCGCATGGGATCTGGCCGACCCCACGGAGGATGAATATCCCGAGGTGCCGGTCAAGCTCAAAAACAACAAGTTTACAGAGCCGCTGAACATGGTCACGAATATGTACAGCCTGCCGGCCTACGGCACGGTGGACCCGAACCCGCTCATGGCGCCGTTTTTCATCCTGTTTTACGGCATCATGATGGCGGACATGGGCTACGGTCTCGTGATGGTGCTCGCGGCGCTCATCGCGCTCGGCAAGATGAAGCCCAAGCGCGGCAGCAAGTATTTCTGCGAGCTGCTGCTCGCCTGCGGCGTGTCGACGTTCCTGCTCGGCATCGTGACGGGCGGCTTCTTCGGAAACGCCGTGCCGACGATCGTGCGGATGTTCGGTCACGATGTCCAGCTCGGCATCCTGACAAGCCCGCTGCTCGACCCGCTCAAGGACACGACGACGATCCTCATCGGCGCCATGGTGCTCGGCTTTATCCAGCTCGTGACCGGCATGATCGTGAACATGGTCATGGAGTGCCGTCAGGGCAAGGTCGGCGACGCGATCTTCAACGAGGGCACGTGGCTGGTCCTGTTTGCGGGACTTGCGCTGTATGTGCTCAAGATCGGCAACATCGCCGGCGTCCCGGTCGTGCTGTGCATCGGCGGTCTGATGCTGCTCTACGGCTCCGGCCGTGAGGCCAAGGGCTTCGGCAAGGTCACGGCCGTGTTCGGCGCGCTCTACAACGGGCTGACCGGCTGGTTTGGCGACATTCTCTCGTATTCCCGACTCATGGCTCTGATGCTGGCCGGCAGCGTCATCGCGCAGGTGTTCAACACCCTCGCCGCGATGCCGTCGAGCGGCGGCGTGACCGTCGTGTCGATGCTGGTCTTTATCCTCATCTTCCTGGTGGGTCACGCGCTGAACTTCGGTCTGAACCTGCTCGGCTGCTTCGTGCACGACCTGCGTCTGCAGTGTCTGGAGTTCTTCGGTAAGTTCTATGTCGACGGCGGCAAGCCCTTCAGCCCGCTGGAGATCAACACGCGCTATGTCGACGTGGAAAATCATAATTTCTAAACATTCGTACTCAAGAGATATTTAAGGAGGAAATTGAAAATGGCATTTCTCGAATCCATCGGTGGTCTGGCTCTCGGCCTTCTCGGCGCTGCGCTCGCAGCGGCTCTCGCGTGCATCGGCTCTGCAAAGGGCACCGGCATCGCCGGTGAGGCCGGCGCAGGTCTCGTCTCGGAGGATCCCAGCAAGTTCGGTAAGGCGATGATCATGCAGGTCATCCCCGGTACGCAGGGTCTGTACGGCTTCGTCATCTGGTTTCTTGCTCAGAGTCAGATCTTCGCTGCCAACAGAGAGGCTGCGCTGACCGTTGCGCAGGGCCTGCAGTACTTCGCAGCCTGCCTGCCGATCGCACTCGGCGGTCTGATCTCCGCCATCGCGCAGGGCAAGGTCGCTGCCGCGTCCCTGAACATTCTGGCCAAGAAGCCGGACGACTGGTCCAAGGGCATGATCTTCTGCATCACGGTCGAGTTCTACGCCATCCTCTGCCTGCTGGCGTCGTTCCTGATGCTCAACGGCTTGAAGTAATCCAAATCCTCTTCCGACAGAAGGGAACGAAGATCTATGAATGGTATTGAAAAAATCACCGGCCGCATCGAGGCGGACGCACGGGAGCAGGCGAGTGCCATCACGGCCGACGCCGAGGCCAAGTGCGCCGAGATCCGCGCCGACTATGACAAGCAGGCGCAAGACCAGTATTGGGCGCGCGTGCGCGACGGTGTAAAGACCTGCGAGGATCGCGTGCAGCGCATGGGGCGTCTGGCGGAAATGGAAGCCAGAAAGAGCATCCTTGCTCTCAAGCAGGAGATGGTCGACGCGGCGTTTGCCGCCGCGCTCGAGCGCATCTGCACCATGCCGCAGGCGGACTACGTGGCCTATCTTGCCAAGCTCGCGGCGCAGGCCGCGACGACCGGCACCGAGGCGTTGGTGTTCAACGCCAAGGATCAGGCCGCGTGCGGTCAGGCGGTCGCGGACGCTGCAAACGCGCTGCTCGCGCAGCAGGGCAAGCAGGCGCGGCTCACCGTGAGCCCCGCCACGCGCGACCTGCGCGCCGGTTTTGTGCTCCAGCAGGGAGACATCGAGGTCAACTGCGCGGTGGAGACGATCGCAGAGCTCTGCCGCAGTGATCTGGCTGCTCAGGTCGCCGAGGTCTTGTTCGGCGCATGACCTGCCCCGCCCTGCGCGGGGGAATGAATTATCCTATATGGGGCGCAGGGCTCTGCGCCGCATGAAGGAGGAACGGAATTGTCTAAAGTAAAAGATACGAACTACCTTGCGATTACGGCAATGCTGGCAGCCCGCGAGACCAAGATGCTTTCCGCTGAGCGTATGGAGCGCATGATCGATGCGCCCACGAACGAGGAGGCGGCCAAGATCCTTGAGGAATGCGGCTACGGCGACCTGAGCGGTCTGAGTGCAAAGGACGCCGGCGCTGCGCTCGAGGCGCACATCGCGGCGCTGTTCGACGAGGTCGAGGGCATGGTCCCGGAGGCGCAGCTCGTGCAGCTGTTCCGCCTCAAGTACGACTACCACAACGCCAAGGCACTCATCAAGGCGCAGGCCATGGGCACGGACTGCGGCGCGATTTTGTCGCAGCGCGGCACGGTGCCGCCGCAGAAGCTGCACGCCGCGTTCTATGAAGAGGACTACCGCGATATCCTGCCCGTTCTGGCACAGGCCATGGTCGATGCCGCTGCGATCCTCGCGCGCACGGCCAATCCGCAGGCGGCGGACTTTGCGCTTGACCGCGCGTATTTCGCGCAGATGCTCGCGCTGTGCGACGGTCTGAGTGACGGCGGCTTTGCCAAGGGCTATGTGCAGCTGCAGATCGACGGCGCGAACCTGCGCGCCGCCGTGCGCACGCGCCGTATGGCCAAAGATGCGGACTTTCTCAAGAATGCGCTCGTCTCCGGCGGCACGATCGGCACGGATCGCGTGCTCGCGGCGTTTGAGTCGGCCGAGGCGCTCACGGCACTCTATGCCAACACGTGGCTGAGCAATGCGGCGTCTGCCGGTGCGGCCGCCATGAGCGGCGGCGCGCTGACGGCGTTTGAGCTGCTGTGCGACAACGCGCTCATGGACTACATCCGCGCGGCCAAGCTGCGCAGCTTCGGTGCGGCGCACGTGTCGGCGTATCTCGCCGCCATGGAAAACGAGACGACGGCCGCCAGAATGATCCTGACGGGCAGACTCGCCGGGCTTCAGCCCGCGGTCATCCGGGAAAGGCTGCGTGAGACTTATGCTTAAAATTGCAGTTGTCGGCGGTGCGGAGACCGTCATGGGCTTCAAGGCGCTCGGTCTCGAGGCCTGCCCGGTCGCCAACGCCGAGGAGGCGCGCGAGACGCTGCGCCGCCTGACCAAAGACTCTGAGGACTACGCCATCATCTACGTGGAAGAGAATCTGGCGCAGGAGCTTCAGCACGAGATCGACAAATTCAAAGATGTTCCCAAGCCGGCCATCATCCTGATCCCCGGCAGGGAAGGCCCCCTCGGCCTCGGCCAGACCGCGCTCAAGGCGGCGGTCGAGCGAGCGGTTGGCTCCGATATCCTTTAAGGAAAGGAAGAATGAAATTGAGCGGAACTATCACAAAAGTTTCCGGCCCGCTGGTCGTGGCCAACGGTCTTGCCGATGCCAACGTCTCCGACGTTGTGCGTGTCGGCGAGCAGCGCCTGATCGGCGAGATCCTGAATATGACCGGCGACAGCGCGTCCATCCAGGTCTATGAGGAGACCTCCGGTCTCGGTCCCGGCGCGAAAGTCGAGACGACCGGTATGCCGCTGTCCGTGGAGCTTGGCCCCGGTATGCTGGAGAATATCTATGACGGTATCCAGCGCCCGCTGCCCGAGATCCGCGACCTGACCGGCTCGAACATCACCCGCGGCATCGAGGTGCCCGCGCTCAACCGCGAGCGCGTGTGGCACTTTGATCCCGTCGTGCAGCCCGGCACCGCCGTTTCCGGCGGCGACGTGATCGGCACCGTCCAGGAGACGACGGCAATCCTGCACAAGATCATGGTGCCCCCGCAGATGGCGGGCACGATCAAGAGCATCACCGGCGGCGACTTCACGGTCGATCAGACCGTCGCCGTGCTCACCGATGCCGCCGGCGTCGATCATGAGCTGAACATGATCCAGCGCTGGCCGGTGCGTATCGCGCGCCCCTATGCGCAGAAGTTCGCCCCGAACAAGCCCATGAACAGCGGTCAGCGTATCATCGACACGCTCTTCCCGATCGCCAAGGGCGGCACGGCAGCCGTGCCCGGCCCGTTCGGCAGCGGCAAGACCGTCGTGCAGCATCAGCTCGCCAAGTGGTCGGACGTGGACGTCGTCGTCTACATCGGCTGCGGCGAACGCGGCAACGAGATGACCGACGTT
>OFOK01002046.1_pt1 | contig 12893 bp, 8 predicted proteins | sample 1542001 | NCBI WGS metagenome assembly OFOK01 (sample SAMN04209242, study PRJEB22552) | human gut metagenome | biome: gut; material: feces | host: Homo sapiens | place: USA: Oklahoma
AGAAGCGGAAGGGAAGCCGTCTCCCGTATCAGCTTCTGCAGGGCCTCTTCGGCCCCTTTCAGGAGCGTCTCGCTCAAAAACAGATCCCCGCAGGTATAGCCTGTAAGGCACAATTCCGGGAATACGACCGCATTCGCCCCCTCGGCCGCAGCCTTCTCCGCCGCTTCCCGTATGGACACAGCATTATAAGCGCAGTCCGCTACGCGTATTTTGGGAGAAACGGCGGCTACTCTGAAAAATCCATCCCTCAACATGAACTACGATACCTCCCTGGAAGAATCCGCATCCTCTCCCGAAGCGGCGGCAGCCCCTTTCCCCTTCCCGAAACCGGCAAAAAATGCGCCGAAGAGAATACAGGAATAATAGCTCACAAACCGCCACAGCAGCATGGCCTGCTGCAGGATATCCGGCTGAAAGAACATACGGAACAATATAAGAAAGCTCCCCTCCGCCGCTCCGGCCGCGCCGGGAAGAGGCGTATAGGAAGAAATCATGGTGACGAAGCATTGGGCCGAGATCATATCCGCCGCAGGGAATCCCTCGCAGCGGAACGCTTTATAAAGAAAAAACGGAACGGCAAAAACCGCCGTCTGCTGGAGCAGGGTGAGGCCGTAGACCATGAGGCTCCGCTTATGATCCTTATGCATGGCTTTGTTGCTTTCCAGATAAAAATCCAGCTGGCGGCTGAGCTTGTCCTCAGCCTGCTGAAAATTTTTTACGATCCGCAGCTTGGCCAGCAGGCGCAGAATTCCCCGGATGAGCCTGGCCGTCACCCGCCTGTTGTGGGTGAAGAAAAAGAGGAAAATCACCATCGCAGACTGATACGCAAACCCCACCACCGCCAAAGCCAGAAAGCCCGGCAGCTCGCGGCTGAAAAAGCCGCTGCGCAGAAACAGTACCGCGGCGGAATAACAGGTTATGGCCGTCTGATACACCAAATATTTCTGCGCCAGTGCGGAAACCGCCTTCCCGGAAGGCACCCCCTGGCGGGAAAGCCTCAGAAACTGCATGGGCTGTCCCATAAGTCCGAACGGCGTAACGGCCGAGAAATACAGGCCCGTCATCACAACGGAAAAGCTCTCGCGGAAGGTATAGCTTCCGCCGCAGGCGCTTTTGAGCAGCAGGTGGAGAACCGCCGTTTCGGCCAGCCAGCCGGCGGCCACACAAAACAGACTGCCCAGAAGCCAAAACAGGCTCAATCCGGGCAGGCTGTGCAGCAGTAATACGAGATTGTTGCCCGAAATGCAGAAGTATATCAGCATTCCGGCAGTCAGGGCGAACAAGGCTATCTGAAGAAACAGAGTGACCCTGCTTTTTCGTTTCATGGGCAGCAGCTCCTAGCGGATATAATCCTCCTCCAGAAGCTCCTTGGAGCCGGGTTCCAAAACGGAATCCGCAAATTCATGCGGGTAATGGACAGGCATGAACGCATCGCTGTTGCAGTATTTGACCGCTCTCTGCAGATTGCGGATGTTCCGGAACACCCCTTTCGCCTTCTTTTCCCGATGGATCTTGAAAAGATAGGAACGGCAGCAGAACGCCGTTTTTTGCGTCAGCAGCCAGTAGCTGCGGCGGTAATTCCGAAATTCCCCGCTTTCTTCCAGCGAGGTGCGCACCATAGCGATGGACCGGAGGAAGTCGTTGACCTTCTTCGCGTTGATGGTGGCCAGAGTACTGCTGCTGTACTTATTATAATAATACAGCGGCTCATTGGTAATCGCCACACGCTCAGCGCCCGCAAATACCTGATTCATCACCGCCAGGTCCTCAAAGCACATCTTCGGGAACCGGATCTTCTTCTCCTCAAAAAGGGATCGCTTAAAGAGCTTGTTCCATAAAAGGCCTTGAACGGAACAGTCGTGCAGAAGCCGCCTCATAGCCTGTTTTCGAGTATAAATCCCTTTGCAGCGGAAGGGATACTGAATGATAAAATCCCATTCCACAAACCGGAAATAATAGGAACAGCAGGCGATCTCGGCCTTGTTTTCCTCACAGAGCTCATACAGCCGCTGCAGATAGCAGGGAGTTACGAAATCGTCGCTGTCAACAAAAGAGATATATTCCCCCCGGGCCAGCTCAAGTCCTCTGTTCCGGGTAGGAGAAATCCCCCTGTTCTCCTGATCGACCACGGTGATGAAATCATAGTTTTCTTCAAACCGGCGCAGAATTTCCAGACTATGATCCGTTGAACCGTCGTTTATAGCGATGATCTCAAAATCACGGAAGGTCTGCTCCACCAATGAAGAAAGACATTTGCCCAGATATTTTTCCACGTTATAGACGGGGATAATCACGCTGATCCTGGGAGTGTTTTCCATTCTATAAATCCTTTCTTCACATAACCTAGTCGCCGCCTGGATTTCTTGCTCTTTTCAAATGATTTCCTCTTTATGTAAGTACTGCAAGCTCTATAATCGTCCTCTCTGCACTGTGTATCCATAACGGCGTCCATCCGCCATATAGTATAGCAAAAAAATTCAAAAATTGCAAATTTCGTTCACGTCCCGGAAGCTGCGGACAGCCGCCGGGACGCGCTGAACGCCTCACGCCGCCTCGTTCTCTTCCTCAGGAGCAGTTGAAGACGGCTGTTCAGAGGAGGGAGCCGAAGAAGGTTTCGAAGAGCTCTCCGGCTTGGAAGAACTTTCCGGCTTGGAGGAAGAGCTGTTCGGTTTAGAGGAGCTTCCCGAATTCGCAGGTTTCGAGGACTCCGCAGGCTTAGACGAACTCGACGGCTTCTGCGAACCGCCGGCCCCGCCGCTGGGGCCGGGCTCATTGGAGATATCCGTCCCCGGGCCGTAGGAGTAGTATTTTCCCGTGGGAGGATAGTAGGAAGAGGAAAGATTCTCCCTCTTCACCTCTTTGCCGTCCTTCAGATATACGCGCCATGCAATGGCCCTGTAGCCGGTGCGTCCGTTGGAATCCAGGCGGATCTGCCCTTTCTTCAGAGAATTATCCAACTGATAGCTTTTAGAATCCCTGGCGGGGATCGTCTCCGTCAGCTTGGAATACACTTCGATCTTGTCATAGGAGGGATCCTGATAGCCGTAAACAGCCGTCCAGCAGGTATTGCCGTCCATTCCGGCATAGATATACATAGGGAAATCCGTATTGTTTTTGAATTTCAGATCCAGGCTGGGGTAACTCACCGTGGAATCCTGCCCGATAGGGCAGTAGGTGGAGGGAATACTGTGGTTGCTTCTTTCCACGATCTCTACTCCGGCCCTGAGAATGGCCCCGTATATGGTGGTGGAGGCCTGGCAGATCCCTCCTCCGTAGGAGGGCACAAACCGGCCGTTCAGAATAGCGTTCGCCTGGATATAGCCGTCCTCCTTGCCGCAGGGGCCCACTCTGTCGAAAAAGGAGCAGGTCTCCCCCGGCTGGAGTACCACGCCGCTGAAGCTGTCCAGCGCGCGGCCCATATTGAAGCGCGAAGCATATGCCGCCGTAGCCACCGTTTCGTAATACGAAAGCTGCTTCATACGGGACGAAAGCTGCTCCTTATTGATCTCCACCGGGATATCCTCAACGGGGATGTCGATAGAGGCGGTCTTCTCCCCAGCGTCGATAGCTTTTCCCACCAGAGTATACAGCTTCGCCTGATCCACCTTTACACCGGCGGTCCCTTCTTTGAAGGAAAACGTCTTTGCAGCGCTGTCAAACCCCTCCACAGAGGCGTTCTGCATATCCTTATCGATCTCTCCGGCGATCTTTTCCAAATCGGCCTTTATCCCTTCATAGGACATGGTGTTGGTTATTTCAAAGGAAACGGGCTTCTCCTTGAGGGCCTTGACCTTCTGGAAGCGTTCCTCCCTGTCGCCGTCCCGGCCGTAGGCCATGGCTTCCTTCAACACCTCTTTCGTGTTGAAAGTGAAATCCAGGTTGTCTTCCGTGAGCTTCCATTCCTGATCCTTGTATTTCAGGGTTATGGAATACGTATCCCGCAGGCCGTCTTCCATGGATTCCAGCTTGGTCTGAGCCTCTTCCATGGTCATGCCGCCCAAATCCACGCCCTCGACTACGATGCCGTCGTAGAAGGTGTCCGTATCCAAAAGCGCGGCCACTTCGGCCTCGTGGGCCTCCCTGGCCTTCCTCTCGTTTATGGAACGGACCACAAAAAACGCCGTAACAGCCAAAGCTGCAACCGCTACAATCGTAACCGATAGGATCCAAATTTTTTTCCTGCTTTTCTTTTTTCCAGAATCGGAATAGATATCCGTCGTATCCTGGGGCGTATGCAGAGACATGGTCCTTCCCCCTCTTTACTGGATCTTTATTTCATATTGTATCCGCAGGCCTCTTTTTGGCAGAGTCCGAATGCAGCAGGCTTCCGCATGTATAGCGGCGATACAGGCGCACAGCCGCTCTCTGAACCTACTATTCCCAATACGGACGCTCTCCACAGCCTTGCGGCAATAATACCGTTCTTATGATATCCTCTTTAAGGCAAAAAGTAAAGTTACAAGGTTGATAACAACTCGTCCGGAAAAGAGCTAAAAAGGGCTTCGGTTGCCATTTTGAAAAAAAATGTGCTATACTCTTATATATAAAGAACGCCGCCGTTTCATACAGGGAGATCTTTCCCGCGCGGCAGGCAGCCACCACGTACGCTGTCGCAGAGCCTATTCCCTTCAGAAAAGGGCGGCTATGCGGTACAGCCGTACGGATACGGCCAGCCCGGAAAAACCCGTATGCGTCTTCCTAAACCGCTTCATCCGGCGAAATAGAGGACGCAGAGAAAACGAAGGGCAAGGGAGATACAAAGGAATAAGACCCTCGGGCCATGCCTTGATGCAAGCGGCAATGGTATTTTCGATTTTCCCTCTCCTTGCGGCTTTCATAAAAAACCGGGCAAAAGGCATTCTCCGCCGCACCGGAACCGCGTCCGCAGCCGCCATCTTTGTATATGCGGAAGGAGGCGGGGATATGCTCTTCCAGTATATATTTTCCGTCTTTCGTTCCGGCGTTCTTCTGAAACTTCTGAAACGAAGGTATGCTCCATATCTCATACACTCGTTCGCCCTGACGCCGCGCAGTGCAAAATCGCGCCCGCTGAAGGGAGCCCAGGGAAGCTGAGGCCCGTTTTCCAGCGTATCCGCCGCAGCGCCTCCTACCTCCTACCAGCTCCGGCGCTGGTCGTTCGAAAGAGGGCTGCTTTCTCCCCTCTGCCTGCTTTGCCTCTGCTCAGGCAGCGCCGCGCCGCGTATCCTTACCGCTGCATGCTGTTATGCTGTATCGTCATATGTAAAAATCTTCCGTTGAGGGGGCTTTCCTTTGAAAATTGTCATCTTTTCCGCATCTACGGGAGGCGGTCACATGCGGGCCGCTCACACGCTGGAGACTTTCATTCAGCAAAAGCATCCTGAGCATGAAATCACCGTCATCGACACACTGAAGCTCATCAACCGGCTGGTGGATACCGTCTGCTGCGACGGCTACTATTTCATGGTGCGCCATGTTCCGGGCTTTTTCGGGTATCTCTATACCCGCACCAACCGGAGGACCCCCTTGTTCGATATGATGTCGGGCCTGACGAACCAGTTCAGCAGAAAGCTTCTGCCTGTTTTGGAAGAGGAAAAGCCGGACGCAGTCCTTTCGACTCACCCTTTTGCTACGGAAATGCTTTCTGTCCTGAAGAAAAAAAAGAAGCTGAACGTTCCCCTCCTCTGCCTGATGACGGATTACGGCCCCCACAAGGCCTGGATCGCTGAAAACGTGGACGCCTATATCACCGCCAACGAAGATATGACAGCTTCCATGGTGCAGATGGGCGCTCCAGAGGAAAAAGTGCATCCCTTCGGTATTCCGGTGGGGGAAACCTTCTTCTCCCCCGGGAACAAAACCGCCCTGCTGCGGGAATTCGATCTGACGCCCAATGTCCCCACCGTCCTTTTTATGGCGGGCAGTTTCGGAGTCAGCAATATTCTGGAAATTTACAGAAAGCTGCAGGAGATTCCGGAACCCTATCAGATCATCGTTATTACGGGGCGGAACCAGAAACTTTACGATGCCTTCCAGAAGGAGATCCGCAAAAGTCCTAAGGATACCCGGCTGTTCTTTTTCACCGACCGGGTGGCGGATTTCATGCATATGAGCGACCTGCTCATCACAAAACCCGGCGGGCTCACCGTGTCGGAAGCTCTTGCCAGCGGTATTCCTATGGCCGTGTTCGACGCTATTCCCGGCCAGGAGGAGGATAACGCCAATTTCCTCATCCGCCATCAGATGGCTGTTTCCCTGGATTCCCAGGGAGACTGCGCCGGGCAGATCCGAAGGCTGCTGACAAATCCGGAGCTTTTATCCGCCATGGCGCAGGGCTGCCGTTCCTTTGACCGTTCTGCTTCCTGCCGCAATATTCTTGCTCTAATGGAGAGCCTCCGCCGGGAATATGACCGGCAGCCCCTGCAGGAAGACTGACACAGATTTCGGATAAAACAAAACTACAGAGGGCCGCTGTAAGAGTTCCCCTAAGGCGAGCGGCGCGTAAACGCCAAAGGGCAAAGCCCCTTATGCAGCCGGAAGGTACTGTGCCTTCCGGCTGTTGTTTTTCCGGCTGTTCCGGCTATGCATCAAAAGGTTTATGCTGTGGACTGCAAAAAAGCGACTAGGGAGAATGCGTATGAAGTATCAGATCGCCATCTGCGATGACAGAAAAGAGGACGCAGAATATATTGCTTCCGCCGTAAAACAATGGGCAGAAGAAAAGCATATTCGGGCGGAGGTGGAAACCTTCCCCTCCGGGGAAAGCTTTCTGTTCCGCTATGAAGAGAAGAAGGATTACGATATCCTCCTTCTGGATGTAGAAATGAAAGCCATAAGCGGAATGGAGCTTGCCAGGCGCATTCGCCGGGAAAACGACTCCGTGCAGATCGTTTTTATTACAGGCTACCCGGATTATATCTCTGAAGGCTATGATGTCTCTGCACTGCATTATCTGATGAAGCCCATTTTGGCCGGCAAACTCTCGGAGGTGCTGGACCGCGCAGCAGAAAAACGAAAAAAAGCCGAAAAAACAGTATTCTTTACCGGCGAGAGCGAAACGCTGCGGGTGGGGGTCTCTGAAATTATATCTGTGGAAGCGTTCGCCCATTCCTGTGTGATCACAACGGCCCGATCCGGCCTTGCAGTCAGGGCAAGCATCTCCGCCATAGAAAAGCAGCTACAGGAAGCGGCCCCAGAAGAATTCATCCGCTGCCACCGTTCCTATCTTGTGGGGGTGCGATATATAAAAAGCATTTCAAAAACGGCCGTAACACTGGATAACGCCGCAAGCATCCCCCTTTCACGCAGCCGGTATCGGGCTGTTAACCAGGCATTCATACGCTACTTTAAAGGAGATCCGCAATGGGACTGATAAATCTGCTGTTTGGAAAAATGATCGACCGGCGCATTTCCGCCTATCAAAATGATCTCATCACAAAGCATTGCGATGAGGTGCAGAACATCTATACGACCATGCGGGGCTGGCGGCACGATTATCACAATCATATCCAGACCCTGCTGGCGCTTTGCGGGGATGAAACCAGAACAAAGGAGTATCTGCTGAAGCTCAACGAGGATTTAACCCAGGTGGATACCGTCCTGAAAACGGGGAACGTTATGGTCGATGCGATCCTGAATTCCAAGCTGTCTCTGATTCATTCCAGACATATAGCTGTGAACGCCAAGGCAGTGGTGCCGCCGGAATTGAAAATATCCGAAATTGATTTGTGTGTTATTATTGGCAATCTGCTTGACAACGCTATGGAAGCCTGCCTCAGGCAGGCGGATTCTGAAAGCCGGTTTATCCGCGTCTTTATCGGCGTATTGAAGCACCAGCTGTATATCTCTGTCTCCAATTCCACGGAAGGGGAAATACCGAAAGACGGAAAAAAATATCTTTCACGCAAAAACAGCCAAACCCACGGCTTCGGGCTGATGCGCATTGACCGCCTCGCCGCAAAATATGACGGCTACGTCAACCGCCAGAACGAAGAAGGCGTATTCGCTACCGAAGTCATGCTTCCGCTTTGACCTTTGTGACCTTTTTCTGCTGCGGCGATTACCGCCATCGCACCATTCGTGCGAAAAACATACCGTTCGTGCAGAAACTGCCGCAGCAAAAAGGCTGCATGCTACCATAGCTGCAGGAGGTGGGAAGAGTGAAAAAAGAGAAGGAAAATCTTCGCTATTCTATTTTTCAAAATATCGTATTTTTACTCAGGGATATACGGGCCGAACACCCTGTATTGCTGCTTTTTATCGCAATGCAGGTGGTGCTTTCCGTGGTCTCGCCTGTATTCGGCATTTATATGCCCAAAATTGCGCTGGATCTTGTCCTGAATCGAGCAGATATACCGGAGATCTGCCTTGTTCTGGGGTCGTTCGGAGGGATCATGGCCCTGGCTATGGCTCTTTCCGGCATGGCAAACGAAGGGAAATACCTGCTGTATAACGATATGCGGCGTTATTACCAAATGCAGCTGTTTCTGCGTTCCCTCAGCTGCAGCTACAAAGATATCGAAAGCGAAGAAGGGCAGACAAAATACCAGCGCGCCATGAACACCCTGCGGTACGGGGATCTTTCCGGAACCTCCGTCATGCTTGTGGCGGCTGTCGAGATCCTCACAAGCAGCCTTTGCTTTATCATCTATTCGGGCATCATATCGGCTCTCAGCCCGTTTATGCTGCTGGCCCTTGTTTTTCTTTCCCTAATCAGCCTTTTCAGCACCCGGCGGGCACAGAAATTTGAGTATGAAAAGCGGGATGAAACGGCAAAGATCGATAAAAAGCTGAATTACATCATCTATACAGGGAGCGACGCCGCCTTTGGCAAGGATATGCGTCTCTACCGCACAGGCGGATGGTTCACAGATCTGCGCAACACCCTGATCGGCCAAAGCAGCGCCCTCATGCGCAGGATCCAGAAACGATATTTTTTCGCCGGCGCCGTAAACGCCTTTGTCCTTTTGCTCAGGGACGGCGTCGCATACGCCTATCTGATCTATTCCGCGGCCTCCGGGCGCATTACAGTTTCGGACTTCACCCTGTATTTCGGCGCTATCACGGCATTTTCAGGGTTTGTAGGCGGCATAGTGAACAGCCTGAACCAGCTCAACGGCGCAAATCTGCAGATGAATTCCATGCGCGGTTTTTTAGACAGCACGAGCGAACCGGAGCCCAGTCCTCTTCCCCAAAAGACGGCCCCACGGGAGGCCTCTCCGGCAGCCTCGGCGGCTCCGGCTGAAAAATATTCCATCGAATTCTGCGACGTGTGCTTTTCCTATACGTCTAAGTCGGGCAAAAAACAGGTCCTGGATCATTTTAATCTTACAATCCAAGCGGGGGAAAAGGTGGCTTTGGTTGGCGTCAACGGGGCCGGTAAAACCACGGTAGTGAAGCTGCTGTGCGGCTTTTACACCCCCGATTCCGGTCAAATCCGAATCGGCGGGCGGGATATCCGCAGCTTCGAAAAGGAGGATTTGCTCCGGCTCTTTTCCACCGTTTTTCAGGATATCTACATCCCCCCGTTCTCCGTAGCCGAAACCGTATCCCTCAAGGAGAAAAAGTATACGGAGCCGGGCCGTGTGAAGGCTTCCCTCATGAAATCCGGACTTTGGGAAAAAATCTCCGAATTTTCCGAGGGCTCCGGGGGCGGCGCCGTCATAGACGCACCCATGACAAGGGAAATTACAGAGGGGATAGTGCTCTCCGGCGGCCAGCAGCAAAAGCTGCTCATGGCTCGGGCGCTCTATAAGGATGCGCCCATCTTCATCCTGGATGAACCCACCGCGGCTCTGGATCCCATCGCCGAAAACCAGACGTATCAGCAGTTCCATGAGCTCACTTTGGAGAAAACGGCGATCTATATTTCCCACAGGCTTGCCTCCACCCGCTTCTGCAACAAGATCGCCTTTTTAAAGGATGGGAAAATCACAGAAGAGGGTACCCATGAAGAGCTACTGGCAAAACAGGGGGACTATTGCGAAATGTTCACCCTGCAGAGCCAGTATTATCAAAAAGGCAAAAGGGGTGAAGAAAATGAGCAGTAAAAAAGGGAAAGCTGTGAGCGCCGGCATTAAACTTGTATGGCAAATGGATAAATGGCTCCTGATCCACAGCTGCATCGGGGCGGTGATCGAATCCGCCATCCCCTTTATCGGGATTTTTCTTTCCGCCTATATATTGGACGGCCTGCAGGCGGGGGAACCCATCCAGACGCTTCTGGCGGCCGCCCTGCTCTCGGTAGCAGGCATATTCGCGCTGACCCTGCTGAAGGAGCGCTTTCAAACGCTGCAGAGAATCCACACGGACGTATGCGGCAAACGGTACGATACCCTCATGAGCATGAAAACCATCTCGATGGATTATCCTCTTCTGGATAGCCCCCAGGTCAACGCCATCCGCGCCAGGATACGGCATGACAACGACTGGGGCGCCGGGTTCTATTCCCTGGCGCAGCAGCTTCCCTGGCTGCTGGGGAGTTTCGTTTCCTGCATCTTTTCCCTGGTTTTTCTGATCCCTCTCTTCACGGAAGGGTTCGTGTTTCAGGATACCGCATCCGTATTTTTGCTGCTTCTCTTCGCCGCCGTTATTTTTTGGAATCTGTGGTTCGGCGCCCGAAAACGCAAGGAATACTACCGGCTTCTGGACGATCCTGGGCTTGATAAGAGCTATCTTTCCCATTTTTTGTGGAATGACCAGGATTACCGCTATGGAAAGGATATCCGGGTCTACGGCGCAAAGCCGCTGATCGAGAGCAAGCTTCGGGGCGATGTACAGACGAAAAAGCAATGGATGTATAAAATCATCCGCAACAGCATGAAAACAGGGTTTTCATCCAATTTCTCAGCAGGGCTGCTGCAGCTTATCTCGTATCTGTTTGTAGTGGTCCGCGCAGCAGCCGGCGCGCTGACAATCGGCAACGTAGTGCAATACGCGGGCATTATCTACCGGTTTTCTCAGTCTGTTTCCAGCACATTTCACGCTATAGAGGAGTATGCGGTCTCCTCCGGCCGGCAGGCTTCCACATTAGAATACCTGCATGTGGAGGATATTTTGAAAAAGGGATCCCTTCCCGTTGAAAAACGCGCCTTCTGTGAGGGCGGCGACAACGACTATGAAATCGAATTTCGGGATGTATCTTTTCAATACCCCGGTTCCGAAAGCTACGCTCTGCGGCATATATCCATCAAATTCCGGGTGGGGCAGCGGCTGGCGGCGGTGGGCATGAACGGAAGCGGAAAAACCACCTTCATCAAGCTTCTCTGCCGGCTGTATGACCCCACAGAGGGAGAAATTCTGCTCAACGGGATCGATATCAAAAAATACGACTACGATGAATACATGTCCATTTTTTCCGTAGTCTTCCAGGATTTCAAGCTGTTTTCCTTCGGACTGGGGCAGAATGTGGCCGCCAGCGTGGAGTATGACGAAGACCGCGTGAAATCCTGCTTGGAAAAAGCCGGCTTCGGCGCCCGCCTGCGGGGGATGCCGGAAGGGCTTGGCACATGCCTCTATAAGGATTTTGAAGAAAACGGCGTGGAAATCTCCGGCGGGGAAGCGCAGAAGATCGCTCTGGCCAGAGCTTTGTATAAAAACGCCCCCTTCATCATTTTGGATGAACCCACAGCCGCCCTGGACCCCATCGCCGAATATGAAGTGTATTCCAAATTCGATGAAATCGTAGGCAGCAAGACCGCCATTTATATCAGCCACCGCTTATCCTCCTGCCGGTTCTGCGACTCTATCGCCGTATTCGATAAAGGAGAGATCGTGCAGCAGGGCAGCCATGAAGAGCTGGTTTCTGATGAAAGCGGCAAATATTACGAGCTGTGGCATGCTCAAGCCCAGTATTACACGACGAATCCATAGAAATCCGCACATAGCAGAAGGCCCCGGGATGCAGAGCACCAACTGCATCCCGGGGCCTTTCCCATAGAGCGGACCAAATATCCCCTCTTTATGCCGTGTTTTCGCCTATTCCCATCTTATGGCCCGGCATTCCAGCGAGCTCTTCAAAGCTCCCATATGGATAGCTGCAGGCAGAAATCAGAACCGGAACACCGGATAGCCCTTTTCGTCCCAAATCATCTTCATCACACAGGTATGGCGGTTGGGATCGTAAAGGGGATCGCCCACGATCTTTTCATAGGGGCGGGCATGATAGATCACCAGGTCTCCCCCGTTTTCATCCACAGTAAAGCTATTGTGGCCGGGACCGTAAGCCTGATGCTCCGGACTTGTCACAAGAACGGGAGCAGGCGTCTTCACCCAAGATTCCCTCTTCAGAAGATCCGCGTCCTCCTGAGCGGTGAGCAGGCCCATGCAATAGCAAGCCCCCGTGCCGCTGGCGGAGAAGGTAAGGAACAGCTTATCCCCGTGATGGATGACGGCAGGGCCTTCGTTCACCCAGAAATCCACCTGCTCCCAGTCGTGGTCCGGCTCTGTGATCAGAACAGGCTTGGTCTTCAGCCTGTTGGGGGCCGCCAGCTCCGCAATATACAGATTGCTGATATTGTTGACCTTCTGGGCCCACACCGTATACCAGACATTTTTATGCTGGAAGACCGTCATATCCAGAGAAAAATCCGTGAAGGCGAAATCATCCCCCTCAGAAGGCTGCATCTGGCCCATCTCCTCCCAGGAATCAACCATGGGATCGCTGCCCGTGCAGCGGAGCACATAGGGCCGCAAAGCCCAGATATCATCCACATCGCTGGCGGCAAAATAGATATACCAGCCGCCCTCCACATAATGGATCTCCGGGGCCCAGATATGCTGGGACATGATCCCCTTCTCGTGTTTTCTCCACAAGACCTTGGCTTCTGCTTCCGCCAGCCCCGCTATGGTTTTGGCGGCCCGAAGCTCTACCCGGTCGTATTCCGGGACGGAAGCCGACCGGGTAGAGCTTCGGG
>OFOK01002048.1_pt1 | contig 12874 bp, 14 predicted proteins | sample 1542001 | NCBI WGS metagenome assembly OFOK01 (sample SAMN04209242, study PRJEB22552) | human gut metagenome | biome: gut; material: feces | host: Homo sapiens | place: USA: Oklahoma
TTAAAGCGGCACGCGAGCTGGGTTCAGAACGTCGTGAGACAGTTCGGTCCCTATCCGTCGCGGGCGTAGGAAATTTGAGAGGATCTGCTCCTAGTACGAGAGGACCAGAGTGGACTTACCGCTGGTGTACCAGTTGTTCTGCCAAGAGCATCGCTGGGTAGCTATGTAGGGAAGGGATAAACGCTGAAAGCATCTAAGTGTGAAGCCCACCTCAAGATGAGATTTCCCATGATTTTATATCAGTAAGAGCCCTGAGAGATGATCAGGTTGATAGGTTAGAAGTGGAAGTGTGGTGACACATGTAGCGGACTAATACTAATAGCTCGAGGACTTATCCAAAGAAAGTAACTGAGACATATTGACAACGATTTGGTTTCTTGATACAGTATAGATATTCAATTTTGAGTTGAGAATACTCAGAGTTAAGTGACGATAGCCTAGGAGATACACCTGTTCCCATGCCGAACACAGAAGTTAAGCCCTAGTACGCCTGATGTAGTTGGGGGTTGCCCCCTGTTAGATACGGTAGTCGCTTAGCGCATAGGGAGTTTAGCTCAGCTGGGAGAGCATCTGCCTTACAAGCAGAGGGTCAGCGGTTCGAGCCCGTTAACTTCCACCATGTGGCCCGGTAGTTCAGTTGGTTAGAACGCTAGCCTGTCACGCTAGAGGTCGTGAGTTCGAGCCTCATCCGGGTCGCCATTTGCTGCTATAGCTCAGTCGGTAGAGCGCATCCTTGGTAAGGATGAGGTCTCCAGTTCAAATCTGGATAGCAGCTCCACGAAAAGCCAATCCGTTTTGTGCGGGTTGGCTTTTCTTTTTCTGCAGCGCGTGTTATACTTAAAATATAAAAACCGGTTTTAAAAAAATCCCTGCAGGCAAACTCACACATACCAGCTTGCTTGCCACCAACGAAAGGGGGTGCAGCCCATGCAGCCACAGCAGCTTGCCGGCCCCAAATGCGGCCGGCGGTACGAAAAGGAATACTTAAACAAATTCCGCGACTGCATTACCTTTTACTGCGACGGAAGGGCGCGGTTCGAGCGCTTTTGCTATGGCGAGGGCGCCTGCTTCGTGTTCGGCGCCTGGGCGGCCGTGGACCCAAGCGGCGCGCTCACCTATCCCCTTCCCCTTGAACCGGGCGCCGACCCCGAGGCACTGCCCCGGCGCCTGACCCGCGTCGAGGGCACCACCCTTTATTTCGACGAAAAGCGGCCCAAATGGCAGCTGGAAAAAGAACTGGATGCCGACCCCAAAAACGGGTACAGCAAACTAAAAATGGCCCTGCTCCGTGTGCGAGGCAAATAAACGTTTTGTTCCCCCGCCGCGGCGCTGCCCGGCGGGGTCCTTTTTGTTAAAAATATACCTTTCCTTTGCTGCCGGGCGCTGCTGCAGCCTGAAATTTTGAAGTTCTAATTTGAACTTCAAAACAGTATTGCTTTTTAAAAAGGCCTGTGGTAAAATCGCATTTAGTTTGAACTTAAAAGTTTTAAGTGAGGTGATCTGTATGAGACCGAAAGCCCGTTACCGGCTGGCGGCCGGGGCCCAGGCGCTGGTCTGCCGGGTGGTGCTGTTTTTCCTGTTCCGGGCGCTGAAAGCGCTCTCCCGGCTGGACAGCCGGGTAAAAGCCGAGGTGGCCGGCTGGCCCGAGGGCTGGGTCCTGGGGCTTGTCGTGCCCGGGGGCCCCAGCCTGTATGTAAGCCGCACCGGGCGGGGCCCTGAGCGGCTGAAAGCCTGCCCCGAACCGGACCTCCTCATCCTTTTCAAAAGCATCCGGGACGCGTTTTACGTGTTTACCGGGCAGATGGGCGTTGCGGGGGCTTACTCGCAGCACCGGTTCTGCCTGCGGGGCAACGTGGGCGACGCCATGAGCTTTGTGCGCTGTGTGGACCTGGCCGAGGGGTACCTCTTCCCTTCTTTCTGGGCAAAGCGCATTTTAAAAGAGGTTCCGCAAAAACAGGTGAGCAGCCTGCGGGTCTACGGCGCGGCGCTGCTCGGGCGATAAGGAGGGTTTTTATGCCAACCTATTACGAATTCCAGCTGCCCGGCAAGATCCTTTCCGGCGACGGCGCGCTGGAGCACATCCCCCACGAGCTGGCGGGGCTGGGCAGCCGCCGGCCCCTGCTTTTGAGCGACGAGGGGCTTGTAAAGGCCGGTGCGGTGGCGCTGGTCAAGGGGGCTGTGGCGCAGGGCGGCGGCGCCTTTGCCGCCGAGTTCTGCCGCATCCCGGCCGATTCCTCCATTCTCGTGGTGAACGAGATTGCCGCCCTCTACCGCGAAGCAGGCTGCGACGGCCTTGTGGCGGTGGGCGGCGGCAGCGTGATCGACACAGCCAAGGGCGTGCGCATGGTGCTGGCGCAGGGCTCCGGCGACCTATTGCAGAACGCCGGCTGCGAGGTGCTGCCCCGCGGCGAGCAGGCCCCCTTTGTCGCGGTTCCCACCACCTCGGGCACGGGCAGCGAGGCCACCCTGGTGGCGGTGGTCGCAAACCCCGAAGCCCATGTGAAAATGGAGTTCATCAGTTACTATCTGCTGCCCGACGCGGCGGTCCTGGACCCCCGCATGACCGCCACCCTGCCGCCCCGCATCACCGCCAGCACCGGCATGGACACCCTGTGCCACGCCATCGAGGCTGCCAGCTGCCTGCAGCGCAACCCCGTGAGCGACGCCTTTGCCGAAAAGGCCATCGGCCTTGTGTCCGCCAACCTGATGCGCGCGGTGGAAAAAGGCGGCGACAAGGCCGCCCGGCTCGCCATGGCAAACGCCAGCCTGCTGGCCGGCGCGGCGTTTTCCAACAGCATGGTGGGGCTGGTGCACGCCATCGGCCACGCGCTGGGGGGCGTGTGCCGCCTGGCCCATGGCGACGCCATGAACATCCTGCTGCCCACCGTGATGGAGTACAACCTGGAAAAATGCGAGGCGCGCTACGGTGAGCTTTTGCTGCCCCTGGCAGGCCCCACCGAATATGCCTCCACCCCCGCCCCGCAGCGGGCCAAAACCGCTATTTGCCGGGTGCGCGCTTTGCAGGCCGCCCTGAACGAGGCCTGCGGCCTGCCCATGACCCTCTCGGCCACCGGCAAGGTGCGCAGGGAGGATTTCGAGGCGGTGGCACAGCGCGCCCTGAACGACGGCGCCATGATCGTAAACCCGCGGCAGGCAGACCTTGAAAACGTGCTGGAACTTTTGGAAAGGGTATGGTGAGCATACATGGAGATACACGAGATCGTTCAAAAGCAGCGGGAGTATTTCAGCACCGGCGCCACCCTACCTGTGGAAGTGCGGTGCAGCGCCCTGAAAGCTCTGAAAGCACAGATCCTGGCCGAGGAAAACGAGCTGAAAGCCGCCCTGAAGCAGGACCTGAACAAAAGCGGCTTCGAGGCGTATATGGCCGAAATCGGCATGGTGCTGGATGAACTGGGCTATGCCATCAAACATTTAAAGGGCTGGGCCAAGCCCGAGCGGGTGGGCACTCCCCTGGCCCAGTTCCCCAGCCGCAGCTTTATTATAAAGGAGCCCTACGGCACGGCGCTCATCATGGCGCCCTGGAACTACCCGTTCCTGCTCAGCATCGACCCGCTCATCGGCGCGGTGGCCGCGGGCAACTGCGTGGTGTTAAAGCCCAGCGCCTACGCCCCTGCCACCAGCCATGCCATGGCCACCTTGCTGGCAAAGGTGTTCGACCCCGCCTGGGTCACGGTAATCGAGGGCGGCCGCAGGGAGAACGCCTCCCTGCTGGACGAGCGGTTCGACCGCATCTTCTTCACCGGCGGAATGACGGTGGGCCGCCTGGTCATGGAAAAGGCCAGCGTCCACCTGACCCCCGTTCTGCTGGAATTGGGCGGCAAAAGCCCCATCATCGTGGACGAGAGCGCCGACATTCCCCTGGCCGCCCGGCGCATTGCCTTCGGCAAGCTGCTGAACGCGGGCCAAACCTGCGTCGCGCCGGATTATCTGCTGGTGCAGAACACGGTAAAGGCCGCGCTGGTGGAGGAATTGAAAAAGCAGTTCCGCGCCATGCTGGGCGAGGCGCCCCTGCAAAACCCGGACTATGTGCGCATCGTCAACCGCAAGCACTTTGAGCGGCTTCTGGGCCTTTTGGAGGGCGAGGCCCTTCTCTGCGGCGGCGGCAGCCGGGCCGACGAGGTGTCCGGCTGGATCGAGCCCACCCTGGTGGAGGGCAGCGCCGCCTGCAAGCCCATGCAGCAAGAGATCTTCGGCCCGATCCTGCCCGTGATCGGGTTCGACAACATCCGCCAGGCCATCGCCTTTGTAAACGAGCGCGAAAAGCCGCTGGCGCTCTATCTCTTCACCCGCGACAAGGCGGTGGAGCAAGCGGTGCTGGGGCGGTGCAGCTTTGGCGGCGGCTGCGTGAACGACACCATCATCCACCTTGCCACCCACAACATGGGGTTCGGCGGCGTGGGCTCCAGCGGCATGGGCAACTACCACGGCAAGCGCAGCTTTATGGCCTTCAGCCACGAGAAAAGCATGGTGAAGAAAGCCTGCTGGCTGGATCTTCCCATGCGCTACATGCCCTACAAAAAGGGCAACGAAAAGCTGCTGCGGATATTCCTGAAATAATGGTTCTCCCCTTTAAACCGGCCTGTGCCAAGCCAAGGTGCAGGCTGGTTTTTTATGTACAAAAAATATTCTAAAAAATCAGGTCTGCCTATTGACAACTGTGTATACCGTGTATATACTGTATATATCAGATATGTACAGTCTGATGAAATCCAACAAAGCGAGGAACACCTGATGGAGATCTACATCAGCAATTCCAGTCCCAAACCTATCTACGAGCAAATCACCGACCAGATAAAAGCCGCGATTATTTCCGGGGCCCTGCGCGAGGGGGATCCCCTGCCCAGCATCCGCTTTCTGGCAAAGGAGCTGCGCATCAGCGTCATCACCACCAAGCGGGCCTATGAGGATCTTGAACAGGCGGGCTTCATCAACACCGTGCCCGGCAAGGGGTGCTTTGTGGCGCCTCAAAACCCGGCCCTGCATCACGAGGAAGCCCTCAAGGCCGTGGAAGCCCACCTGCAAAAGGCGGTGGAAGCGGCAGAGCTTGGCTGCGTGAGCCGGGGCGAGGTATTTGAAACACTCACTTTACTCTATGAGGGAGACTGACGACCATGGAATATGCCATTCAGGTGCACGGGCTGTGCAAAAATTATAAGGATTTCAGTCTGCAAAACGTAACGCTGAACGTGCCCACCGGCTCGATTGTGGGCTTTGTGGGCGAAAACGGCGCGGGCAAAACCACCACCCTGAAAGCCATCCTGGGCGCCGTCCGCATCGACGGGGGCGCGGTGGAGGTCCTGGGCGGCAGCGCGCAGGACAAAGCGGTGCGCGCCCAGATCGGCATCGTGTTCGAGGACGCGTTTTTCTACGAGACCATGACCCCCCTGCAGGTGGGCAAAAGCCTTGCCGGGATGCAGCCCGCCTTTGACAGGCAGCACTATGCCGAACTGCTGGCCCGCTTTGATCTGCCCGGCAAAAAGGTCATCAAAGATATGAGCCGCGGCATGCGCATGAAGCTGCGGCTGGCCGCCGCGCTGGCCCATCGGCCCCGCCTGCTCCTTCTGGACGAAGCCACCAGCGGCCTTGACCCGGTCATGCGGGGCGAAATTTTGGATATGCTGCGGGACTATATCCAGGACGAAGCCCACAGCGTGCTCATCAGCAGCCACATCACCAGCGATCTGGAAAAAATCGCCGACTCCATCGTGTATATCCAGCGCGGCAAGGTGCTGTTCCAGATGGACAAGGACCGCCTGCTGGAGGAATACGGCGTGGTGCGCTGCAGCGCCGACGAGCTTTCCCGCCTGCCCGCCGGGCTTGTGGTCGCAAAGCGCAAGGGCGCTTTTGCCATGGAAGCTCTGGTAAAAGACCGGGCCGAGGCAAATCTTTGGCTGCGGGGCGCGGTGGTGGATAAGGCCAGCGTGGAGGACATCATGCAATTTTACGCGGGGAGGGAAACCAAATGAAAGGCCTGCTTTTAAAGGATCTCTACATTCTCAAACACGCTTATTTCAAAAATCTCACACTGGTGCTGGTGATTTACACCGCGCTGGGTCTTGCAATGAAGCTGAGCTTTTTCTTTAATATCATGGGTTGGATGTTCGGCTTCTACGTGGTGGGTCTTTTAAGCCTGGACAAGGCCAGCAACTGGGATTTTTACGCCTCCGCCCTGCCCCTGAGCAAGCCGCAGCTGGTGGGTGAAAAATTCATCCTTCTGCTGCTGTGCGCTCTGGCCGGTTTTGCCTACGGCATGGTGATGTCCCCTTTGATCCAGTGGCGGATGGGCACCCCCATCACCGAAAGCTTGCTCGTAGCCCTGATCGTCACCCTGGTGGTGCTGCTGTATTTTGGGATCATGATGCCCTTCGTCTATAAATTCGGGGTTGAAAAAGGCCGCACCGGCATGCTGCTGGCCATTGCAGCCTTTGGCGGCATCATTATGTTCCTGGGCAGCACTGGGCGCCTTTCCGACGAAACGCCGATTGCCGCCTTCTCCTGGATGGACGAAAATCCCCTGCCCACCATCGCCCTGCTGAGCGCGGCTGCGATCGTTGTGTATGCGGTGTGCTGGATCGTCAGCGTTGCCATCTACAACAAGAAGGAGTTCTGATGAAAAATACCGGCGTATGCCCCAAATGCGGGGCCAAACAGGTCGTGCGGGTGCCGGACAATGCCATGCGCTATTCCAGCGGCAACAACATCTATACCTCCACCGTGACCCTGGCCGGAAAAATCCCGGTCATCCGGTACGTGTGCTGCGCCTGCGGCTATGTGGAGAACTGGGTCGAGCAGGCCGGGCAGCTGGCCGCGATCCGGCGGCATTTTGGCTGATGCTTCCCTCTTTTCCTGGCCGGTCCACAAAAGGCGCCCCCGCAAAGAGCGTTCGGCTCTTTGCGGGGGCGCCTTTCATTTTTGCGTTCCATCCCGTTCGGGCGGCCGCGCTTACTTCATCAGCTCGCACACGGCCTGGGCGTAAGCCACCGGGTCCTCAATGGGCAGCCCCTCGATCAGCAGCGCCTGGTTGTACAGGATATCGGCATATCTGCCCAGGGTCTCCTTATCGCCCGCCTCCTGCAATGCTTTCAGCTTGGCGAATACCGGGTGCTCGCCGTTCAATTCCAGCACCTTCTGGCTCTTGGGCGCCATCTCCCCCTCGGCGCCGGGCATGCTGCCCAGCACCTTCTCCATTTCCAGCGACAGCGGCCCCTCGCTGGAAATGCACACCGGGTGGCTCTTGAGCCGGGTCGAAATGCGCACATCGGTCACCTTGTCGCCCAGGGCCTCCTTCATGGCGTCAAACAGGGGTTTGCTGGCCTCGCTGGCCTCCTGGGCCGCCTTCTTTTCTTCCTCGGTCTCCAGGCCCAACTCGCCGCCGGAGATGTTCTTAAATTCCTTTTCCTTGTCCTTCTCGCCGTAATGGCGTAGCACCTGCAGGCAGAATTCGTCCACGTCCTCGGTGAGCAGCAGCAGGTCAAAGCCCTTTTCCAGCACCAGTTCCGCGGCGGGCAGCTTTGCCAGCCGGTCGGCCGATTCGCCCGCGGCATAATAGATGTATTTCTGCTCCCCGGGCATCTTCTCCAGGTATTCGGCCAGGGTGATGAGCTTTTTCTCCTTGGCGCTGTAGAACAGCAGCAGGTCCTTCAGCAGCTCGGCGTTCATGCCGTAATCCGCGTAGCAGCCGAACTTGAGCTGGCGGCCGAAGTTTTTGAAGAACTCGTCGTACTTTTCCCGCTCATTGTTCTTCATGGCGTTCAGCTCGTTCTTGATCTTCTTCTCCAGGCTGCCCCGGATCAGCTTAAGCTGCCCATCCTGCTGCAGCATCTCGCGGCTGATGTTCAGGCTCAGGTCCTGGCTGTCCACCACGCCTTTTACAAAGCTGAAATAATCGGGCAGCAGGTCGGCGCATTTTTCCATGATCAGCACGCCGGAGGCATACAGCTGCAAACCCTTTTCATACTCGCGGGTGTAATAATTGTAAGGCGCGCGGCCGGGCACAAAAAGCAGCGCGTTGTAGGTGGCGGTACCCTCGGTGCGGCTCACGATCACCCGGGCGGGGTCGGTGTAATCGTAAAATTTATCCTTGTAAAACTGGTTGTACTCCTCGTCCGCAACGTCCTTTTTTGCCCGCTTCCACAGGGGCACCATGCTGTTCAGGGTTTCCAGCTCGGTGTAGCTCTCGTACTCCGGCTCGTAATCCTCGCCTGCGTCCGCCGGCTTTTCCTTCTGGCGGCTCTTTTCACGGTACATCTCGATCGGGTAGCGCACATAGTCGGAATACTTTTTCACGATGCGCACCAGGTTGTACTCATCCAAAAATTCGTCGTAATTCTCTTTTTCGGTGCTCTCTTTTACCACCAGGATGATCTGGGTACCGGGCTCGTCCTTTTCTGTCTGGGTGATGGTGTAGCCCTCGGCGCCCTTGCTCTCCCACTTCCAGGCCTCCTCGCTGCCAAAGGCCCGGCTGATCACGGTCACGCGGCTGGCCACCATAAAGGCGGAATAAAAACCCACGCCGAACTGGCCGATGATGTCAATGTCCTCGGCCTTGTTTTCGGCCTTGAAATCAAAGCTGCCGCTGCGGGCAATGGTGCCCAGGTTCTTTTCCAGTTCTTCCTTGGTCATGCCGATGCCGTTGTCGGTAAGGGTGATGGTCCGGCTGTCCTTGTCCAGCGCCAAAAAGATTTTGTAGTCCTCTTTTTTGGTGGTCACGGAATGGTCGGTCAGGCTTTTGAAATACAGCTTATCAATGGCGTCGCTGGCGTTGCTGATGAGCTCGCGCAAAAAAATCTCCTTGTTGGAATAAATGCTGTTGATCATCAGGTCCAGCAGCTTTTTGCTCTCGGCCTTAAACTGTTTCACTGCCATGTTTGAACGCTCCCCTTTTTTATTCAAAATATATTTAAGATGAAAATTAGCACTCTAAACTTTAGAGTGCTAATTAAATATATACTATTTTCGCGGGAAATGCAAGTGTCTTTACAAAAAGTTCAAAATTAAGCCGCCCGGCGCTTCAGCCGCCGCATGGTCCGCCACAGCAAAACCGCCGCCAGCAGCGCCGAAAGCGCCCCGCCGAACAGGCCTGTGAGCCATACGCCGTCCAGCCCCAGCACCGCAGGCAGCACCGCCAGCCCGATCAGCGGGAACAGCAGGGTGGCGCAGGTGGACTGCACCAGCGAAAACAGCGGCCGGTCCAGCGCGGTAAAAAAGCTGCTGGACACAATGGCGCACCAGCTCACCAGGTAAGACAGCGCAAACAGCCGCATCGCCCGCAGGCTCATGGTCAGCAGCGCAGCGTCTCCGGGGGGCGAAAACAGGGTGATCAAGCCCCTGCCGCCGGCCAGCATCCACACCATCATGGCAAAGCTGATCACAAAGCCGGCCAGCTGTACCCTGCGTTCCAGGGCCAGCACCCGCCCCGGCTGCTTTGCCCCATAATTGTAGCTCAGGGCAGGCTGCAGCGCATCCCCCATGCCAAACAGCACCGATTTTACCACGCTGTCCACATACATCACAATGCTGAATGCGGCCACCGCCCGGTACCCCTCAATTCGCATCAGCACCGCGTTGAACAGCACCATGCACACCGAGCTGGAAATATTGCTGAAAAACTCCGAGCTTCCGTTTGCCATGATATTTGCCATAACCCGCGCCGGCACCCCACCCCGCACAAACCGCAGCGGCAGTTTTTTGGCAAAAAAGGGCCAAAAGCAGATCACCGAACCGGCCGCCAGGCAAATGCAGGAGGCCAGGGCCGCCGCGCCGATGCCGCCGCCCAGCCCCACGATCAGCAGCGCGTCCAGCGCAATGTTCGCCAGGCTGATGATCACGTTCATAAACATGCTGTATTTTACCCTGCCGCAGATGCGCAGGTAATTATCCACCGCAAAAAAGCACATGATCAGGGGGGCAAACATCGCATACACCCGCATATACTCCACCGCCATAGCCGCCACCTGCCCCTCGGCCCCCAGCAGGCCTACCAGCCCCGGCGCCAAAAAGAAGCCGCCCAGCCCCATGACCACCGAGAGCGCCAAAATGGTCTTGCAGGCAAAGCTGAACACCCGGCTGGCGCCCTCGCCGTTGCCCTGCCCCAGGCGGATGGCGATCTGTACCGAGGAGCCCACCGCGATCATGTCCGACAACGCAAAGCTCACCATAATCAGGGGCATAACCAGGTTCACCGCCGCCAGCGCCTCCGAGCCGATGAACCGGCCCACAAACACGCCGTCCGCAATGGTGTACAGCGAAGTCACACCCATGCTCACCATGCTGGGCAGCGCACACTTGAAAAACAGTTTTGTAGGGGAAAGCATGCCGAACATGCGGTCATGCTGCTGTGGGGCTTCCATCGTTATCTCCTCCAGTTGATTGATTGCACTGGGTATGATAAACTATGGTGTAACACCATAGTCAAGCGGGAGAATTGTGAAGAATGAGTGAACCTTTCGGCAGCCTGTTTACCACCGGCCAATTTGCCGCGCTCTGCGGCACCACCAAGGACACCCTGTTTCATTATGACCGCATCGGCCTGTTAAAACCCCGCAGCGTGGGTTCAAACGGCTATCGAAGGTACACCTCGGCCCAGCTGTTCGATTTTGATCTCATCCGGGTGCTGCAGCAGGCGGGCAGCACTCTGGAAGAGATCAAATGGTACCGCCAGCACTACGACTCCGCGCATTTTCTGCTTCTTCTGGAGGAAAAGCAGGCCGGAATCCGCACCCGGCTGGAACAGCTGGCCCGCATGGAACAAATGCTCGCCCACGTGGCCGCCACCACCCGCCGCGCCCTGGCCGAAACCTACGATGTGCCCCGGGCAGAGCCGCAGCAGGCCGAGCAATTACTGGTGGTGGGGCTGAAAAAGGGCGAGGGCGAACACACCGACGGTGTTGCCGCCCGGGTGAGCGAGCACCTGGCCCTGTGCGAAAAGTACCGGCTCACCGACCGCTTCCCCCTGGGTTCAGTCAGTTCATGGCTAATTAAAGGGAACAAAAAGAAAGGGAATGCACAATCCAGACGGTATCAGCGGCAGGCTACAAGAATAAATTGTGATTTCACAAGATTGGTGTTATAATAAGAGAAAAGTTCCTGCCGGGGCAACCGCCCCGGTGGTATGGATAGAAAGGCAGGAAAACAATATGCACATCAGCTATAAACCACTCTGGCACACACTGTTAGAGCGTGACATGAGAAAAGAGGATTTAAGGCTTGCCGCTGGTATGACAACAAATATGATTGCCAACATGAGCAAAGAGGGAAAGCACATCAGCATGGATACATTAGCCCGTATCTGCGAAACTCTGAACTGTGAGATTACCGATGTGATTGAGTTAGTACCAGACGAGCCTGCTTCCACAGGAGGTAAGGAACATGAGCGAATTGAAACCAAGAATAACGGAAAACGGAATTGATTATATCCTTGTCGGAGATTACTACATCCCGGACTTGAAACTGCCGGAGGAACACCGCCCCATCGGAAAATATGGACGGATTCACCGGGAATATTTAAGAGAAGTCCATCCAGCCAGATTGAACACATTGATACTGACCGGAGAATTGTGGACATACCTTGCTGACCTGAACGAACAGGCACAGGAACGGTTGGACACCATCATGGAGCAGATGAAAGCCGCCGAGGGTGTAACAGAGGAATTGAAGCGTACCCGGCAAATGGAATGGGTGCAGCGTTGCAATAACATTCACAACAGGGCAGAAGAAATTGTTTTGTATGAGATGATTTATTCATAACGGGAGCAATTAAATCGGAGGTATATAAGATGATTGAAATTGTATTTGGTGAAAGTGCCTGTGGAAGTTTGAAAATTGCCCAAACTTACGGCAAGGGAAAGTATAGAAGAAGTGCTGTTTCAATATTTATGAGGCACGAAGACGGGAGTGTTCCATCTTCAGATGAAATGAAAAAGGCACAGCTTCAAGCACAGGAACAAGAACGCATTGCTTGGGAGAATGCTATTCCATTGGGAGGCAAGAGCAGTGATGTTTATTGTTTTGATATGGCTCTTAGTGTGGGAGATATTTCTGATAATGGAATTGGCGAACAGCGGAAAAATATTTTCAAGAAAATGCTGTCTGTCTGCTTTGTAGAGGATTTAGATTATCAGGTTGAAGAAAAAATACAGAAAATTAAAACTACATTGACCTCAGTGATTGAACGATATGTAGCTGGGGAAGAAATTCGCATTTGGTATAGCTATAATCCAGATGAGCTTTGTGGTATGTATTGGCTTATGAAACAACTTCAACCATTAAACTGCCAGACAACAATTTATTTGGTTAAGTTACCTACATGGGAATATGGAAAAGAAAATACTATGACATCCAAAATAGCATGGGGCGAGGTCTCTCCTGGCGAATGGGGAAACTATATAACTCTACAAGAGAAAGCTAATCCTGTATTTCTTTCAGCTTGTGCTATGAAATGGAATCAACTTCAAAATGAAAATGCACCTTTGCGTGCAATGTTAAATGGTAAATTGCAAAGCGTTTCAGAAGATATATATGATAGTTTCATTCTTCGTGAAATTGCGGAACAGCCAGAGCAATTCAAAATGGCTATTGTCATAGGTAATGTTTTAGGAAAATATCAACTTGGAATTAGTGATGTATGGATTTCCAATCGCATTGATAAAATGCTTGAAGATGGTGTGTTGGAAATTATACAGGACGCACCAAAGGGAGAAACAAATTATCGCCGAATATTAAGAAAACAAATGAAATAATAACCACAGCACAAACCGCTGCTACATGGAATCCAACAAACCATGCAACAGCGGTTTTCCTTTACCGTTTTTTCCTCTGGCTGATAGGCGTTCCCATTTTCTTTGATTTTTTGAGA
>OFOK01002053.1_pt1 | contig 12838 bp, 14 predicted proteins | sample 1542001 | NCBI WGS metagenome assembly OFOK01 (sample SAMN04209242, study PRJEB22552) | human gut metagenome | biome: gut; material: feces | host: Homo sapiens | place: USA: Oklahoma
CTCCGGTTCTGTCATATTTTTACTGTTTGTTCTTGTAACAGTCCCTATTATATCAAACATTTTTTTGAAAGTATATAGATGAAAGCAAGAAAAAAGTACAAATGTTCGATTCTCATTTGTACTTTTCTATCTTACTACTATTCTATTTTTTATCATGCTGCGTTGAAATATTCCTCCAGGATTAAGTCTATTTCAATCACTTCTGAATAATCATAATACTGATCTTTCCTCTCTTTTGGAATAACTTCTTCAATAAATGGTTCCAATATATCCAGACAATCTTCTATGATTTCCTGCGTATCTCCATAGACATCTACTGATATGATTTCCTTGGCATGTCCCAATAAATGCGAAACACCTTTTGAATTAAAGCTATTCTTCAGCAAAATAGTTGCATAGGTATTTCTCAACTGATGAAAATGAATATCAGGCAAATCCAAGGATTTCAACAAGTCTTTATAGTATTTCTGATGAAAACCTTTACTCCTTGGATTCCCATATGTAGAACAACAAATATAATTCCAGTCCCGGAACTCTTTTGGTCTGCGTCTGCGGTTCTTCTCATAAGTTTTCCGTTCTTCCAGAATTGCTTCAAATACATAATCCGGTATTGGAAGTTCACGCACACCAGCAGGTGTTTTTGTTTTAATTTCCTGCTTTGTCAGCATCTTAGGTGCACAGTCTTCTGCTTTACTGTTTGGCTTCTTTCCCAACTGACGCTCGACTCTCAACGTCCTGTGAATGTAATCGACATCACTGTATTTCAGACCATTTATTTCACTTCTTCTGAGTCCCATCAATACCGCAAACAGAATTTGCATATGAATCGGTGTCTCCTTGCTTGCCTCAATCAATCGAAGCACCTGCGGAAGTGTCAATGTTTTCTTCTCGTCAATTTTCAGGACACGATACTCTGTCTTTTTTATTTTCTTCGGTAAATTGATTCCATTCGCTGGATTTGTTGCCAGTACATTTTTGTTAAATGCATACTCCAATGATGTTTTCATGATCGTCCTGACATTTTTCGCAACTGATTCATACTTCTCTGCAACTGCATTATACAATTTTCTGATATACCCCTGATTTATTGTAGACATATACATCTTTCCAATCTGTGGAACAATGTAATTCTTAATGGCACTTTTGTAAGTTGTATAAGTGTCGTCTGTTATTCGGGGACGCATAATATCTTCCAACCAGAAGATCATAAACTCCTCTACCCGGATCTTTCCATACACAATATAGGTTCCGGTATGTAGCTGTCCGATTACTTCATCACGAAATGCATTAGCTTCTCTTTTGGTTGTGAATCCCGCATGTTGCCGTGTCTTTGTACTTTCGTCTGCAAACGTCAGCAACACACGAAATCCATATCCATTTTTGATTGTTGTCACCGAATAGACCTTATATTCTACATATTTCTTAAAGTCAAAGGTCTTATGCATGGCTATCCCTCCGTTTCAGTTCGTTGTGGTACAAATGTATTATTTACAAACGCAATAATCTTATCCTGCTCGTCCATAATCTCACAATAATATTCGTAAGTCGTATGAACGGAACTATGACCTAACAGACCAGATATTTTAAACAATGGAACTCCAAGCTCAATTAAAATGGTCGCAAACATATGTCTGAGTCCATGTACGGTGATATTGGGCAATCCATTTCTGTTACAGATTTTCGTAAGTGCCTGATTCATTGCCGTTAATGATCGGGGTTCGCCATTTTCCTGACAACATACATAATCAAAAATCTTGTATTCTATGCCTGGATCAGTTTTTCGCAATTCAATCAACTGCTGTCTGCGTTTTACTTCCCGCATCACCACTTTTGGCACTCTCAATATCCGGTAGCTGTTCTCAGTCTTTGGATTCCTTTCAATAACAGCATATTCCGTAACCGTAAATTCTTTTTCTTTCAGTTTCAGGTTTCCAACAAGCTGTCTGCTAATTCTGACGGTCTGTTTTTCAAAATCAAAATCCTGAAATTTCAATCCAAGAATTTCTCCTTTTCGTAATCCACAAAACAGTCCCAGTAAAATTTCCAGATACCAAGGATTCTTGCTGGCAGCTTCAAGAAAAACCTTCAATTTTTCTTTGCCTAATACCCTTACCTTTGGTTTTGCTCTCGGATATGGCTTTGTCTCAGGCATTGGATTATAGCTTATGAACTTATCTCCTGCTGCATCTTTCATGGCGATGCTCAAAAGCTCCCGCCCTTTATTTCCCGCTGAAGGACAGATTTTCGCGACACGTTCCAGTAGAGCATCTAAATACTCTACTGAAATGTATTTTAATTTGATATCCGCTTCCATACTCGGAAGAATCAGATTATATAAGGTATATGCTCCAACCATTCTCGTGGTTGTCTCAATTCTCGGACTGAAAATATTTTCAAACCAGTATTCCAGATAATCGCCAAGCATCACATCTGTCTTTTGCATTTTTGCAATCTGAAGATCTCTCTGCTTCTTCTGGTATCTCTTTTCATATTCCCAGTAACTTTTCTCTGCTTCTTCCGGCGTTTCAAATCCACCTTTTTTCCCATATTTTGTCGTCAAATCGTCCTGCAGCTCTTTGGTTCTGTGATACCATGATTTTCCTTCAAAAAAGACAACTCTCTTTTCCTTTGACATTGTCTCCTGCTGCGTTTCTTTCTGTTTCATTCTGCTCTCACTCTTTCTCTCTCCTCGTCTCCATTCAGCCACTTATCAAAAGAATTGCATGAGATACGATAAGATCTGCCAATCTTCAACACCCGGAATGGTTTTCTGTCATAATAAACATTTTCTATAAATTCATATGCCTTGGAGCGTCCCAGCCCAAGCAAATTTTGAACATCTTCTACTTTATATACTTTCTTTTCCATTTCATTCTCTATCATTGCCATGACGTTATCCTCCTCGTCCTAATCTTTGCGCTTTACTACCGGTAGTTTTTAGCTGTGTAACATCTAAAAACGGTACACCACTAAGATATCCATTTTCGTCTACATCGTCCAATGTGCGAATTTTCAAATCGCACACTTGACTTTTACGTGTTACTTGTTCTTTCTTCCTATATAATAGTCGTACCCATTCCGGACATTGCAGAACATACATAATTCCTTATATCGCTGCTCCGGATTCACCCGCCGGATATAATGTCCCGGCACCTCATAAAAATTGCCTGCACATACTCTGCACAAGCTCACGACTAACGGTTTTTCAATTATCTTCGGTATCCCGGTACTTCTTCGGATTGCTTTATTGATTTTCTCCATTTCAGTACGATCTAAGGTACACACATAATTTTCCAACCGTCTTTTATCTAAAGTTCTAAGCTGCTCCAACAGCACTACAGAATCCTTTTCCAAACCTTCCATTTCCGGGACTGCAATGTGTGTCGGCAGTTTCATTTTTTCTTTACTAGTAATTGCTGCCACGATCACTGTCGGACTGTATTGATTTCCTATATTATTCTGAATCACCAGCACCGGACGATAACCGCCCTGTTCACTTCCAAATACAGGATCAAGGTCGGCGTGATAAATATCCCCACGCCTGACGTTTCTATCTTCCATCTTTGCTTTATCTCCTCTCGTCTTTCTAACTGTTGTTATCCCTAAATATGTAAAATACAAGCCTATTTGTCCCCGACGCCCCGACTTGTAATTGGGAGATCATCAGACGGCTGACTGCTGATCAGCTCCACAGGATTTTATTTAAAATAAATATATGGGATTAGGATTTTTCCTCTCCAGGGATCTCCTGAAGCTGCCCTCACTTGTTGCGGCATCAAAGAAATATTTTGTATACACGACTTTATGACCGGACAGGAGTATCATTATGCCTGTTGTCTGTCATCGCCTTGCCAGAAGCAATCTGACAGCTATAACCAGATATTTTTCGCTCAACAGTCTGGGCAATACAAACTGAAACCAAAAGGAAGTATACGGGTGGGATTTCGCTGTCTTTACCCAATCCGTGTTATGGCGTATCTGTTAATGTGGCTTACGCTCATCACGATAACAACAGGAATGTGCCTGATGAATGTATATGAATTTGTCAAGGTTCGTCCCGCTCCCCAGTCTTTTCATAACAAAAGAAGAAACAGGTGGATCAGAATATTTCTCTTTCCACCTGTTTCCTCACTTAAACGCTATTTTTCAACCCACTATCTCAAAATCTTTTTCAAATTTCTGATTGCTGCTTTTACAGACTTTGCTACCATCTGAAAAGAGCAACCTTCTTCCTGTGCAATCTGCTCATAATTCTTATCTTCAAAATAATACTTCATCAATCGTCTTCTCTGAATTTCCGACAACTGCTGGATTGCACTATGTAACCGTTCCGTTTCCAGTTTATTCAGAACCGTATCCTCTACACTTTCTTCTTTCTGAAATATCCGTTCATATAAACTGGAATCCCAGATTTCTGACTGTTCTAGATGCCTGTCCACGACATTCATATGCGACACATCCTGCAATTCAAACGTATTAAAAGCTTCATATACATTCTTTCCTATTTCCAAATCCTTGTACTCTTTTTCACCATTATGAAATGAAACATAATATTTTCCGTCCTTCTCATAGATTTCATATGGGTTATATTTATCTTTTCTTCTTTTTGGCTGTCTGCCTTCCATGTCCTTTCCTCCAATCTGAATTTTTTTGAATTCAGATCAGTAGGCGGGGCACGAATACGAACAATCGCCCTTATTTTGAATTGCTCATTCTCAATATTTAGGTAACAAAAAACGCCCTGACAGATTTCACTCCTATGGACGCATTTAATTCGATATTTTATTACCCTGGATTCATTATTGGCTCTTACCCTAGTTTCAATTCCAACATTTACTAATGAAATTGTTGAGATTTTTTTAATTGAATACCTTCTGTTAAACAGAATTTTTTAGCTGAACTCTTGCTAAGAACCATATTTTCTCCGGTTAGATTCCGGAAAAGAAAATAAGCATACAAATACTGCTCTTTCGGAATCTGTTTTTTTTAACCGAAAGAGATTTGTATGCTTTCTCATTCATTGGGTAATACCCTGTATTTTTTCTAATGTTACACCCTTTTCACTTTTCAAATTTAGGGTAATACACTAAATTTATGGAGGTATATAAACATGGATATTCCAAAAACATTATTTGCCACTTTAGTAAAACAAGGGCGTATGGAAATGCATTTAACACAAGAAGCTCTTGCTGAAAAACTCGGAATATCGGCGGCTTATCTTGGAGACCTCGAACGCCATAAAGGCGGTCCCAGTCTGGAATTATTTTGTAAAACCATGCAGACTTTAAATATTTCTGCTGATGACTACGTTTATCCAAATCAGAATAAAAATAATTCTACATATGATCAGATTCTTCGGCTCTTAAATCAGTGCAATGATTATCAGTTACAGGTAATTCTTGCAACTACGACAGCTCTGCTAGATTCTAATCCTTTTATTTCTAACGTAGACACTACTAATGATACAAAATAAAACTTGTAAAATACCGATAAATAGCTGATAATTACCGATATTTAAAATTAGTGGAATAAATACTATTATCATATGTTAAAAACAGTTATGCTATATCATTACAACTTGATATAACATAACTGTTTCTTCTTTACGAACATCCTTTTATCTATCAAATACTACATTTTCCTCCACGACACACTTAATTGCTTTTTATCTCGCTAATTATTTTTTCCATATCCGTCGATTTTTTCAAGAGTCCTAAACCAGCCAATAACTGAATACAATCTACATATCCTTGGCAATATGCCCTTTGTTCTGACACAAACGCTTCTTCTTCCAAAATTTCTCCATATTGCTTCAACTTCTCCCTGTCCTCATAACTTATATGCTCGAGAAGTTTATTCACCTTTTCTTTTTCCATTTTCTTCTTCAACTGAATATTTGCAAGTTCTTGGAAATAGATATAACTTTCTCTGTTTATATTCTCACAACGCAACTGGTTCAAAAAAGAGGATATTTCATTCCAAATATCATTTTCCATAAAAATTTCTCCTGCTTTTTTTGGTATTTTTACTTATTATGCCCAATTTTATATTCCATCATTTCATCAATTCACCATTAAATTTATATCCCATACCCCATACATTTAAAATGTATCTTGGTTTTGCAGAATCTGGCTCAATCTTTTTTCTGATTCTCCGAATTATGCCCATAACATTATCTTCTGCCCCATAATATGGCTCTTTCCACACCTGTGTATATATTTGTTCCTTTGAAAATATCCGTCCTGGATTTTTTGCCAGCAAATATAATATTTCAAATTCATAATTCGTCAATTGAACCCGCTCACCATTACTTTCTACAGAACGATATTCCGCATTTATTTTTAATGCTCCATAATCAAGTACCCTATTTTGTTTACCAGGTATCTCAGAGTATTTTTTAGCAGACAGAAAATGTAATAATTCATTTAATTTTTCTTCCTCATTTTCATCAAATGTTACAACAACTACCCTTCCCATTTTTATAAAAACCTTTCATATTTCAAATCTTACAAGTGTAATTTTTATCTATTATTACATCTGTAAGATTTAAAGTCAAGTTTTTATTTCGTTGACAGAATAACCTTTTAAGATATATAATATTTTTATTACATCTGTAAGATTTGGAGGAATATCACATGAGCAATCTGCCTCAAATTTCAGAAGCTGAATTTGAAGTTATGAAAATCGTTTGGAAATACGCACCAATCAGCACCAATGAAATTACTGAAAAATTAACACAAATTTCCCGTTGGAGTCCTAAAACAATTCAGACATTGATTAAACGTCTCGTTTCTAAAAAAGCACTAACCTACGAAAAACAAAGCCGGGTTTTTGTCTATACTCCATTGGTCAAGGAAGACGAATATATTCGGCAGGAAAGTAATTCTTTTTTAAAGCGATATTATAATGGTAATATCACTTCTATGCTTGCCTCTTACATTGAGGATGATAAATTGTCTGAAGAAGACATTGCCAGCTTACGGAATCTTCTTTCCAATCATTAACCATGGGAGGAGGAGCATATTTTGATATATTTTAGTTTTCGATTTTTACTGTGTAATGCCATCATTTGTATTTTTTTAGGTAGTTTACTGGGATTAAAAAATTTATTGCAAAGGCAATTATCCGCACGTATGCAATATAATCTTTCGATTATATTTCTTGCCGTTCTAATTGTTCCCTTTTTACCAATAAGCTCTGCCCCATCTTCTATACCGTGGAGCCATTTGCTGACAGCCAGTTCAAGTACCAATGGTGACATTCAAACCACTTTTCTTTCTGGTAATGGTTATAATTTGGATAAAATAAATGATTTTGCTGTCTCTGTCAGCACCCAAATACCAACTTTTATTCACACATTACTTGTATTTTTCTGGAGTATCGGTATATTCATAATGTTTTTTCTTCTCTACCGCTCAGTAAAACAAGTAAAAGCCTTACATAGTTCTGCTTTACCTCTTCAAAATGAAGAACTAAACGCTCTTTATATAGAATGTTTAAACGAAGTGAACAGCAAGTATACCATTCCGATTTATAGTACAGCATTTTTGAAATCTCCTGTTTTGGCTGGTTTCCTGCATCCTCGCATTTATCTTCCAATTCACTTGATTTCAGATTTTAACACTGGAACTATAAGCTCAACTGATATTCGATATATGCTTCTTCATGAACTGCAGCACTACAAGCATAAAGATATTCTAATTGGATATTTGATAAATACAGTAAATGTTTTCTACTGGTTCAATCCCCTAATCTGGTATTTTCTAAAAAGAATACGGCAGGAACGGGAACTTGCCTGCGACAGTGCCGTATTACAATTATTGAAAGAAACAGAATACAAGTCATATGGAAATACACTGATCAACTTTGCCGAAACAATAGCTCTGTCTCCATTTCCTCTTACTATGGAAATCAGTGGAAATATAAAACAGTTAAAAGGACGCATTTTAAATATTGCATCATTCCACCAACCTACTTTTAAACAAAAAATTCGTGGATATCTTATATGCATATTCATCTCTACTATTATCATTGGATGCATTCCCATACTTTCTGTTTATGCTTCTGATCAGACTGGCTATCATTTTGACACAACCGAAAAGAATATTACTCAGCTAAATCTTTCTTCCAATTTTGGGGACTACACCGGAAGTTTTGTTTTATATGATCAGTCTGCTGATAAATGGAATATTTATAATATGGATCATGCTTCCACACGTGTATCACCGAATTCGACTTATAAAATATATGATGCATTACTTGGTTTGGAATCTGGAATTATTACACCAGAACATTCCACTTTCACATGGAATGGAGAACCATATCCTTTTAATTCATGGGAAGCCGATCAAGATTTAACCTCGGCTATACATAATTCCGTAAACTGGTATTTTCAGGCAATTGATTCACAGGCAGGTTTTGAAGCCGTAAGAACATTTTTACAGACCATAAACTATGGGAATCAGAATACTGGAACAAATCTAAATCTCTATTGGACAGATTTCTCTCTGAAGATATCACCCATAGAACAGGTGGAATTGTTACAGGATTTCTATCAAAATAATTTTCATTTTGACAGTAAAAATATCCAGGCAGTAAAAAAAGCCCTGCTGCTTTCCACTAATTCTTCCGGTTCTCTTTACGGGAAAACAGGAACCGGGCGTGTCAATGGTAAAGATGTCAATGGCTGGTTTATCGGATACATTGAAACAGCGAATAATACTTACTACTTCGCAACAAATATTCAATCCTCTTCTGGTGCAACTGGAAGTCAGGCTACCGAAATAACAGAATCTGTACTTTCTAATCTTGGTATTTGGAAATAAATAAAGAGAACTGATAGCATAATTTCCCGTTATCAGTTCTCTTTATTTCATTCTTCTCTACTGATCAATTCTGCAAATTACCTAACCGGTACTGATACCTCGGTATATTATCAATACCATTATCTAAAATCCTGTTTCCAACATACTGAATCGTTCCATCATCCTGAATTTTCATCGTAAGTTCGTGTGTAATAACAACATCATTACATACAACAGAATCACATACTGCATGAATTGTCAAAACAATGGTTCCATCTTCATTGTGCCTGACTTCTGTTACTTCCGGTAAAGACAAGCCAAAATGTGTTGGTGAATAATTACCACATCCCAATCGTTCCCAGATAAACATATTACTTTGTTCATCGTAGACCGCCCATTCTTTCAATTCTTCTTTTGTAACAGGAAGATATGTCATAATTACATTTTCGAACTCTTCTGCTGGAATTCCCACAACCTCTTTTTCTGCAGTAAATTTTTCTCCATATTTCATTTGATAAAAATATTCATAAAGTCCATTATAATCCAACCCCTGCATATCCTCCGCATTCCAGTTTGAACATAACAGATTGTTTCCCTGATAGCCGAACGTACTCACATATTTTTTTGAATATTCCCGACACTCCTCACTCAAAGGCTTTACCCGGATAATACAACTTCCATCTACAATCTCTGTCACTTCCGGTGGTTCAGGTACGCATAATTCATAACAGAAATTCCCATTTTCAGTATATGCCCATTCTTTTATTTTTGATAGCGATATGTATGTAAGTACAGGCTCTGTATCCTCACTCCAGATCATTTTTGCGGACATCACACTCATTTCTTTTCCATCATAACTATATTCTTTTCTGGTAATTCCACCATCTGTATCTGCTTCATATAAAATTACACTTCCTTTTTCTTCTTGTTCTGCAGATTTTAAAAATTGTTCCATCTTCTGATAATTATCCATAACAGAATAACGATCGGAACCAATGACCGGATTCCCATTTTGTTTGATAATTTCTTTCATCCGATTCATCATTTGCTCAGCAGTATTCTGATCTGCTTCTTGTATTCCATTATATTCAGAATAAATATCTCGGATAATGCCCATAATTTCTTCACAATCGTTCACAGCTTCCTTTTTCTTGTCTTCATCGATTGGTAGATTATATCCCTTATCCGGATTTTCCATGGTAGTGTTTTTTTGATTCTTCTCATTTTTTACATCTGTGCTGTTTAACGATATCTTACTTTCACAGGAAGTCAGAATCATTCCTATACAAAGTACTAACAAAATACTTTTTCTTTTCATATTGCCCTCTAATTATTACTGTAATTCTCTTCCCACTCTTCTTCTGTTAACCTTGGCATATACCACCATGCATTTGCATTTTGATCTGACCTGATTACCTTATTTGATAAATACTGGAAACTTCCGTCTTCCATAGGTTTTATCATCAATTCACTGGTGATTGCCTGATCTAACATTCTGATTTCCCATACTGCTTCTATCGTAAGTTTTAATGTTCCATCTTGTAATTTTTCATATGAGATAACTTCCGAATATGGCTCATATGGGAATTCACAATCATATAACCCTCGCGGTCTGTATCTAAAAGTTCTATTATCAGAGTTATAAAAAGTTCCTTTTTCAATCTCGCTATTACTAAATGGTAAATAGGTCTTTATAACCTCTTCAAACTCATCTTTTGGAACTTCATATTCTGCTCCACCATAATTTGCTTCATATGGAACTTGCTTTCCATATTTCATATAATACATTTTTTCATAAAGATCATAAAAATCAAGTTCCGTATAATTCTGGTTATCCCAATTTGTAATCAACAGATTATTAAGTGCATACCCCAACGGCATAACATATTTTCGATTCAATTCCCGGCATGTTTTATCTAATGGCTGCACTCTGAATCCAGTTTCACCCGGTGCTCCATCAAATCCCGGTGGGTGATATTCCTCCAGAAACAAGTATCCTTTTTCTGTATATTTCCACTCATATGCTTCTTATTCATCATAATAATTCGTTTTTTTAATTGAGAAACATTGAAATTATTAACTATAGGTACTGCAGTCGATTGATGGGACAGGCGAAGCAAGTGATATTGATAATTTTTGCGGTTGTAACCGGAATTTACCACTTGCTCATCTGCTAAAAATTCCAGATTCTGCCTGATTTCTTTACGTAAAAGCCAGACAACCGGATTGAACCAGAAAAAGATACAAAGTATCTCCCCGAGTAACATATCCAATGAATGCCATTGGCGGACATGAGCAGACTCGTGTACGATAATCTCATGAAGTTCCCGCTCTTCGTAATGGGCCGGATTGACAAAAATCCAACCGAAGAAAGAGAAAGGAGCTGTAATCTTCGGCAAAGCAATGACCGGAACATGATGACAGCTCTGTTTTTTACCCTGATAAGCGAATCGACAGATACCAGCCAACTGGACCGCCATACGGAGTGTCAGCACAAGACTTCCCCCACTCCAAATCCAGATCAGGAACCGCTGCCAGGTGAAAAGCGATTGTTCTGCGGCAGGTTGCGGAGCCACAGGAGTAACCACCGCCAGCATTTCGGCATACCCGACAACCATCCCGGGCAAGGCATTACCTTGCTCCAACCAGGATGCCAACGAAATCAGGGGATATACAAAAGCCAGTATAACGATGGAAAAAAGAAATAAACGCCGGATTCTTAAAAAAGTATCCCTGGAAAACAACATCCGATATAAAAGATAGAATACCACTAAACCCGCATTTACCTGTAATATATAAATTTGAAAATCTTCCATAGCTCCTATTCTTTTTCAATTAAACGGATAATTTCTTCTAACTCTTTGGCCGAGATCTTCTGTTTCCGGGCAAAAAAAGTTACCATCTCTTTATATGAATTCTCGAAATAATTCTGTACGACGCCGGAAAGAAATTTCGTTTTGTATTCCCCTTCATCGATCGAAGGCGAATAAACATAGGTGTTCCCATAACGTTTGGCCTGTACATATCCTTTTTTCTCCAGATTTTTCACGATAGAAGCCACCGTCGTATAAGGCGGACGAGGCTCTTCCATGCAATTCAAAAAATCTTTAATCACTCCTTCTTTTACCTGCCAGATAATAAGCATGATTTCTTCTTCCTGAAAAGTCAATTTTTCCATAAGGCACATCAAACTACGATTTATTCGCAAATCTACGAAAATTTCGTAGAATAACAAATGTTTGATAAAGAAAGTTTCAAAAAATATATATCCGCAGGCTCCAGCAACCCGATATACTACTTTAAACGCCGAAGGAGTAGTTATGAACTCCCGTCCCTCCATTGGGGACGAAAGGTCCGTCCCGGAGTTCCAAAAAGAAAGAAAGTGCCTGAACTGATCAGACACTTTCTCCGAGTTGATTCAATTATCCCTAAAAATCTGTTTTTAGAAATTCAATACTTTTACCCAACCGAATTTGTCCGGTTCGTCTCCGTATTGAATAGCTCTCAAACGGTTGTACAATTTGGTACACCATTCACCAGGAACATCGGGCTTACCGAAAACGATGCTCTTGTTGTTTTCGAGATCATCGATCTGTCCGATAGGACTGATGACAGCAGCCGTACCACAAGCTCCGGCTTCTTCGAAAGTCTCGAGTTCTTCTACAGGAATAAGCCGGCGTTCTACTTTCAATCCCATGTCTTCGGCCAATACCATCAGGCTGGCATTGGTGATAGAAGGCAGGATGGTGTGAGAGAACGGAGTGATATATGAACCGTTTTTAATACCGAAGAAATTGGCCGGGCCACATTCGTCGATGTATTTCTTCTCTTTGGAATCGAGGAAGATGGCGGTCGAATAGCCTTTCTGATGGGCCACTTCGCCGGACCTCATTCCTGCAGCGTAATTACCTCCTACTTTGATGTGTCCGGTGCCATTGGGAGCAGCACGGTCGTAGCGGCGTTCGAGCATGACTTTGGTCGGTTTGAAACCAGCCTTGAAATAAGGTCCTACAGGAGCTACAAATACAACGAAC
>OFOK01002055.1_pt1 | contig 12825 bp, 10 predicted proteins | sample 1542001 | NCBI WGS metagenome assembly OFOK01 (sample SAMN04209242, study PRJEB22552) | human gut metagenome | biome: gut; material: feces | host: Homo sapiens | place: USA: Oklahoma
AGAGAAATGCTGCGCAAAGTTGTGCCGACATTTAAAAGACCGGAAGAAGTGAACCGGGAAGTAGGCGATGAAGTAGAGCCGGAGGATAACAGCTTCCTTCGGTGAAGAATGAAAGCCTGAAATTCTTGGATAAGGTGAAGAGATACGATGAAAAGTGCGGATCGGCATTGGCAGATAAAGTGTGCGGCAGGAGTAATCAAAAGGAAAATAATATAATAAACATAAGTAAAAAGAAAGAATCTACAGGAGAGAGAAAATGAAGAGGAAAGCTTATGACGGGATTTATAATCAATACATTAAGCGGGGAATTGATTTTTGTCTTGCATTGGTCGGTCTGATCATTGCAGCAATTCCGATGGCAATCGTTGCAGTTGCTATTAAAGCGGAATCAAAAGGTCCTGTGATCTTTAAACAGGATCGAATCGGTTATAAGGGAAAAGTATATAAAATGTATAAATTTCGCAGCATGTGTGTCGGAGCAGAAAAAGGAGGCGTTTATTCGGATAATAAAGACAGCCGCGTGACAAAAGTCGGAAAATTCATACGCGCAACGAGTATTGATGAACTGCCCCAGCTTGTGAATGTTTTGAAAGGGGATATGGCGCTGATCGGTTTTCGCAGTCCGCTTACATATCATCCGTGGCCATGGAGTGAATATACAGAGGCACAGAAGAAGATGTTTAACGTACGTCCGGGAATTACAGGCTGGGCGCAGGTGAACGGAAGAAAAACAGTTGAATGGAATAAACGTATTGAATTGAACGGCTGGTATGCAGAGCATGTTTCCTTTTGGCTGGATGTAAAGATTTTATTCATGACAGTATTTAAAGTACTTACAAATGCCGACAACGAAAACGTCGGAGAAACAGTGAAACAAAAATAGAAACAGATATTGCTATAGAAAATGACGGAAGATCAAATAAAACGATCAAAAGAAAAGCAGACAAAACAGAGGGGATGATCAGATGCCATTAAAATTGATGTATATTACAAATTCAGAAGATGTCGCTCATATCGCAGAAGAAGCAGGAGTTGACCGTATTTTTGTCGATATGGAATATATCGGCAAAACCGACAGGCAGGGCGGAATGGACACAGTGCAGTCCAGACATACGGCGGATGATGTGAGGAGACTTGCACAGTGCTTAAATAAAGCGGAACTATTTGTAAGAGTGAACCCGATTCATGAAAAAACAGATAAATATAGTTCGTCGAAAGAAGAAATCGACGAAGTGATCGAAGCAGGTGCAGATCTTTTAATGCTGCCTTACTTTAAAACGGCAGAGGAAGTTCAGACATTTGTAAAATATGTAAATGGCAGAGCAAAAACAGTTCTTTTGGTTGAAACACCCGAAGCGGCGGCCATTGCAGAGGATCTGGTACAAATTCCGGGGATTGACGAGATGTTTATCGGATTGAATGATTTATCATTAGGTTACGGTAAAAATTTTATGTTTGAACTGCTGCTTGACGGTACGGTTGAAGAACTCTGTCTGAAATTCAGAAAAGGCGGGATTCCTTATGGATTTGGCGGAATTGCTTCATTAGGGAAAGGAATGCTTCCTTCGGAATATGTGATCAAAGAACATTATCGTCTTGGTTCTGCATGTGCGATTTTGTCACGGAGTTTCTGCAGGACAGGTCAAGTGACAGACTTAAAAGAGATTCAGAAGATTTTTGAAATTGAATTGCCGAAAATACGGGAACTTGAAGAAGAATGCAGAGTACATAGTGAATATTTTTGGAAAAACAGACAACAGGTTGAGACAAAAATAAGACAGATATGCGAATGTGAGGATGCAAAATGAATTTATTAGTAACAGGAGCATGGCAAGGGGCAAAAGACGGAATTGAACAATTAAAAATGTTGGGGCATCAGGTACAATTCTTGCAATTTGAAAAAGATGAGCTTCCGTGTTCATATGAATGGGTTGAAGGAGTTATATGCAACGGACTATTTCTTTCCCATCCGATTGAGCGATTTACTCATTTAAAATATATTCAACTGACAAGCGCCGGATTTGACAGAGTTGATATGCAGTATGTAAAAAGACATAATATTGAGATACATAATGCAAGGGGGGTATATAGTATCCCAATGGCAGAATTTGCAATATTCGGAGTGTTAGAATTGTATAAACAAGGCAAGTTCTTTCAGCAGAATCAGGTGGAAAAACAGTGGGAGAAACGAAGAAATCTGTCAGAATTATTCGGAAAGCAAGTATGCATTGCAGGCTGCGGCAGTGTCGGAACTGAATGTGCAAAACGCTTCTCCGCTTTCGGATGCAGAATAACAGGCGTAGATCTGTATCCGAGAGAAGATGAAACTTATGAAAAGATGGTTGGAATCGAGAACCTGTCCGAAGTTTTATCCAAAAGCGATATTGTCATATTGACTTTGCCGCTAACTGAGGAGACAAGGTATTTGATGAATGAAGAAAAATTCAGCCAAATGAAAGACGGGGCGATCCTTGTAAATATTGCAAGAGGCGCTGTCGTAGATACAGAAGCGTTGAAGCGGGAGATGCCAAGACTTGGCGGAGCAGTGCTGGATGTGTTTGAAGAAGAACCGCTGGGGGAAGATAGCCCGTTATGGGAGATGGAGAAAGTTATAGTGACACCGCATAACAGTTTTGTCGGAGATGGAAATGCCCGGAGACTGGCGGGAGTGATCTATGAAAATATAAGGAGAGAATTAAGTGATAAATATACAAGTTTTAAAAGTAATGTTTAATAAAATGGATTCATGTATAAAAATGAACCGGGGGGGGATAAATCTTTTTTACAGAATACGTTATGGAATGGGAATTGTTTGGAATTATCTAAGATATAAAGCGACTATTTCCGATTATTTTGAGTTGAGGTTTTTTGAAAAAAATAGCAAAGAGAAAAAGGAATATTTGACATCTAAAGATGGATTGCGTTTTGCACAGTATGTCGATTCACAAGAGGTTTTTACTCAGTTATGCAGTAAAAAAGAAATGTATCGTGAATTGAAAAAATATGTGAAGCGAGATCAATTATATTCAGCCGAATCTACAAAGGAAGATTTTGAAAAATTTGTAGATAAGCATAATTCATTTTTATATAAGCCAGATGTGGCTGATTGCGGTAGAGGGATAGAAAAATGGACAGTTTCAAAAGGAAGTATTGAAGATTTGTATAATAAATTTAAAGAAAGTACAGCAGTTTTGGATGAATTAGTAACACAACATCAAGAATTGAGTAAATTAAACCCTAGTAGTGTAAATACAATAAGAATATTTACAGTTATGATCGGGAATGAATGTGAAATTATAGGGGCAGCTTTAAGGATGGGCGTAGGAGATACCGTTATAGATAATTATTCAGCAGGGGGAGTTGTAGGCTCGATAGATGAAAAAACGGGGATTGTAAGAGATGATGGGGAGGATGCAATCGGAAGAAGATATGAGATGCATCCAACTTCAAAAATAAGAATGAAAGGATTTAAAATTCCGAATTGGGAAACTGTTATAGAATTTGTTCGAGAATGCGCACAGAACTATCCGCTGAAATATGTGGCTTGGGATATTGCTATCAGAGAAAATGATTGTGTATTGATTGAAGCTAATCCAAATGGAATGGCAAATGTAATTCAAATTGCGGGAGCAAAAGGAAGAAAGAAGCAATATGAAGAATTAAGAAGAAAAATAGAGGAAATAAGGAGAAACTAATGTCATATTATAGTGCAGAAGAAATGAAAAAAACTTTGAAGGATTACCCAAAGTTTCAAAAAAGGTTATATTGCAGAGGATTTTTAATTACAAATGAAAAACAAAATGTAAATTTAGAATATCCGTTTTATGCAAATTGGAAAGAAGAAACGATAGGACATTCATTTTATATGTATACGCATAAGGAGACATATGCTTATACATTTGAAAAAAATCAAGTTATACATTTTATAATAGGACATGCATATGATCCATATAATATGCTTGTTAATGAAAATGAAATTTTGAAAAAATTAGCTTCGGCTAGGGAAAAAAGTGAAGCTGATTATTGGGATGCAGAGAGCAATTTGACGGGTGTTTTTTGTGTAGGATATGTAACGGAAAATCAAATTGTTTATACAACTGATTGTGCAGGAATGCAGCTTGTTTATCATGGAATAATTGGCGATAAGCTCTATATTACTTCACATGCAAAGTTAGTCGCAGATTTAAAAGGGTTGAAACAACCTGAATATATAGAGAGGCTTACAACAAATAAGTATTGGCATTATTGGGGGACATGGCTTCCGGGGGATTTGTCACCATTTGATGAACTGAAAAGAATGGTTCCGAATCATTTTGGATCATATGAAAAAAAACAAAATAGTATAGAAGTGGTAAGATTTTATCCAACTGAGAAAATTGTAGAGACGAAGACACAAGAAGAATATGAAAATACAATTCATGAATTAGGAAACATTATGTCGAATACAATGGAATGTATTGCAAAAAAATGGCCTGAAAAGAAAGTGTCTATTTCGGTGACTGGTGGAAGGGACAGTATGACAGCATTGTCATGTGCTAATAAAGTGTATGATAAGCTACATTATTTCAGCTATATATCCAATGTTGATGAATCTGTTGATGCCTATGCGGCGAAAGAGATTTTAGCACATTTAGGACTTGAACATGAACTTTATGAAATTCCTGAAAACTGGGATGGATATAAAGATTTGCCAGTGTTTAAAAAGGTTATGGAATGTAATAATGGATGCATTGGTGCAAACAATACAAATGATTTGAAAAAACGGTTATATTTTACAGAGAATCCTCCATGTGATATGGAAATTAAATCATGGGTAAATGAGATGGGACGCGGATGGTATTATAATAAATATAATAAAAAGAAATTTCCTCAATATCCGTATGCAAGTTATTGGAGAGCAATGCACAAAGTTTATGTTGGTAAATATTTGATCAAAGAGACAGATAATGTATTTGCAGAATATTTAAGAAAGTATTATGATAAAAAAACTTTTGATAATCTTTCGTGGTTAGAATTATATTTTTGGGAATTTGCGTGGAGTGGCGGAGAAGGGATTTTTTTGACTACAGAACATAGAGTTTCTTATGATATTACGATTCCATTTAATAATAGAAAATATGTGGAATTAATGCTGACAGTTCCATTAGAAAAACGTAAGGTAGATGATATACCGATTGATTTGATTACATATATGGAACCGAGAATAGCTGAGACAGGAATAACTGTGCATGATATTTCACATACAAATTTTCGGGCGTTTGTTGTGCGTAATTATTTGGAAATATTTTCAAAGATTAGGTTTGGAAGAAAAAGGGAGAAGTTTTAATGGGGTATGGAATAATAACACTGTTGCCAGCATTGCTGGTCATTGTTGTTGCGATAAAGTCTAAAAGAACGACAGAGGCATTGTTGATAGGATGTGTTTCATCATATTTGATTATTGCTGCTGCAAATAAAAGTAATCCGGTAACATTAATGGTAGATTCATTTTTTAAAGTAGTTACAGATTATGATACAGTATGGTTGTTGATTGTTTGTGGACTTTTTGGCAGTTTGATAGCGGTTATAAATGCTGCGAGAGGAACTCATGCGATTGCTAATTTATTGGGAAAAATTTGTAAAACAGGTAAAAGTACATTATTTACGTCATGGTTATTGGGAATTATTATTTTTGTTGATGATTATATGAATATTATGACTATTAGTGCTTGTACCAAAAAATTATCTGATTTAAGAAAAGTGCCAAGGGAAGCACTTGCATATGTTATTGATTCTACTGGTGCACCTGTATGTGTATTATTGCCATTTTCAACGTGGGCGATTTTCTTTGCAGGAATTTTTTATGAACAGTCAGAAATTGTAGATTTGGGATATGGTAGTGCGATGGTAACGTATATACATGCGATTCCATATATGTTTTATGCATTAGTAGCAGTCATTATCGTACCATTATTTATATTTGGGGTAATACCGAGATTAGGCGCTATGAAAAGAGCATATAAGCGCGTTGAAGAAACAGGAGAAGTGTATAGCAAAGAAAGTCAGAAGTGGAATAAAAATGAAAATGAAGAAGTTAATAAAGAAGCAAAAGTTGTGGATTTTCTTTTGCCAATCTTGACAATGATTATAGTTCAATTAACAGTAGGAGATATGTTTATTGCAATTATAGCGGCGATACTTGCAGCAGGAATTATTTATATCCCGCGCAAAAAGATGAGAACGAATCAGTTCTGTGATTTATGGGTTCAAGGATTTGCGGATTCAGTTTCTGCATTGGTAATTATTGTTGCTGCTTTGTGGATGAGGCAGGCATCAGCAGATATTAATTTGCCAGACTATGTGATTAGTGTAGTTGAACCATTTGTAAATGCTAATATATATCCTTTGGTAGCATTTATTGTTGTAGCAGTGTTGGGCTTTATAACAGGAAGTAACTGGGGAATACCGGCGGTTTGTGCGCCTATTATTATTCCATTAGGTGCTGCGTGTGGAGCAAATTTATTAATTGTAATAGCGGCTATTGTATGTGGTGGAACTTTCTGTAGTCATGCTTGTTTTTATTCAGATGCTACAGTTATAACATCTTCCAGTTGTGGGATTGAAAATATGGAACATGTTTATTCACAGTTGCCATATACGATGATTGCAGCAGGTATAGCAAGTATTTTGTTTTTAATAGCCGGTTTCATTTTTTGATAAGGGGGAAAGAGCTAAATGAAAGTGCTTTTGACAGCGACTGTGCAAAGTCACATTTGTCAATTTCATAAACCACTTGTTGAAGTATTACATAAACATGGGTGTGAAGTCCATGTAGCTGCAAGAGATAATTTGGCAGAAAAAAATGGATTAAAACTTGATTTTGTTGAGAAAGTTTATGATATACCATTTGCCCGTTCGCCTAAAAGTAAAGATAATATACAGGCTTATAAGGAATTAAAACATATTATTAATAATGAAAACTATGATGTGATTCATTGTAATACTCCAATGGGAGGAATTGTTACTAGATTGGCTGCAAAGCAGGTCAGAAAGCAAGGCACTAAAGTTTATTATACAGCACATGGATTTCATTTTTATAAAGGTGCGCCGAAAAAGAACTGGATTGTGTTTTATCCCATTGAAAAATACTTTTCAAGAATGACAGATAAGCTGATTACCATTACGAAGGAGGATTACCACCTAGCAAGCCAAAAGTTTCATTGTAAAGTGGAGCGGATTCATGGCGTAGGCGTGGATGAAAACCGATATCATTCCGTACTTCAAGAAGAACAAATGGAAATCAGAAAACAGTTTGGCTTTACTGATGGACAAAAGATTATTTTATGTGTAGGGGAACTGCTTCCAAACAAAAATCAGCAAATGATTATTCACGCTATGCAGAAAATTGTAAAAAAATATCCGGATGCACAACTGCTTCTTGCGGGAAATGGATCAGAAAAAGAAAATCTTGAAAATTTGATAAAATCTTTGAGATTGACTGAAAATATAAAAATGCTGGGATATGTTACGAATCTTCAGGAATATCAGAAGATTGCTGATGTGTCAGTTTCTTGCAGTAAAAGAGAAGGACTTCCGCTGAATATTGTAGAAGCTATGTTATCAGGAACTCCGGTTGTGGCTTCTGTAAATAGAGGACATAGAGAATTGATACAAAATGGGAAGAATGGATTTCTTATAGATGTAAATGATTGTGAAAGGATGGCTGATAAGGTTTTACAGATATTGACCGATACGCAGTTGTATGGAGAAATTCAAAAAAATGCTAATGTATACGCACAGGCATATACATTTAGAAATGTAAAAAGAGAACTTTCGAAAGTGTATGGTTTTAAAGATGAATGAAAAAATAAGTGTGATTATGGGGATTTATAATTGTGCAGAAACATTAGAAGAAGCACTTGATTGTATTGTAAAACAAACATATACAAATTGGGAAGTAATTATGTGCGATGATTGTTCTACAGATCATACGGTTAAAATTGCAGAAAAGTATGTTATAGAATATCCGAATCAATTTGTGTTATTAAGAAATGATGAAAATAAAGGATTGAATTATACACTTAACAAATGCTTAGAATTTGCAGATGGTGATTATATAGCTCGTATGGATGGTGATGATTTGTGTGCGGAAGACCGATTTGAAAAAGAGGTAGAAGCGTTAAGAAAGAACCCTGAAATTGCCATTGTTAGTACAGATATGTTATTTTTTGATGAGAATGGTGTGTGGGGGAAAACATATGCAGAATTGTATCCGATAAAAGAAAGCTTTTTGAAAGGGACTCCCTTCTGTCATGCGGCATGTATGGTAAGGAAAGAGGCATATGAAAAAGTAAAAGGATACAGTATAAGTGATAGATTATTAAGGGTAGAAGATTATCATTTATGGATTAAAATGTATGCAAAGGGGTTCAAAGGGATGAACCTTCAAGAACCGTTGTATTCTATGAGAGATGATCGAAATGCACAAGGACGGAGAAAATTCAAATATCGGATTAATGAGGCTTATGTAAAAGGATATGCAATTAAAGAGTTGAATTTGAAAAAAAACAACTATTTAACATGTTTGATTCCAATATTGAAAGGAATGGTTCCTTCGTTTATTTATCGTATTATGCATAGAAAAAGCTTGAAAAGTAGTTAAATATCAGAGTTTTATATAGATTAATTGGAAAGGAATACTTAATTATGCCGATTTATTGGTCAATGATGATAGTGTCTGGAGTTATAGGACTTTTATGCTATGGGATGCCATCAAAAAAAGTAATAGTAGAAGGGCAAGAGACAACTCGAGTTAGAATAGGATTTGTGGTAGTATTCGTTGCATATATTGTTTTTTTTATCGGCTTTAGAGATCGAGTATTAGACACCGGAACATATATAAACAGCTTTAAGAGTATGCCAACTGATTTTACGGAACTTTTTATATATTTAGAAGCTATAGACAATGGAAAAGTATTTTATTTTTTGTCGGCGGTATTCAAAATGTTTATTTCTGATAACTATTATGCATGGCTGTTTTTCTTAGCTCTAGTTAGTTGCGGATGTTTGTTTAGGACATTATATAAGTATTCTGTTGATTTCCCGCTAACGGCATATTTGTTCATAGCAAATGCCACGTTTACATGGCTGCTGAATGGAACAAGGCAATTTTTAGTTGTGTGCGTGTTATTTGGTTTTGCAGATTGGATTATTGAAGGGAAGAAGATTCGTTATATATTACTTACATTAGTGCTATCTACAATTCATAGTTCAGCAATATTTATGGTAGTTATAGTCCTTTTTATTTCCGTCAACGATATTTTTACCAAGAAAATGCTTTTTTTTGTGGCAGTGACAGTAATTGGTACTTATTATTCGGATCAGGTTTTTGATTTTTTAAGTGAATCTTCAGAATCCCTGAATTATGCAGATACAATGGGCGTTGATGGTGGGGCAAGTATTTTACACTTAATTATAGCGAGTGTTCCTATTGTTATTGTTTTATTAAATTATAGGAATGTAAAGCGAATAGCTCCTCAATCTATTAAGTTAGCAATTAATATGAATTTGGTAGGAATTTGCTTTTATTTTGCAGCAACATTTACGAATGGTGTATTAGTTGGGCGTATGCCGATTTATTTTACAGTATATGGATTATATTTATTACCTTGGGTGATAAGAAACTGTTTTACTAAAAGATCGAGAAAAGTGGTATGGGTTTTGTGCGCAATAAGCTATTTTATTTGTTTTTATTATCAGATGTGTATTGCTTGGGATGGATTGATGTATGTTAGTAAGTTTTTGAAGTTGGAATTTTTATAAGATGGTGACGGAAAGCAGGCTGATAGTGAGGAAAATGTAATGGATATAAGTAAAGAATATGAGATATATTTCTTTGATTTTTTTGGAACGATTATGCACAGAAAATGTTCTGGAGATGACATAAAGAAAATATGGAGTAATCAACTTGCACTTTTGTGTAAATGTAAGTTGAGTTCAAGAATTTGGTATGAGTTGAGAATATCGGCGGAGAAATATGTATGTAGAAAGGAAAATCATTATGAGTTTACATATAAAGAACTAATTAAAGAAATTTACAATCGAGTAAGTGGGATAGCTGAAGGTTATGCAGATATATTAGATTTTGAACAATTTTATATGTTGTGTTTAAAAATAGAATTAGATGTAGAAACAAATATGCAGGAAAAAAATGAAGAAGTAATATCTCAAATAAAGCAATTAAAAGGTTGTGGAAAGAAAGTCTGCATCCTTTCTGATTTTTATTTGGATTCTCAATGTATAAGTCGATTTTTAGAAAAAAAGGGAGAAAATCATTTGGTTGACAATATTTTTGTGTCTTGCGAATTTTTGAAAAATAAGGCAGATGGCTCTTTATACAAAGAAATATTGACATTACTTAATTGTTCGTCCAAAGACTGTTGTATGATCGGCGATAATTATCGTTCTGATTTTATAAATGCAAAAAGTAATGGAATTTCAGCGGTGAGAGTTCGAGATAATAAGAAGTTTAACAGAGATATAAACTGTAAAAAAGTATTAACGCAACTTATGAATACAGAACATAAGAATGGAATAAGTTACGCAAATTATAGTTTTATGCTTTTTAAATTTATAAGTGCGTTATATAACAAATTGTTGTTACATTCTGATAGAAAAGTGTTTTTTTTGGCAAGGGAAGGTGAATTATTAAAACAACTCTTTGATAGATATTGTGAGTATATGCAAGTGCAGTTTGGATCTCCATGTATTAAAAGTGAGTATTTGTATGTTTCGAGGCAGGCTACATATCCAGCATCATTAAAATGCCTTGAAGAAGAACAGTTTGAAACATTATTTAAAGAATATTCAACATTAAGCATTGAGTCATTTTTGACCAATATAGGGATTGAGGAAAGAGATAAGAAAAAAATAGAAATAGAATTTATAGAAGAGTACTCTGAAATAATTGATAATTTTGGGTCATCTGATCTCTTTGAAAGATTGAAAAAAAGTGTTGTATTTGTTGAAATTTATAAAAAAACAATTTCAAAGAAGAATGAATTGTTAAGGCAGTATTTAAAACAAAAGGGTTTTTTTGATGCAGCGTCAGTTGCTATTGTAGATGTTGGATGGAAGGGGTCTATACAAGATAATATTGCACGGTGTGTGGGAGGAGAAGTTGAAATACGAGGTTATTATTGTGGATTGAATAACAAAGCAAGAATCTCAAAGGGTAATCAAAAAGAGGGGTTAATATTTTCAGAATATCCGTATAAAACGAAAAATTTTGCAGTATGGAGCTATGATTCAAATTTTATGGAAAGATTATTGACTGCATCACATGCATCTACTAAAGGATATGAGAAGAGTGGAGAAATAATAAAACCTGTTTTTAATGAGTTTGGAAGTGAGGAAAATAATTATACAATAATAAAACCGATACAAAAAAAGCTTATTAAACAATTTGAAGAATATGTGAGTGAAGCTTATTATCTTCCAGTATTATCAGATGAACTAGAAGATCTCTTAGTACAGCTACATATAAAATGTTGTTGCCATATATATAAAAGTAATTTAGTATTGCAGCAAACACTTCTTCAAGGGCAAATGGAAAATTTTGGATATCAAGTTAGAAGTGGAGAAAGATTAAAAGAAGCATTTTCTATAAGAAATGCGTTTAAGAAAATTGTATGTAATCGTAAATTATTAAAAAACATACCTCTAATAGTTCGCTTCATGAATAGTAGAAGATTATATTTTATTAGTTTATGTTTTATGAAAATAGAAGAAAAAAGGCTGAGAAGGGAATATATAAGATGCAGGAATATTTGATTTCCATTATTGTACCATTTTATAATCCAGGGGGCAATTTTAGGAGATGCCTTGATTCACTGATTCATCAGACCTATGGTAATTTGGAAATTATTTTAATTGATGACGGGTCTACAGATGGAAGTTATGAAATAGCAAAAGAATATGCTCAAATAGATAAACGTGTTGTTTTAGAAAAACAGAAAAATAGTGGGGTGTCTCACGCACGAAATAGAGGGATTCAAATAGCACATGGAGATTATTTCAGTTTTATTGACAGCGATGATTATTTAGATTTAGATACTTATGAATATCTATTAGGGATATTGAATGAAAAAAAAGTGGATGTAGTTAATTATGAACATTATATTACTTATCCTACACATGAAGTAGAGCATAAATTATTGGACAGTGATTATGGATGGAGAGATAAAAAAGGAGCACAATATCAGCTCCTCTATAATGTACAGTTTGCGTGTAATAAGTTATTTCCCCAAAAAATAATTCAAGGTTTGACTTTTGATGAGTCAATTCTTAGAGGAGAAGATACTCTTTTTGCAAAAATGGCGTTAGACAGAGCGGAATCTTTTTGGTTTGACAAACGACCACTATATCATTATGTACAGTCAGAAGAAAGCGCGGTTCGTGGTAAATTTAGAAAGTCCCAATTAACAATTATGCGATTATATGATGTCTGTATTCCTTTTTACAAAGAAAAATATCCAGAGTTATTAAATGGATTTTTTTCTTATATGGCAGGGCAGTTAATCAGTATTTTTTATGATATGTGGTCTGATGAAACTGATTTTAAAGATGAGCAATCGGAATTAGTTAAAGTATATGAGAAGTATTATAAAGAGGCGATTAAATGTAAAGAAGTCTCGAAAAAGCAGAAATTAAAGTATCGAATATTTCACTGGTCTCCGATGATTTTTTGTAGAATTCATAAGATTTTATGGAAATAAGGGATCGCTTTGATGAGGAGACCAGCTATGAAAAGTCAACCATAAATTAGCAAAAAATTTCTTTTTCATA
>OFOK01002063.1_pt1 | contig 12787 bp, 8 predicted proteins | sample 1542001 | NCBI WGS metagenome assembly OFOK01 (sample SAMN04209242, study PRJEB22552) | human gut metagenome | biome: gut; material: feces | host: Homo sapiens | place: USA: Oklahoma
GCTCTGAGCAATCAGCCCCAGGCAGTTGCACACAATGGTGTCCAGCTTGCGGGCATAGGTTTGGCCGCTGACCGGGAAGCAGGCCTTGAAGCCCATCTTCTCTGCGATCTTACGATCCAGTGCCTTGCACTTCTCGTGGTCGCCATCAAACAGCTCCAGGAAACTGGCCTGGGTGCCGGTAGTGCCCTTAGAGCCCAGCAGCATCAAGGTGTCCAGCACATGGCACACCTCTTCATAATCCATGACCAGATCCATCAGCCACAAAGTGGCACGCTTGCCCACGGTGGTGGGCTGGGCAGGCTGGAAGTGGGTAAAGCCCAGGCAGGGCATATCCTTATACTGGTCGGCAAACTTGGCCACGCTGGCAATGGCATTCACCAGCTTTTTCTTGATCAGCAGCAGGGCCTCCCGCATGGTGATCACATCTGTATTATCGCCTACATAGCAAGAGGTGGCGCCCAGGTGGATAATGGGCTTAGCCGTGGGGCACTGCACCCCATAGGCGTATACATGGCTCATTACATCATGGCGCACCTGCTTCTCCCGTTCCCGAGCCACATCGTAGTTAATGTCCTCGGCGTGGGCTTTCAACTCGTCGATCTGTGCCTGGGTCACATTCAGCCCCAGCTCGTGCTCCGCTTCTGCCAGAGCGATCCACAGCTTCCGCCAGGTTTTGAACTTAAAATCCGGGGAGTAGATATACTGCATTTCCTTGCTGGCATAGCGCGCGTTAAAGGGAGAATTATAAGTATCTGTCTGCATTAGTCCAGCCCTACTCTCTTCATCATCTCTTTGTATGCGTCCTCAACGCCGCCCAGGTCCCGACGGAAGCGGTCCTTATCCAGTTTCTCATGGGTCTTAATGTCCCAAAAACGGCAGGTGTCCGGGCTAATCTCGTCTGCCAGCACGATCTGGCCGTCTGCGGTCTTGCCAAACTCCAGCTTGAAGTCAATCAGCTCCACACCGATGGAGGCAAAGTATTCTTTCAGCACATCGTTCACCTTAAAGGCCATTGCCTTAATGGTGTCCACATCCGCCTGGGTGGCAAAGCCGCAGCTGACTGCGTGGTAGCCGTTGATCAGCGGATCGCCCAAGTCGTCATCCTTATAAGAGAACTCAATAGACGGCTGGGTAAAGTCCATACCCTCTTCCAGACCCAGGCGCTTGCAGATGGAGCCGGCAGCCCGGTTGCGGATAATCACTTCCAACGGTACGATGGTCACTTTCTTCACAGCGGTCTCCCGATCGGAAAGTTCCTCCACAAAGTGGGTGGGCACGCCGTGCTTCTCTAAAAGCTGCATTAAGTAGTTGGACATTTTGTTGTTCACAACGCCCTTACCTACGATGGTGCCCTTCTTCAGGCCGTTAAAGGCGGTGGCATCGTCCTTGTAGTCCACAATCACAATTGTGGGGTCCTCAGTAGCCCATACCTTCTTGGCCTTGCCTTCATAAAGCTGTTCTGTCTTATTCATAACGCATTCTCCTCTGCAAAAAGATTGATAAATTAAAGGGTGTGTGTTCTTATTTGTTTTGGGCAAAGTAAGCCTTGATCCGCTCCACAGCCTCTACGGTCTTGTCCGCATTGCCGAAAGCAGTGAGCCGGAAAAAGCCCTCACCGGAGGGACCGAAGCCGGAACCGGGGGTGCCCACCACATGGGTCTTGTCCAGCAGCAGATCAAAGAACTCCCAGCTGGTCATGCCTTCCGGCACCTTCAGCCACACATAGGGGGAGTTCACCGCGCCGTAGCAAGTAAACCCGGCAACCTGCATACCCTCAAAGATCACCTTGGCGTTCTTCTGATAATAGGCCAAGGTTTCCTTGATCTCCTTTTGCCCCTGCTCCGTGTAAACCGCTTCGGCCGCCCGCTGGGTAATGTAGCTAACGCCGTTAAACTTAGTGGCCTGGCGGCGTGCCCACATGGGGTTCAGGCTCTTGCCCTCAAATACACAAGCCTTGGGCACCACGGTATAACCGCAGCGCACGCCGGTAAAGCCGGCAGTCTTGGAGAAAGAGCGCAGCTCAATGGCGCACTTCTCGGCGCCCTCAATCTCATAAATAGAATGGGGCACATCGTCCTCTACAATAAAGGCTTCATAGGCACTGTCAAAGATGATCAAAGCGTCATTGGCCAGCGCATAGTCTACCCACTTTTTCAGCTGCGCTTTGGTGGCGCACATACCGGTGGGGTTGTTGGGGAAGCACAGGTAGATCACATCCGGCGTCTCCTTCGGCAGATCAGGCATAAAGCCGTTCTCCTCTGTGCAGGGCATATAGATAAAGTTGCTGTAAAAGCCGTCGGCGTTCTTGTCGCCGCTGCGGCCGTCCATGGTGTTGGCATCCACATACACCGGGTACACCGGGTCACACACAGCGATCTTGTTGTCTACGCTGAACAGGTCGCCGATATTGCCGCAGTCGGACTTGGCGCCGTCGGACAAAAAGATCTCGTCTTTCTCAATATTGACCCCGCGGGCAGCGTAATCGTGCTGCTGAATGGCATCCAGGATAAATTCGTAACCGTGCTCCGGCGGATAGCCGCGGAAAGTGGCCTCGTTGGCCATCTCATCCACCGCCTTGTGCATGGCGTCGATCACACTGGGCACCAGCGGACGGGTCACATCGCCGATGGACAGACGGATAATATCTGCCTCCGGGTGCGCCTCCTGGTACTCCCGCTGCTTTCTGGCTACCGTTGAAAACAGATAAGAGCTTTCAATCTTAAAAAAGTTTTGGTTGATCTTCATTATTCTAAAAAACCTCCTGTGTTTTATAGATCTATCTTGCCGCTAAAGACGGTGGTGGCCGGACCGGTCATCATGACGCTGTCCTCGGCCTTACCGCCCCAGCTGATCTGCAAGTCGCCGCCCAACAGATGAACCGTCACCCGGTGGTCTACATAACCGCCCAGAATCGCCGCCACGGCGGTGGCGCAGGCGCCGGTGCCGCAGGCCAGAGTCTCCCCGGAGCCGCGCTCCCACACCCGCATTTCAATATTCTGCCGGTCCTGTACAAAGGCAAATTCTGTGTTGGTCCGATCCGGGAAGCAGGGATGGTGCTCAAACAGCGGTCCTACCTGCTCCAGCGGGAACTCCCGGGGCGAGCGGTCAATAAACACCACCGCGTGGGGGTTGCCCATGGAGACACAAGTCATTTTATACACTTTGTCGTGTACGGTAATCGGTACATCCACCGGCGGTTTGCAGTCCGTCACCACCGGAATGGCCGCCGGATCTAAAATCGGCGCACCCATATCCACACTGGCGCCCACGGCCACGCCGTCCTGCACCTGAATGTCAATGGTCTTAACCGCACCCATGGACGCAATGGTCACGGTGGTCTTGTCCGTCAGCTTGTGGTCGTACACATATTTTGCCACGCAGCGAATCCCGTTGCCGCACATAGCGCCCCGGGAGCCGTCCGCATTGTACATCACCATTTCAAAATCGGCGTTCTGCCCCTTCTCAATGAGAATGATGCCGTCGCCGCCGATGCCGAAGTGCCGGTCGGAGAGCCGCACCGCCAGCTGAGAAGCCAGGTCCCGGTCCATGGGCTGCCGGGTGCAGTCAAAGTAAATATAGTCGTTGCCGCAGCCGTGCATCTTGGTAAATTCCATCAGAAAGCCGTCCTTTCGTTAGCGAAAATCGTTGATGATCTTTTGCGCCAGGTCCGTAATCTTCAGCCCGGTGCGCATACTCTCCTTTTGGAGAAAACGGTGGGCCTGCAGCTCCGTCATATCCTGGGTGTTCATCAGCACCAACTTGGCATTAGAGATCAAATCCTCATCCGCCTCCTTACGGCGGGTAAAGCTGCTTTTGCTGGAGGCCAGCACCGCCACCGTTTGCAAAAACTCCTGCCGATCCAAGGGCAGGGTCAGGGTGATCAGGTTGCCCATATATTCTGTTTTGCCGTTCTTCGACAGTGCCACCACATCAAAGTCCGCAGGCAACTGCTCTGCCAAAGTACCGGCACCCATATCCCGCAGCAAAGAGGCACAGATGATCACGCCGGCGTCTTTCTCACCGGCAGCGCCCAACGCGCTGGAACCCAGGGCACAAATATGCGACACCCGGAGCCCCTCGCCAACCAGCAAGGCACGCAGGCGCAGTGCCACCTCTTTGTTCGGGTACGCAATAATGATGTCCTTCATCTTCCGCTCCCGTTCCCCCATTAGATAAAAGTTATTATACCATATAAATACGCCTGGGTTCAATACAAAATGTGCACAGTTGCGCCCTGTGGGGACAAAAATTTTTGTCTATTCTTTACAGTCCGAAAGATTTGTAACAATATACACAAAAATGCGACAAATTTTACAAATTCTTGTAACAAACTATACGAAAATCCCTTGATTGACCGGTGCCAATGTGTTAAAATGAGAATGACTACAACCGAACTGAAAAGGGAGATGATAGAATGGAACAACTTAAAGAAGAATATCAGCTGCCGGTCTACCTCTTCCACGAGGGCAAAAACTATGAAGCATACCGTTTCTTCGGTGTTCATAAAATAAAAAAAGGTACCTACGCTTTTCGCGTGTGGGCGCCCCACGCCGTGGGTGTGGCTGTGGCCGGTGACTTTAACGATTGGTCCGAAACAGCCAACCCCATGACCCCCATTGCACCGGAGATCTGGGAAGCGGTGGTGGACGGTGTTTCCGAGTATGACTGCTACAAATACGCCATTCAAACGACGGACGGTCGCCTGCTGATGAAAGCGGACCCCTACGCCGTGCACCAAGAGACCCGACCGGGCACCGCCTCCAAGGTCTATGACCTGCCCAGCTACAAGTGGACGGACAGCGACTGGTTTGCCCGGCAAAAAGAAGTCTCAGTGCTGGACAAACCGGTGAATATTTATGAAATTCACTTTGGCTCCTGGAAGCAGCACGAGGACGGCACATTTCTTACCTACCGGGAAATGGCAGACACGTTGGTGCCCTACGTAAAGGATATGGGCTACACCCATATTGAGATGATGCCTATTATGGAGTATCCCTTCGACGGCTCCTGGGGCTATCAGGTCACCGGGTACTTTGCCCCCACCTCACGCTATGGGGTACCGGAGGACTTAATGTACTTTATGGACACCTGTCACAAGGCGGGGATCGGCGTGATCCTGGACTGGGTGCCCGCCCACTTTCCCAAGGACGCGCACGGGCTGTACGCATTTGATGGGGACTGCACCTACGAGTACAGCGACCTAAAAAAAGGCGAGCACAAGGAATGGGGCACCCGGGTCTTTGACTACGGCAAAAATGAAGTGCGTTCTTTTCTCATCAGCTCTGCCATGTACTGGGCCGACCTGTTCCACTTTGACGGTATTCGGGTGGACGCAGTGGCCAGTATGCTGTACCTGGACTACGGCAGAGAGCCGGGAGAATGGACCCCCAATAAGGACGGCGGCAACGAGAACTACGAGGCGGTGGACTTCTTCCGCCAGCTGAACAGTGCGGTGCTCACCCGCCATCCGTCCATGATGATGATCGCCGAGGAGTCCACTGCTTGGCCCATGATCACCATGCCCCCGGATGTAGGCGGCCTGGGCTTTAACTTTAAGTGGAATATGGGCTGGATGAACGATATGCTCCGGTATATGAGCCTGGATCCACTGTTCCGCAAGGGCAACCACGACTGCATTACCTTTAGCTTTTTCTACGCCTTTAGCGAAAACTTTGTGCTGCCCATCAGCCACGACGAGGTGGTGCACGGCAAGTGCTCCCTAATCGGCAAAATGCCCGGCGAATACGACGATAAATTCAGCAGTATGCGCCTGTTCTTTGCCTATATGATGGCCCACCCGGGCAAGAAGCTGCTGTTTATGGGCAGCGAATTCGGCCAATTCAAGGAATGGGCGTACAAAGAGGGACTGGACTGGCTGCTGCTGGATTACGAAAAGCACCGCCAGCTGCAAGCCTTCTCTAAGGAACTGAACCACTTTTATACCGCGCACCCGGCGCTGTGGCAGATTGATTATAGCTGGGAGGGATTCCAGTGGATCAGCTCCGACGACAACAGCAACTCGGTGATCGCCTTCCGCCGCATAGACCGAGACGGCAAGGATCTGATCACGGTATTTAATTTCACCCCCAACGATCACGAGGACTACCGCATCGGTGTACCGGAAAAGGGCACTTATAAAGTGGTCATGGACACGGCGCTGAAAAAATACGGCGGCACCAAACCCCGGCTGTGCGGCACCTATAAAACGAAAAAAATACCTATGCACAATATGGAGCAAAGCATCAGCCTGAAACTCAGCGGACTGTCTGCCTTGTATCTTGAAAAAATAAAGTAAGGAGAACCACTATGGCACACAAAACAAATGTTGTTGCAATGCTGCTGGCCGGCGGCCAGGGCAGCAGACTGGGCGTGCTCACCAAAAACATTGCCAAGCCTGCCGTACCCTATGGCGGCAACTACCGCATCATCGACTTTCCGCTATCCAACTGCGTCAACAGCGGTATTTACACCGTTGGCGTACTGACCCAATATCAGCCGCTGGAATTGAACGACTATTTGGGCAACGGTCAGCCCTGGGATCTGGACCGCCAAAACGGCGGCGTACATATTCTCTCCCCTTATGAGGCCATCGGCGGCGCCGAGTGGTATAAGGGCACGGCCAACGCCATTTACCAAAACATCAATTTTATTGAGAAGTACGACCCGGAATATGTAGTGGTGCTCTCCGGCGACCACATCTACAAGATGAACTACGCCAAGATGATCGACTTCCACAAAAAGCACAATGCGGACTGTACCATCGCTGTGCTGGAGGTGCCGTGGGAGGAGGCCTCCCGCTTTGGTATTCTGGCTACCGACGAGGACGACCGTATTTACGAATTTGCTGAGAAGCCGGCCCAGCCCAAGAGCAACAAAGCCTCTATGGGCGTATATGTATTCAGCTGGAGCAAGCTGCGCCAGTACTTGGAACTGGACGAGGCAGACCCCAACTCTGCCAACGACTTTGGCAAGAATGTGATTCCCGCCATGCTGAACGCCGGCGAGCGGCTGTTTGCCTATCCCTTCTCCGGCTACTGGAAAGATGTGGGTACCATTGACAGCCTGTGGGAGGCCAACCTGGATATTATCAATCCTAATGTAGATCTGGATCTGTCCGATAAAAGCTGGCGCATTTACAGCCGCAACCCCATGGCGCCGCCCCACTATATCGGTAAAAGCGCGGTGGTGGAGAACAGCTCCATCAGCGAGGGCTGCGAGATCGAGGGCAACGTGGATTACAGCGTGATCTCCTCCAATGTGACCATTGAGGCCGGTGCCGATGTGCGTTACAGCGTGGTGATGCCCGGCGCGCATATTAAAAAGGGTGCCAAGGTGTATTATTCCATCGTGGCCGAGAACGCGGTCATTCAGGCGGACGCCAAGGTCGGCGAAATTCCCGAGCAGCTGCAAAACCCGGCAGACTGGGGCATTGCCGTTATCGGTGCAGGCGCTACCGTCACCGGCAAGAGGGACATTGCACCCGGTGAAATGATCAAAAGCGGCGAGGAGGTATAAGCATGAACGGAAAATCTGTACTGGGCATTATCTTTGCCAATATTCATGAGGAGGCGCTGGATACCCTAACGGCACAGCGCACCATGGGCTCCGTGCCCTTCTGCTCCCGCTACCGGCTCATTGACTTTCCCCTGTCCAACATGGTGGAGAGCGGCATTACCAAGATCGGCGTGATCACCAATGCCAACTTTCGCTCTCTGATGGATCATGTAGGCACCGGCAAGCCCTGGGACCTGAGCCGCAAGAACGACGGACTGTATCTGCTGCCACCGTTCTCCGTTAACTCCGCTACCATGTGGGGGAACCGAATTGACGCCATTTTCGGCAACATTCAGTTCCTGAACCAGTCCAACCAGGACTATGTGCTGATGAGCGACTGCAACCAAGTGCTGAATATGGACTACGAAAAGCTGTTTGACGCCCACGAGCAAAGCGGCGCCGATGTGACCATTGTCGGCGTGCACGGTGAAATGCCCACGCATGTTGGCTCTGTTTTGGTGTTTGACCAGGTGGCAGAGGACGGCCGCATTACCGGCATGAGCCTGTGCCCGGAGGGCCGGGGCGAAGTCTTTTACAGCTGCAACATCGTGCTGATGCAAAAGGCGCTGTTTGAGTCTTTGGTCACTGCCGCCCACAGCAAAAACGAAATTTCTTTCCAGCGCAATGTGCTGCTGAAGAATGTAGATCACTTAAAGATCCACGCTTACGACGCCAGCGACTGCTTTGTGGGCACCATTCAGTCCCTGCAAAGCTATTACGACATCTCCATGCGGGTGCTGGAGAAGGAGAGCCGCCGCCGTCTGTTCAATCCGAACAAGCCCATTTCTACCAAGGAGCGGGACGATATGCCCTCCCTGTACGGCCCGGATTCCGCCACCAAGAACTCTTTGGTGGCCGACGGCTGCATCATTGACGGCACGGTAGAGAACTGCATTATCTTTAAGGGCGTCAAGATCGGCAAGGGCGCCGTGGTCAAGGACTCCATCCTGATGCAGGACACGGTGATCGGCGACAGTGCTAAGGTAAACTGCGTGATCGCAGACAAAGATGTATCCATTAAGCACTCGGTAGAGCTGAGCGGCGCGCCCAACTTCCCGGTGTACCTGAGCAAAAAAACCAGAATTTAAGGAGGCAAATATTATGAAAGTTCTTTTTGTTGCCTCGGAGGCACTGCCGTTTATGGCCTCCGGTGGGCTGGGCGATGTGGCCGGCTCGCTGCCCGCCGCCCTGCGCAAGCGGCTGATCGGCTGCCGGGTCGTTATGCCCCTGTATGACAGCATTCCTCAGGAGCTGAAGGACCAAATGCAGTTCATCACCTCCATCTCCGTTCCGGTGGCCTGGCGCCGCCAGTATTGCGGTATTTTTGAGGCCAAGCACAACGGCGTGATCTACTATCTGCTGGATAACCAGTATTACTTTAAGCGGGACGGTATTTACGGCCATTATGACGATGCAGAGCGCTTTGCGTTCTTTGCCCGTGCGGTACTGGAGATCATTCCCGCCATTGACTGGAAGCCGGACATTATTCACTGCAACGACTGGCAAAGCGCCTTAACGCCCCTGTATTACAGCTGCTATTATGCCAACCGAATGGGGTATGAAAACATTAAAACCGTATTCACCATTCACAACATTCAGTACCAGGGCAAGTACGGCGACGAACTGCTGGAGGATGTGCTGGGCATCGCCCCGGAGGACAACAATCTCATTCTCTACGACGGACTGGTGAACTTTATGAAGGCGGGCATTGAGTGCGCCAATAAAGTGACCACCGTGTCCCCCACCTACGCCAAAGAAATCCTGGATCCCTGGTACAGTTACGGGCTGGATCCCATTTTGAATCAACGCAGCTGGAAGCTGTGCGGCATCTTAAACGGTATTGACACCGAGCTGTACAACCCGGAGACGGATAAAATGATCTGGGCCAATTACAGCAGTGCAAACTTTGCAAACAAGGCCAAGAATAAAGAAGAGCTGCAAAAGAAAATGGGCTTGGCCGTGCGGCCGGATGTGCCTGTTATCGGTATCGTTACCCGCCTGGTAGGGCACAAGGGCGTGGACCTGATGCAGGCAGTGCTGGAAAAGAGCCTGTGGGAGCGGGATGTGCAGTATGTGATACTGGGCAGCGGCGAGTGGCAGTATGAGAGCTTCTTCCGTGAGTTGCACGACAAGTACCCGGACAAAGTGGGCCTGACCCTGGGCTTTGTGCCGGATCTGGCACACAAAATCTACGCCGGTGCGGATATGTTCTTAATGCCCAGCAAAAGCGAGCCCTGTGGCCTGTCCCAGATGGTGGCGCTGCGCTACGGCACCATACCCATCGTGCGGGAGACCGGCGGGCTGAAAGACTCTATCACCGACAGCGGTGACGGCGAGGGCAACGGCTTTACCTTTAAGACCTATGACGCCTACGATATGCTGGGCGCCATCTACCGAGCAGTGGAAGTCTATAACCAACCCAAGGACTGGAAGGTGCTGGTACAGCGGGCGCTGGACTGCGATATGAGTTGGGGCAAATCTGCCAACGAATATATCCGTATGTACCGCTCTTTGCTGAAAGACTAAACACAGGCAAATAAAAAAACGAACACCGCACGGTGTTCGTTTTTTATTTGCCTTATTTTGTTTTCACAAAGGGATTAAAATGCTTGCTGCGAATAAACAACGGCACATATTCAATCACTAAGTTTGAATTTTCCAGGCCGTACCATTTGTCCGGCGAGCCTGCCATTTTTCTGATCTTGTACTTTAAGCGCACAGCCAGCTTTTGCAAATGGGATATGTCGCTTTCCGGCGCCAGGGTTTTACGAATGTGATAGAACCGAAAGCTGCCGGTGGTTGCGTTTTTGTAAATCGAATATTTCCGCACCTGTTGCGGCAGAGCGCCGGTGGCCACCAGATCTGAAATAATCTGACGCAGATACACATTGACGCGCTGGGGCACCTTAAAGCCTAACCGAATGGTGACAAAAAACACATAGTCGGTGCCGTAAGATTCCACCGTATAATCTGAGGTGAACGGCTCATCCGTCACCTGAATGTGAATAAACCAGTAAGCGGAGGCACGCTTCGGTCCCTTATCTAAGATGGAATACAGAATATCCCGATCCATATACTCCGGATCACTGTTGTTGGTAATATAGACCAAATTCTCACAAATTTGCGGCACAGACGCATCCTGGCGCAAAGCCTGAAGTATCGGCAAGTACTGCCGCATCTTCAACGGCACGCCCTGCATACGCTCCACCTGCGTGCCCAAGTACCAAGACAACATAACAATAAACAGCGCTGCCGCAATCAGCACGGCAAAATAGCCGCCCTTGAAGAACTTGGTTAAACTGGAGACAAAGAAGAACAGCTCTATAAATGCAAACACCAAACCGATAACCACAGCGGCAATCCGGCGTTTCTTTCTCTTAAACAAATAAACCGTCAGCAAAAATGTGGTCATCAACATGGTCACGGTAATGGACAAACCGTAGGCTGCTTCCATATGCGCCGCCGTCCGAAACAGCAAGACCACCGCGCAGCAACCCACCCACATAACGGAATTCACAAGCGGAATATACAACTGCCCTTTTGTTTGAGACGGATATGTAATTTGCATATGCGGCATCAAATCCAAGCGAATCGCCTCTGAAACCAGCGAAAACGAGCCGGTAATCAACGCCTGCGAAGCAATAATGGCAGCAACGGTACTCAAAATAACCGCAAAGGGACGCAGTTGCGGCGGCAGCATTTGAAAGAACGGATTCATACCGTCCATAGCCTGCAGCGCAGCATTGTCTTTGTTTGAAAGAATCCAGGCCCCTTGACCCATATAGTTCAGCAACAAGCACACCTTGATGAACGGCCAGCTGGTATAAATATTCTGCTTCCCTACATGGCCCATATCGGAATACAGCGCTTCTGCACCGGTTGTTGCCAAAAATACGCTGCCCAAAATCATAAAGCCGGCTTTGTTGTAAGGACTAAACAAGATGCGCACCGCATAAATGGGATTCAGCGCCTGCAAAATATACAAGTTACCGCTGATATGCGCCACGCCGGTTATGCCTAAAAACAGAAACCAAACCAACATAATCGGCCCGAATGCTTTGCCCAGCAAACTGGTACCGGCTTTTTGGCAGGCAAACAAAACAGAAATAATAATCAATGTAATCAAGATGACACGATTTTGGTCATTATTCAGCAGTTGGTCAAAAACAGAAATGCTGTGCAAGCCCTCAATGGCCGTAGTAATGGTGACGGCCGGCGTGAGCACACCGTCTGCCAGCAGCGCCGCACCGCCTAACATGGCCGGAATGACTAAGTACTTGCCATAGTTCTTGACCAAGCTGTAAAGTGCAAAAATACCGCCCTCACCATTATTATCCGCCTTCATGGCAACAACCACATACTTCACGGTGGTAATCAGGGTTACGGTCCAAATAATCAAGGATAACGACCCGATGATAAATGCACGGTTCACCGTTTGCAAACCGCCGTTATTTTCGATAATAGACTTCAGCACATACATAGGCGATGTGCCGATATCGCCATACACAACCCCGATGGTTACCAGCAGCATGGCCGGCGTAACCACTCGCTTTTTCAACGTCTTTTCTCTCATAAGATACACGCTTTCTGCTTCTTAATGCTCACTTTTTATTTACATCCACTTTTTGCGCTTAAAGACGGCTACAAGCACGCCAACCACAAGCGCAGAAAGCACAATTACACTGAAATATCCATATTTCCAGGTCAACTCCGGCATATTGCGAAAATTCATTCCGTACCAGCCCACGATCACCGTAAGCGGCAGAAACACCGCTGTCAACACGGTAAACAGCTTCATGGTCTCGTTCAGCTTTAAGTCCAGATAGGCCTGGTAAGCATCTCGCAAATGAACGATACTGTCTCGCAGCAGGTCCACATTCTCCCGCAGACGCACAGCCTTGTCCGTAAAGATCTTAAAGTACCGCAGATCCTCTCGCTCAAAGATCTCGTTCTCGTTCTCCTCCAGCGCCTCGCCGATGTCAATTAGCTGCTCATAGTAGTTGCGCAAGACGGACAATTCCTTTTTCTTATGCAGCAACTCCATGTTGAAGTCCGAACCGGCCTTATCCTGAAGCACATACTCCTCCATCCGGTTGATCTCAAATTCCGTGTCCTCCAGCGCCTTATTGTCACCGGACACCAAACTTTCCAAGAACGCATAGATCAGCTTTTCCAGCGTAATATTGGCACAACTGAACCGGTGAAGCGCACTGATAAATTTGTTGCGGGTGGA
>OFOK01002069.1_pt1 | contig 12728 bp, 18 predicted proteins | sample 1542001 | NCBI WGS metagenome assembly OFOK01 (sample SAMN04209242, study PRJEB22552) | human gut metagenome | biome: gut; material: feces | host: Homo sapiens | place: USA: Oklahoma
TAAACTTTCTTCGTCGATCAAGCAAAACGCCACAGCTATTACCTCAAAGGTAAGCAAAGGAGAAATGGGATCTTACATCACACAGTATTACAACAACGTGATTATAGCTTTCAATAAAAACTCAAAATACGTGCAGATCAACCCAGGAGAAATTGCTATTTACAATTATGGAGTAGAGAACTCTAAGAAACGTGCTGTATTCGATGAAACGGGTAATCACTTTTACAGAGATGGGTATTATGTCGGAGCGATCGGCACAAACCAGTGGTCAGGGAACAATGCTCATAAGGGATTAGTGTTCGATTTGGAACCACAAGGAAAGTATATGGCATTTGCTCAAAAAGCAAGTTCCTCAGCAACTTCCTACACTACTATGTTGTGTTTTAGCCGAGCAAACAGTATTTACGATGAATATGGAGTGAATATGGGATGCAATTTGATTGGAAACTGGTATACATTGAAAAATTTCAAAATTGGAAGCATATCAGCAGGAGGATATACGGCTTTTAGCGGAGCGATACCGATTGTGTGCGAAATAACAAACAATGGCAATAGCTGGACGTATTCTCATTTGAGAGTATACAACGGAATTATTGTCGGCTACTGGAATTAGGAGGTGAGAGTGTGGAAATTATCTTTCCAAAAGGTGAAGCACCTAAAAAAACAGCAAAAAACAGTGTAGCTGTAGGAACCATCAAAAGAGAGCAGGAGGTAGAAAAAGATGGAAGAGAGAAAGAAACCAACCAGACCGTTTAGCGTGATTTACGCAGATGCAAAACAAGCTCTGACAAGGCAGGTTGGAAATACAATGGCGGCTTACGGGCTGCCTATTTTCATGGCAGAAGGAATCCTAAGTGGAATCCTGGCTGAGATCCGAACTAATGCCGGAAATGAGTTGGCAGACGATACCGCAAGGTATGAGGAAGAACTAAAGGAGTATTACGAAGCCCAGACTAAAGAGATGCAAGAGACTTTTGAAAAAGAGAAAGCTGACCTGATCCAGGCTTTTGAAAACCCGGTCGATCCGGAGGATCCTGGAGAAACTCCCAGTGCAGAACCGGATCCGGAACCACAGACCACAGAAGAGAAACAGTGCATTGAAGAGGAGACTGAAATCGAGGAGGTGGACTAAATGGCAGATATCTCTCAAGAGGTTGAACAGCTGAGAAACGCTGAATACGGGGAAGAAGTACGAAGTGCCTTTATTTCCTGCATGGAAAAGATACATGAAGAAAACGAGAGTTACAATAACATCAAGACCGAAGTTGCAAAATCAGCTGCTACCATGAAACAGCAGGTGGAGGCGATCAACACGAAGTCTGCAGAAGTTCAGAAAGCATTGCAGGATCTGACAACTGCTATCTCGAATGGGAAAACCCAGCAGACAGCTCTTGAGACCGCCACAAAGAACGGGAAAACCCAGCAGACAAACCTTGAAAACGTCACGAAATCGGCAAAAACCCAGCAGACTGCGACCGAGACTGCCACAAAGAACGGAAAAAGCCAGGAAACGGCATTACAGAAAGTTGTAGACAATGCGAAACAGATTGATTCTGCGATCCAGACATCAGTAAGTGCTGCGAACACTGCGGCTGCAAATGCAAACCAGGCAACTTCCCTTGCTTCTGCAGCAGCTGGATCTGCGAACCAGGCGGCATCTACAGCAAATACGGCTGCCGGAAATGCAGATAAAGCTACGAAAGTGGCGAATGAAGCTGAGACAGCTCGTGCCAATGCTGAAAGCTCCAGAGTGAGGGCGGAGGAGGCAAGATCCCATGCTGAGACAGCTCGTGCCAATGCCGAGACTGCCCGTGCTAATTCGGAGACTAGCAGAAATCAGAATGAAGAGAAAAGGCAGGCAGATACAGCAGATGCAATTGCCAAGGCAAAAGAAGCCACAGAGTTACTTGTCAACCAAGCCAATACCATTGCGTTCCGGATCAACGAGAGCGATAGTGGTCTTGACGTTGTTATTTTAAGTGCATAGGAGGTAAGTTAAGTGAGTGAAACTATAAACATTCCAAGAGACACGACAATGCAGTTACTTGTGAAAGTACACAGAGATCAGATCGCTGGAGAGATGGATCTGAAATACAAAGAGAAAGTTGCGGCGGCTACTTCTAAAGCAGAGGTGGACGCCCTTTTTGCTGAATGGTGGAAGATTCAGTATAACCCGGATCTTTTTACAAAGTCCGAAATGCTGGAGAGATGGTTCGGGAATGTCCTGGTTGATACTAGAGTGCATGGTGTAACCACACCGAGATATTCAAAAAGCACATCCATGATCGGAGAGTTGACAGATGATTCCACTGGATTAACTTGCACACCGTCTACAGAATCAACAGCCGGATCCGATCCTTTTGCACACCTTCCGCAGTTCTGGTGTCTTGAGGTTGCGGCAGAGAAAAAAGCAGATGGTTCCCATGAGATTTTTTATGTGGAGCATATTGACGATACTGCAAAGGTCAGAGGCGGAGAACACCTGTGCTGGGTTCTCCAGAAGAATACCTACAAGAGAGAGTGGCAGGATAAAGATTATAAATATCTGAAAACCAGATGCACACCAGCACCTGGGTACAAGAGATGGAAAGAGGGAACCGATCGAACCGGAAAAGTGCATGAGTATATGGCACACCCGAAGTATTATGCCGGAATTGATGCAGACGGGGGTATCACATGCGGAACCGGATTGAAGCCAGCCAACCGAACTTCCCACCAGACAGGCGTAACCAGATGGAGAGGTAGAGGAGCACAGTATTCCGGAGCTTCCGGATCTCTTGTTAAATTCCTGGATGCTATGATGCGTCTGAAATACGGACGTAAAGGAAATTCCGGAAAGATCGAAGGCTGCACAAATTACAACTACCAGTACACAGTTGCAGTGAGTGAGACTGGAGTAGAAAGGGTAATTCTGACAAAGGAGCAGGCTGCAAACCTTTTTGTGGGATCTGCGGTCATGCTGGGAGTTCAGAATGGAACCGACCGAAACACAGCAAGCAATTATTCCATCTTTGATGCAAAGCTGATTACAGCGATTGAGACTGTGAACATTGGTGGTACGGATTACTCAGCGGTCTATGTGGATAACGGAGGAAAGACTTTTGATACCACAGCCGGAAGCACTTATCTTTCCACAAGTCCGTATTATTCCGGATGGAACGATAATGTACTTGGTAGAGATGGCAGCCGATACAGTCCGACTTCCGGAAAAGAACCGGGAATGATCCAGGGTGTTGAGTTTATGAACGGATCCTATCTGATTGTCTCCGATGAATTATGGCAGTGGAGCCAGGATGCGAATGAGAATTATTGCTTTGATTGCTACAAATGTTACGATCAGTCAAAAGTAGGCTCTGCAATCAATGAGAACTACGAAAAAGTAAATGTTCCAACATTGGTATTTCCGAAAGATACGGCTGCCTGGACATGGAAGTATATTACTGATAATGCAATCAATGATGATGTTCTATGGCCGGAGGCAACCAACGCAAGCGGAAGCGGCGTTGGAGTGGGAGCTGGCTTCGTTTGCGTACCTGCGGCGTCTGGTGTTCGTGCGGCTTGGTGCTTTGGTAACTTGAACAACGGTGGTAATGCTGGCGTTCCTTGCCGTAACTCGAACAATGGGGTGTCTAACGCTAACTGGAACGGCTCTCTCGGAGCAACTGGTACAATTTTGAAAAGAGTATTAAAAAATCATTGCATCGTATAATCCTCGCTTATGTGCGAAAATAACTTGAAACCAACGAGGCTAGTACCGAAAGGGAAAGCCACGGAAGTAACCAGATGAATATTAAGGAGGTTGATGTGTGAAAACATATTGCAAACCAGCAACGGTCAATATTGAGGACTGGAAATTTAATGAACTTGCCGTTGTGGAATGCTTCCGGAATAAGCGGAGCAGAAAAGATTTTCAACGTCTGCTATGCAAGACCGGGAAAATAACAAAGCGTGAGATCGCAGAGGATCAGTTGAATAAGGATTTTAAACGAACCCTGGAAGCTGAATCAGAAGTAGCAAAGATGCTGACGCAACGTATAATCAACCGAGATTTACAATTAAAACCGATTCGCCAATTTCAAAGAATTGACGGACTGACGCAGAAGCTCCGTGATATCTGCCAGGAATCTCCAGAACAGCAGGTATTTGAATATATCGGAGTATATGCGTTGAAACCTCTTTTCAGAGCGAAGATTTTACCGATTCAGTACGGAAGCATCCCGAACAAGGGAGGCGTAGCCGGAAAGCGGAAAATCGAAAGGCTACTCAGGAAGAAATTTCATGGTAAGGTAGTTGCTTTGAAAGGAGATGTTACAAAAGCCTATCCCTCAGTGACAATCCCGGTTGTCATGGAGATGCTGAGAAGAGACATAGGCAAGAATAAAGTGCTGCTATGGTTCCTGGGTGCTCTTATGAGCAATTATCCTGGGAACCATCTTTGCATAGGCGGATATCTTCCGGCATGGCTATTCAATTACGTGATGTCTTATGTATTGAGATATATCTATGAGCAAGCTCAGATACGCAGAGGAAAGCGGAATAGGCTTGTATATGCGATTGTATGCTATGCAGATGATTTCACGATCTATGGCGATGTTTCAAAGCTGAAAAAGGCAATGAAGAAAGCTACGATCTGGGTTCATGACAAGTTCGGATTGAAGATTAAGGATATCTGGCAATTCTACCAGGTGGCTTCTTTCGATGAAGAACGGGAGAACCTGGAAGAACGAAGAAAAGGCAGTAAGAAACGTACACCCGGAGTTGATATGATGGGCTATGTAGTCCGGAGGAGATACACGATCATCCGTGGGAGAGTATTCCGGAGAATCCGGAGGCAAGTGCTCAGAGCCTGGGGAGATTTCAAGGCGAAAGGATTTATCCCATGGTGGAGAGCCTGCCGGATTGCAGCATACAAAGGCTGGATAAAGCATAGCAACAGTTTGAAATTCCGGATGGAGTATTGTATTGATAAGCTATTCAAGATGTGTTCATACAGTGCTAGTAAGCACGGAAAGGAAGTAGAAAATGAGAAGAGAATCTTACTTATCACAGCCCTCAGCAGTTGAGGTCTATCCGGTATTTTCCGGAACAGATGTTATCATGCGTAAAAACATTGAGCTGGTGGATAAAGAGGACATCCAGGATGGGAAAAAGAATAAGTACAAGGTGTGGGAGTGCGAGGAGGTCCAGTTCCGTTACCAGGGCAAAGTAACCCAGGAAGAGATCGAATCTGATTTTGATTACTGGTACGCAAAAGCGGAGGAGGTTCCGGATCCTTCCAGTGTAGAAGATCTGAGCCTGGAGGATGCAAGAAAAGCGAAATACCAGGAAATCGCATCAGCATGCGAGCAGACGATTTACTCCGGAGTAGATGTGAGCACATCTTCCGGAGTGGAACATTTCAGCTTGACAGAAAAAGATCAGCTGAATCTTTTCGGAAAGAAAATGCAGTTGTTAGCTGGAGAGGAAAAGCTGGAGTACCATGAGGACGGACATCCTTGCAAGTATTTCTCAGCTGAGGACATGCAGAACATCGTCAATAAAGCAATGTTCTATGTATCATACTACACGACATATTGCAATGCCCTGAATATGTGGATCAAGTCGGTAACGAAACCTGGAGATCTGGATCAGATCAAGTGGGGAGCAAAAGTTCCGGAAGAGTTTCAGAATGAAGTTCTGAAAGATTACATGAAAGCCATTGCATCCGGAGGTATTGCATAGTGAAAAAAATCATAAAGTACCTGACACTCTTCCTGATCGGAGGAGTTTTTTATTATTCCCTGGAAGTGATCTTCCGGGGATATTCATTTCCGGCAATGGCAGTGTGCGGAGGCTTATGCTTCATCATTTGCGGAGTGATTAACGAGAGATCACGATGTATGCCGTTGGTTTTCCAGCAGTTGATAGCTGCAACCGGAATCACAATGATTGAGTTCATTTCCGGGTTGATCCTGAATGTATGGTTGGGGCTGAATATGTGGGATTACAGTAACATGCCCGGAAATATACTTGGTCAGATATGTCCGCAATTTACGCTGCTGTGGTTCTTTTTATCAGCATTCGGGATCTTCCTGGACGATCTGATCCGGTGGCTTTTATTTGGCGAAGAGAAACCTCACTATCATCTTTTCAAGAAAAGGAAGGGCGATAAATGACAAAGTTACAGATTATCTCCAAATTATGGTCGGCAATCTATGGTCTAATCTTCCTGATAAAAGGGACGCCAACTAAAAGTCTGGAGGAGATCGAAGCAGATCTTGACGTTATCGAGTACGCATGCCGGAGGTATGCAGATTGCGATGATGATGAGATAGCAATTAGCAGTGAAGGAGGTGTTGCATATGCAGATACGAGCGCAGCCCGGAAAACGAATTAGCTCGAAAGATCCGAAGTAATAGGAGAAAGGAGACACAGATCCAATGGACTTATTGATAGCTGCCGGAGTTCCATCAGCGATAACAGCTTTTTGTTTTTGGTTGATCGAAAGAAAAATCCAGGTAAGAGCAGAAGCTGAGAAAGAGGAAAGGCTAAACCGACAGAGAGAGCAGGACGCCAAAGAAAAAAACAGGGAAGAACTCCAGTACATGACAGTAAAAGCCCTGGACGGAGCCCTTGCATTGTCAGAAGCTACAGCAAAAGCTATGCAGAGAATCCCGGACGCCAAGTGCAACGGAGACATGCACAAAGCCCTGGATTATGAGCAGGAAGCAAAGCATGATCTGGAAAATTTCCTGACACGTCAGGGAGTGAACCATATAACCGGAAACTAAAAGCACTAATCGGCTCAAATCCGCATGATAGTAGCTTATGCAAGGAAATTACCATGCAACCAATTAACAAAGCCCCATGAGGCTGTACGGAAGCCTGAGAGGGCATGAAAAGAAATGGAGGAAACAAGAATGGAATTAGTAAACGTATTATCTCAGATCCCACTGCCAGTAATTGCAGTGGCTCTTCTGATCTTAGCGATCATCACGATTGTTTTAGCTTACCAGTATGCAAAGATGCAGGGACTTGACGGAATCCGTCAGGATGTATATCAGCTGATCTTGAAAGCGGAGCACATCTACAATGAATCTGGTCAGGGCAAACAGAAATTAAAGTATGTTGTAAGCCAGGCAAGAGGATTGTTACCTAAGTGGCTCCAGATATTCGTTACCGAGGAAGCAATGATGAAGGTTATTGATAAATGGTTTGAGGGGGTAAAAGATCTTCTGGATGACGGAAGAGTAAATGGCTCCCAGAAATAACTCTCAGAGAAGGGAGGGAGTGCTATGTGGGATGTAATCCTATTCGTGTACCTTTTAGGGATCTTATTAAGTCAGCCAGTATACATCTGGGCGATCGGGACGTTATGCAAAATGGAGGACGAGGACGAAGAACTCTATTGCCAAGATAACGGTCTGTACTACGAACCAAGAGAACCGAACTACCCGTTGGTAATTGTACTCTTGGTTTTGGCAGGGATCTTCTGGCCACTTGTAATTTTATTTGCAATATTTTTACCGCTTACATTTATCCTGATGGACAAAATGGGGCAGTTGCATCCGGAAGAGGACGAAGAGTTGGATCCGGAAGAGGACACGTACTTATAACTGGGTGGGGAGAAATCCCCACTCTTTTACGTTGGAGGAAGTTATGGCAATTATACGAAACACCTATACAGACGCATTATTTAATGGTCTGATGGCTGCTGGATGCACAATATACGGAGCATGCGGAGCCATGGGGAATATTTACGCAGAATCCGGGGCAAATCCCCGTAATCTGGAGAACCTCTGCGAGAAGAGGCTGAATTACAAATACACCGATGACACGTACACAACAGCAGTAGACAGCGGAGAGATCTCAAGAGATCTTTTCTTGCATCCGTTGGGAGATTCCAGACAATACGGTTATGGTTTTTGCCAGTGGACGTCCGTCGGAAGAAAAGCAGGACTGTACGATCTGGTTAAATCAAAGGGCGTGTCGATCGGAGATCCGGACACTCAGGTTGAGTTCATGCTGAAAGAATTACAGCAGAGCTACAAGAGTGTTCTGCAGGTATTAAAAACGGCAACCTCAGTCCGGGAGGCGTCAGATATCTTCCTGGTAAAATTCGAGGTTCCTGCAAATACCGGATCAGAAGTCAAAAAGACAAGAGCTTCCTACGGGGAGCAGTACCTGAAAATCTATAAAGACATCGAAAAGGAGGAAACAAACATGAGTTTAATTTCAAACAGTGGACATGACGAAAGCGGAAAGTATTCAGGAGGAAAAGCTGGAGATCAGACCGGGACAGAATGGGCTTTGATTCCATGGTATAACAGACCTTGGAAGTGCGTTCTGAGACATCCGGATGCAAAAGTTAGAGCAAAGCTGGCAGAGCTTGGGATCAAAGCTGCTAAAAATGATTTGGTCGGTTACGATCAGGGACAGAGAGGTACATACTGGGAACACCTGAAAGCAAGTAATTACGATCCTTCACAGATCACAATCGCTTGCGAGGCGGATTGTTCCGCCGGAGTGATCGCTAATATTAAAGCGGCTGGTTATCTCCTGGGGATTGATGCACTGAAAAACATTAACGCAACATATACTGGCAATCTGAGATCCGGAGCAGAAAAAGCCGGTTTTCAGGTATTGACAGAATCGAAGTATCTTACTGGTCCTGATTATCTTTTAGCCGGAGATATCCTTTTGAACGACAGCCATCATACGGCAACAAATGTCCAGGATGGTTCTAAGTCTGGAGGAGCCGGAACATCTGGCTCAGGATCAACAAACAGCGGATCCGGAACAATTTCCGGAGGAAACAGTAAGACAGCGAACATCAAGAACGGCCAGCAATGGTTGAATAGCAATTACGGCAATAAGCTGATCCAGTTCTGCGGAGCTAAACTGGAGGTGGATGGATCCTACGGTCCAGCTTCCAGATGGGGAGCTCTTGCGATCTGGAAAGATCTTATGAACCGCAAGTATGGAACAAAGCTCACTCCGACAAACAAGAATTTCTATGGTTCATGCAAGGAAGTAGCCGGAAAAGCCGGAGTTCACAGTGGAACGGTCGGTACATTCACATTCATAGCTCAGTTCATTTTATCCGCAAAAGGATATTATACCGGAGCCATGGATGCCAGCTGCGGAAGCAAGCTGGTAGAGGCGATCACAGCATTCCAGAAAGCGAATGGTCTGGATGCTGACGGATGGTGCGGAGCCGATACCTGGTACGCACTTTTTAACTAAGAGTAAATTTTTAACTAGCAAACCAAGTCTGTAACGCATAAGTAACAGCAAACCTTTTGGTCGAGGAAATAATATGTCACACACGCCCTGGGTATCTTCGGATGCCTGGGGCATTTTTTATTGTCTGAAAATCTCGTAAAATTCTGAAAAAGGCTATACAGCAAACGGTCTTTTTGTCAATGTGGTTTTTCCACAAATCAGCAAAGCTTCAGTTGTGCAAAATTTTGATTTCGCACGAAAATAAATTTTAGGATCTGATTATTGCCCGTGAAGAAAAAGGCGATCTGAGGCATTTTAGGCGCCTCCAGGCGAGCGAGTTTGTTCCTGGAAAAGGTCAAAATCCAGAATAGAAGCCAGGCATGGTTGAAATGCACAAAAACAGGTTCAGAAAACGTACATTATCCACAACGCACTGTGGAAAGTGTGGAAAAGCACCATAGTGCGTTTTGTGACGTTCACTGTAGCATATACTGTGACTATCACAGTGATGTCACAGTGACATTTCACAAGTGACAAAAAGCATCAGATCCGGATCCTCGGCAAGAGCATTTTCCTGATCCCGGTAAAAAGGTATTCTCAATAAGTGTTAGGTGTTTCTTCCTTATATAATGTAAACAGTCCGTGATTATCACAGTGATTGCTACAGTGATTATCACAGTGACTATCACTGTATACGCTACAGTGATTTTTTATCACATATATATTATTTATTATATATAAATATTATATTTTCTCTTTTCTTTGCTTCTTTCTTTTCTCTTTCGTGACGCTACAGTGAGCATCACAAAATCCACCCGGAAAAATATTTTTAATTATTTGCAGAACACGCCTTGACATAACGCACTACAGTGAGTTATACTTCAAACATCAAGAAAAACAAACACACGAACGGAAAAGAGGAAAACGAAATGAAAAAATATAAAATCTATTTCAGAATAAACGAGTACCTGATGATTAACGACTACGAGGAAATTAAAGGCGATCTTGATTCAAGAGTAATCGCTGGCAAGGATGAAGACGATGCTATTTCAAAATTGAGAAAATCACTTGAAAGATACATGAAGGGCACAGAAACAAGGTCATATGATCTGGAGATCGGATCAGTCGAAGAAAGATAGGAGGAACACCATGAGATATAAAAACGAGGACGCTAACAGATACAGAGTAAATTTTATGATTGCTACAGAAAAGCTCATGGACAAGCTCACAGTCAGAGAATTTATTTCATACCTGGAAGAAAAAGCGGAATTTGAAGATACCACACACGAATACATTGACGGAAAAGTGGTTGAATGTAAAGCATATGACCTGAAAGAAGAAAACAGCAATCTTCACAAAGAATTTCTTGTAACAAGCGATGGCAGAGTGTTTTACTGGAGAACTTTGATGGATAAAATCGAGCTGATAGACGAAGAGGAAAGCAAACCGGCACCGGAGCAGAGAGCAAGAAACCTGATCGGATCCCTGGCAACATCACAGCTTCTGGATCAGTGGGAAATGACAACCACCATGACAGATCCAAACACATCCACGCTGAGAGGATGGTTCATGGACGAGCTGGAGAAAAGATTTCCGGATCAGTTCGACAAATGGTTAGACAGTGATTGCAGAGACGAAGATCTCAGGAAATTCATTTACGCATAACCGGGAGGTAGAGACATTATGGCAGCAACAATTATTCAATTTCCGCAGACACACAGTAACATCTTCTTGAACCTGACACAGCTGATCAATCTGGCATCTGACAACCAGGTGGTAGAGAAGTATGCAGAGATCATGGCAGTTTGCCATGAGGAGGGCAATTTCAAACCTGGAGAGATTGAAACGCTCCAGGAGCAGATCAGGACAAGACGCCTGGAAAATGCAAGACCGGAAGAAAAGCCAGCAGTGATTCCGGAGAAACCGGGGCTGTACTGCTACACTCCAGAAATGGGAGAACAGAAGCCAAAGTGTCAGATCGAAGCAGAGCGGAGCTATTACGGCAGACATTACCACATCAACACTCCGCTGGAGCTGAAAGGCAGAGGGATCAAAAAAGATGGTGTGAAAGAGGCGAAGAACCTCAGATCAGATTATCAGTACATGGCTGGATGGTTTGAATACACAGTAACCGAAAGAGCTTTTGAAAAGCTCCAGGAACAGTACACGATCAGCCAGGAGTTACTTCTGGATTGATTACATAGTGCCGACCGGAGGCGGCAGACCTCCGGAGATGGAGAGAGCATGGGAAACATGAAACCGATGTTGCTAACAAATAACCAGCGGAAAATGCACGGGTTACCGCTATGGAGAAAGAAAAACCGCAAAAAGAGACTTTATACACGCTGCGAGGCAGACGAGACAATCACGGCATTTATTGATTATTGCAATCAGGAGTAGGAGGTGCGGAGATGGCAAAATTTAAGCATACTGAGCGGACTGTAAAGATTTACAATTCGATCATCAAAGAGTACCGGGAAATAAACTCGGATAGTGACCTAGAAGCAATCGGGATTGATTATGAGGATTACCGGAGTTCAGAATTGGGATTACTGCTAGACAGCCTGAGATTCAATGGCGAAGGGATGACGAGTAGTAAGAAGGTTGCGGAATGGATGAAGAGACATAGCTGTAATGTCTACTTGATCGGAGATGACTGGAAAGTACAGCTGTAAAGGAGAAATAAAATGTGGAGCATACCGAATGAGGATGAATACTGGGAGCGGAGACGTGAAGAGTATGAGAGAGTTCCGAAGGACTGGAAACCGGAACCAGAGCGGCAGATTCTGAGCCTGGATGACGAGCTAGATGACCTGGAAAAAGAATATGGTTGCAAGCTGGAAGATCTGAACGAGCCGGACATCGAGGAAATAGTGTTCCGGATCCGTGGCGAATATCCGATTTCGGCAGAATATGATCCAGCATTTATAGCAATATTTTACAAAGTGGATCCGGATTGGAGGTACAACATATGGTAGAGAAAAAGGTAATAAAAAGACGTCACAAAGATATTTTGAATTTCTGTAAGCGATACATGAGTGAGAAGGGATTTCCACCGAGCGTCCGTGAGATCGGGGACGGGATCGGATTGAAGTCTACCAGCTCAACGTGTCATTACATGCAGGAAATGCGAGAAATGGGGCTGATTATTTCTGGCCCGGAGTTTTCTCCGAGAGCATTTACACTTCCGGGGGCGAAGTATGTATTTGATGATGACCTGGAAGGAGGCACTGAGGCATGATTCAGAAAGCAGAAAATATAATCTTGAAGAAAAGATTGCGAAAGCGATCGGAAAAGCTAAAAAGGCAGAATGAACGCATCAGGAGGCGAGAGACAGAGAACCGGAACCTAAAAAATAACATGAGAAGGACAGCCCAGGAGTTGGAGGGCATCAAAGATTCTCTGACAACTGGGTTTTGCCCGTACTGTGAGACACACAACATGTTTTCCTGGGATCCAGAGTGGGGCTTGGTTTCCTATTGCCCTCGCTGCGGAACTAGAGTAATGCTGTGCCAGATGTGCGA
>OFOK01002073.1_pt1 | contig 12697 bp, 8 predicted proteins | sample 1542001 | NCBI WGS metagenome assembly OFOK01 (sample SAMN04209242, study PRJEB22552) | human gut metagenome | biome: gut; material: feces | host: Homo sapiens | place: USA: Oklahoma
AGGTCACGGCGAAATTGCCGATGGCCGTGCCGGTTTCGCGGGGCAGCAGGTCGAGCCGCAGCAGCCGGTAGACCACGCACCCCGCGCCCGCAAAGCACAGCGCCGACGTCAGCAGCCCCGCGCAGATGTCCGACGGGACGAGCAGCATCACCGCGCGCACCGCAAGCGAGTAACCCGGCAGAAACACGAGCTGCACGACGCGGTCAGGGTCACCGGCGGCGATGTAGCCGTCGCGCGCGATGTCGAGATAGTGCCGGCTGTCGAGGCAGCGCCAGAATTCGAGCGCCTGCGTGAGCGTCTCCGGCTGTCCGGCGAGGGCGCGGACGCCCCATGTGAGCACGAGCAGCGCTAGATCGAGCGTGAGCAGCGCGGCGAAAATACGCGCGGCCATGTGCGCCGGCTCCTGCGCCGGGACGGCGGGCGCGGCGTCCTCCCGCTGCCAGAAGCGCACCCACGCGGGCACGAACCGCAGCCCCACGGCGGCAAACAGCGCCGCGCTGCATCCGGCGGCGATGCCGCCCGCAGCGGTGAGGTTCGGCGTGCGCACGCACCAGAGGACAAAGAGCGCCGCAAGCGCGGCAAGGCCCAGCGCATCGAGCGCAATGACGGCGCGGGTTTTCGGCTGCATGGCGGCACCTCCTGTGTGGATCGGATGATGATAAATTGTAGCACGTGCGGCGGCTAAGGTACAACCGTTTGCGTCAATGAAAAACAAAAAAGAAGACATCGTTTGCAGGCTCTGGAAGCATGCAGTCGACACGCAACCATTCGAAAGGAGAGCGCAAACGATGTCCGGGATACTTGTACAGTGAAACGGGAGAACGATCCGGGATGCGTGCAAGGAACCAGCCCTGCAGCGGATGCCGTCCGCCGCGCCGCAGACGCATGTCAGATGCCGAGATAGAAGCCGGTGCTGAGGATCTCCTCTGTGCGCGAGAGCACCTCATGTGCTTCGTCATAATTGCGCAGCGCCAGCTCGGCAACCAGATAATTGGTCAGGCACATGGGTGCCGTGAGCGAGTTTTTGCACGACACACTCTGGATCGCGCAGCGAAAGCAGATATCTCCATAGCTGCGCACGGGGAGATTGTTGTTGGACGTGATGAGCACGATCTTCACGCCGCGGCTGCGCATCCAGGCAAGGATGTTGATGCCCGTCTTGGAATAGCGCGGGAAGATATAGGCAATGCAGACATCGCCCACGTCGGCGCTGACGATCTCCTCGGGATAGATCAGGCCGGTGAGCTGGACAAAGTGCACGTTTTTCTTGATCTCACCGAGGCGCGAGACCATGTAGTGCGCAAGGGAAAAGCTGCTGCGCATGCCGAGCACATAGATGTTCTTTGCCCCGCTGATGAGGCGGATGGCCGCCTCCAGCTCATTCGGCTGCAGACCGGCGAACGTCTGGTTGAGATTGTTGATATCGGTCGTGAAGGTGTCACTGAGCAGATCGTTGTCGCTGACTGCGGCGGCACGTTCGAGCCGGTCGGGCAGCGAGCCCTTTGTCTGGATCTCTTTTTTGATGTCCTCCTGCATTTCGGAATAGCCGGAGTAACCGAGCGCGCGGGAGAAGCGGATGACCGTCGTCGTGCTCACGCCGGCCTTGGCCGCGAGCTTTTCCAGGGTCTCAAACGCGACGTCCTCATATTTCTCCTGCACATAGTTTGCCACTTTCCGCTGGGAATACGTCAGGCCGGAATAAGTGGCGCTGATCTTTGCGTCAAACAGCATCCGTGAGTCCCTCCCTCTGGGTGTTGATCGCTTGTGACAAGATGTACCCAGTGTACAACATTTTTCCTGTCATTGCAAGCGGCTGTCCGCGACGGGCAGACACGCGCAAACTGCGGTTTGACGTGTCCCGGTCACGATGATATAATAAAAAAATAGTGATTTGTCGATCGCGCGAATTTGATTTCATCTGGAGGTCCGACCATGCCGCTGCCTGATTCTCCCTACCCGACCGAGGTGCCCTGCACAAAGGCGGAGATCCTCGAGACTCTGCACAACTGGATCATCCTCATGCAGATGAAGCCGGGTGAAAAGATCTCCGATACGGAGCTGGCCGACTATTTTCATGTCAGCCGTACGCCTGTGCGCGAGGTGCTCAAGATTCTCGAGCAGCAAAAGCTCATTCTCACCTATCCCGGCAAGGCCACCGTCGTGGCGGATCTGGATCTGGACAAGATCGAGAGCTACTATCTGCCCATGCAGACGCTGCAGTGCCTGGCTGTGCGCCTGGCCGTGGATCTGGCGACCAATGAGGACATCGACGAGCTTGAGCATCGCAACCTGATCTTCCGGCGGATGGCTGCGGACAACAATACCGAGGGCTTGCTCATGGCTGACCATGCCTTTCACGAGAAGATCCTTGCCATCGCCGGCAACGCCTACATTCAGGAGTTTTGCTCGGCGCTGTGGGTGCCGATCGCGCGGCTGGACTATCTGTTTTTCCGCGACAATCACATGGCGTCCTCCGCGCAGGATCATCGAACGATCATTGACAGCTTCCGCATCCGCGATCCGTTCGGCGCGGAGCTGGCCATGAAAAACAACTGGAACTACTCCATGCTGGCTGTGGAAGCGTCGGCCAGCGCATACGAATACGAGCACTGACGCGCCGCACGGCCGCCGCTTAAAAAAACCTCCGGCAGAGATGCCGGAGGTTTTTCTGTTTTTACCGCGGCGCTATGACGGGGGAGATCACGGTGCGCGAAAACGAAGGCGCTTTTGTCAACAGCGGCGTGCTGCACAGCATGGAGAGTGCCGGTGCGGATGCCGCGGTGCTGCAGGTGACCTTTCCACCGGAATACGTTACCGGCGCGGAGGATCCGCGCCTGATCGCACGCTATGCCGACCCCATCGTCAAAGCGCGCGAGCGCGACTGTATGCTGCTGCGCGGCAGCGGCTGGGCCAATGATATCTGCGACCGGCTGCAGCTGCTGCCGTCGGTGCTCTCGGCGCGCCGGCCGGGCTATGAGCTGCGCGCGCATATCCTTGTCTCGGAGATCTGGCTGACTCTGTACGAGCAGACCATCCCTGCGCCGGACGGGCCGCGCGGCGTCTCTCTAACGGAGAAAAAGCGCATGGAGACGCTCCGGCAGTACATTCAGGACAATTACCGCGAGAAGATCTCGCTCGACGACATCGCCTCGGCGGCACACATCAGCCGCGGCGAGTGCTGCCGTATGTTCAAGCGGCTGTACAGCATGACACCGTTTCAGTACCTTGTGCGTTACCGGCTTGCGCGCAGCATCTATTATCTGTCGGAGACCGACCGGAGCATCGCGCAGATCGCGCAGAGCGTCGGCTTCTGTTCGAGCAGCTACTATACCAAGTGCTTCCGAAGCGAATATCAGTGCACTCCGCTCCGCTACCGGCAGAGCCAGCACTGGCTGCCGGATCTGCCGTGACCTGTCATGTGCCCCTCGGCAAAAAAGAGGAAGCCGTTTCACTCACGGCATGTGCATGAGGGAAACGGCTTCTGAGGAAGTCAGTATGGAATCCGCGCGTGCAGCGGGGTGCAGGACGTTTGCTGCGCACAAAGGCCGCAAATCCCCTTGTCAAAAAGGAATACTTTTTGACCGTCTCAGCCGACGCTCCGTGTCGTTCGGAGCGTCGGCCGTTTTTCATTTGCGGGCCATGGCAGGCGGCTGCGCGGTCGCCGGGCGTGATGTCGACGTGCAGGCTGCACAGGCAGTTCGGGCAGTGGTTGCGGTGGCTGCTCCCGGCGCCCTCCGGTGTCACGAGCCGTCCGCAGACGCTGTAGGGAAAGCTTTCGCGGCAGGGGTGGGTCCTGCAGCAGCCTGCTTGGTATTGCTGTCGTTTGTTTTCGTGCTTCATTGGTTCCTCCCAAAGGCATTCCTGCGCCGGGAGGCGTGGCGTGTGTGGATTTGCCGGCCTCCCGGTCAGCGCACACGCTCCGATGTTCCTGTCTGTTTCGAACATTGTCTCCTGAATACAGAATTCGCGGCCATTTCCGCCGCCTTGCGCACACCGCGCACGCACGCCGCTGTCAAGTGCGCGCAAAAAAGCGGGGAATTCCGGTTGCCGCGGCGGAAAAAATTCGTTATACTGAATCAAAGCACCCTGCAAGGAGGTGTCCCCCGCATGAAACAGTATCCGCGCATGGCAGCCCTGCTGCTGGCGCTGCTGCTCGCGCTCGGCTGCACCGGCTGCGGCGAGAAGCAGGAGCCCGTGACCGTGACGATCTGGCACGTCTACGGCGGCGAGACCGAGTCCCCGCTCAACGACCTCATCGACACGTTCAACGAGACCGTCGGCCGCGCGCAGAACATCCGCGTGCAGGTCGGCAGCGTCACGAACACGAACACCATCCACGAGGCGGTGCTCGCCTCGGCTTACGGCGAGCCCGGCGCGACGGCACTGCCGGACATGTTCGTGTCCTATCCCAAGACCGTGCTGGCACTGCCGGATGCGGACATCCTCGTCGACTACCGGGACTATTTCTCGGACGCGGAGCTGGATGATTTCATCCCCGCGTTTCTTGCCGAGGGGGAGATCGGCGGGCATCTGACCGTGCTGCCGGTGGCCAAGAGCACGGAGATCCTGTTTGTGGACAAGACGCTCTTTGACCGCTTTGCCGCTGCGACGGGCGCGACGCTCGATGATCTGTCCACGTGGGAGGGGCTCTACCGCACGGCGGAGGCCTACACCGCCTGGACGGACGCGCAGACGCCCGACACGCCGGACGACGGCAAGGTGTTTTTCGTGCACGACTACCATTTTAATTATTTTCAGGTCGGTGTCGAATCCCTCGGTGCGGATTTCTTCGACGGCGATCATGTGGCGTTCGGCCCGGCGTTTCGCCGCGTGTGGGAGCCGTATGCCCGCGCAACGCTCGCCGGCAGCGTCTGGCTCAAGAGCGGCTACGCCACAGAGCCCCTGCGCACGGGCGACGCGGTCGCGTCCGTGGCATCGTCGGCGAGCGTGCTGTACTACGCCAACACCGTCACCTACCCGGACAACACCTCCGAGCCGGTGGAGATCATTTCCCTGCCGTGCCCGACGTTTGCGGGCGGGGAGAAGCTCGTCATGCAGCGCGGCGCCGGCATCTGCACGGTCAGGTCCACGCCCGAGCGCGAGCGCGCATGCATGACGTTTCTCAAGTGGCTCACGGCGCCCAAGCGCAACGTTGATTTCGTGACGCAGCTTGGCTATATGCCCGTCACACAGACGGCGTTTGCAAACGAGCTGCCCAGCGCTGTGCGCACGCTCGATGACCCCATGTACGTCTCGCTCTATCAGGCGTTTCTCGACACGCAGAGCGGCTACACGTTCTACACCCCGCCGCAGCGCAGGGATTATCTCGAGCTCGAGACCCGCTTTGAAGAGCAGGTGCGCCTGCAGCTCACGGCCGGGCGCGTGCTCTGCGAGCAGCAGGGCGACGGCGCGCGCGAGGGGCTGATCTGGTCCACGCTCGACCAATTTGAAAAAAACTACGTCCGCTGAGGCGGCAGAAAGGCGGTGACGGCCATGCTCCGGTTACGGGAAATGCGCTCGGCGCTGGAAAAAGCAAAGACGCAGGGCGTGAGCATGCAGCGGCGGCTCGTGCTGTACTGGTTCAGTATGGCGCTGGCGATCCTGGCCGCCGTGCTGCTGGTCGTGAGCCTGACGGGGGTGTTTTCCAACACGGCGCAAAAGTTCGGCCAGTCGCTGACGATCCAGAAACACAATACCGCCTCGGCGCTTGCCGGGCAGATGGACCAGCTCACGGCGCAGAGCATCGCCCTGTCGGAGGAGCTCACGCGCGAGCTGGACAAGCAGCTCGCCGCCGGCGGGCGGACGTTCTCCGCGCTCAACGACGATCCCGGCGCGATCGCGGCCGTCGAGACGGCGCTCTATCCCGCGCTGAACACCTATTTGAAGTCTAGCGCGTGCAGCGGCGCGGTCTTCTGTCTGGACGCGACGGCCAACACGGCGCTGCCGGGCGCGGCGACCTCGCGCGCGGGGCTGTACCTGCGCTATTCGGCGCTGCGCGCCATCGGTGCGACGGACCAGCACATCACGTGCTTTCGCGGCACGGCGGAGACGGCGCGCAGCGCGCAGGTGCAGATGCACAACCGCTGGAATCCGGAGCTGAACGTGCAGGCCGTCCCCGGCTACACGCAGCTGCTGCGCGCATCGGACGGCCGCCTTGCCGAGCGCTGCCTGTGGACGGGGCGCATCGCCCTGCCCGACACATGGGAGTCGGTGACGCTGCTGTGCGTGCCGCTGCTCGACAGCGCCGGCAATGTGCGCGGCATCTGCGGCGCGGAGCTCAGCGATCTGTATTTTCGCCTCACCTATCCCGCCGTGGACAGCGCCTACGGCAGCATGGTCACGGTGCTCGCCCCCATAGACGGCGACCGGCTGCTGCTCGGACAGGCCATGATCGGCAGCCCCGGCGGGTCGTATCTCACGGCCGACGGCACGCTCACGTGCAAGACCGGCCGGTATTATAATACGTATTCCGACGGCAGCCGCACCTATCTCGGTCTGCACGAACCGATCGGCGCGACCGACGCCGCAGGGCGAAAGCTCGCCGCCGTGGTGCTCGTGCCGGATGCCGGGCTGCGCACGCTCGAGGCGCGCAGCCGCATGGTATGGATCGCGGGCTCGCTCGTGTTTCTCGCGGCGATGCTGCTGCTGTCGACATACCTGTCGCGCCGGTTCGTGACGCCGATCTCCCGCAGCCTGCAGGCCATCCGCGAGCAGACTCCCGGCGAGCACCCGTCCGGCATCTCGGAGATCGATGAGCTGCTGGCCTTCGTGCGCTCGCGCGCGGCCGAGCAGCTCACGGCCGGAGGTCTTCCGCCGAACATCGAGGAGCTGCTCTCGGGCTTCCGCGACCGGGTGCAGACGCTCACCCCCATGGAGCGCACCGTGCTGCAGTATTACATCGACGGCTGCTCGCTCGAGGAGGTCGCGGCGCGCGCGTACATCAGCGTGGCCACCGCCAAAAAGCATAACACGAACATCAACCGCAAGCTCGGCGTGACCTCACGCGAGGAGCTCATGCTGTATATCGACCTCTTCCGCCGCTGCGGCCGTCTCGATGAGATCGCCGCGCCGCGGGCAGAGGATACTGCAAGGTGCACAACCTGACCGTCGTCAGGCTGTGCACCTTGTCTACTACTCAGTCGTATTTTGCGGTTTCGGCGGGGTTTTTGCGCCGCAAACATAGCATTTCCGGCCCTGATGCCTTATACTATCAGCATAGCTGAAAAATCATCAAAAGCAGTTATATCTGATGAAAAACATCTGCGTAAAGGAGCATGCTTATGGGACTTATCAAAGCGATCGCCGGAGCTGCCGGCGGTGTCATGGCCGACCAGTGGAAAGAATTTTTCACCTGCGAGGCGCTGCCGGCCGACGTGCTGGCGGTCAAGGGACAGAAGAAAACCACCCGCCGTTCAAGCAACACGCACGGCGATGAGAACATCATCACCACCGGCTCGCGCATCGCGGTCGCCGACGGTCAGTGTATGCTCATCGTCGAGCAGGGCAAGGTCGTCGAGGTCTGCGCCGAGCCGGGCGAGTACACCTACGACGCGTCCACCGAGCCGACGATCTTTGCCGGAAACCTCGGCGAGAGCATCGGTCAGGTGTTCCAGAACATCGGCAAGCGCTTCACCTTCGGCGGCGAGGCACCGAAGGATCAGCGCATCTACTACTTCAACACCAAGGAGCTGACCGGCAACAAGTACGGCACGCCGAGCCCGGTGCCGTTCCGCGTGGTCGATCAGCGCGCCGGCATCGACATCGACATCGCCATCCGCTGCTTCGGCGAGTACAGCTACCGCATCACGAACCCGCTGCTGTTTTACACCAACGTCTGCGGCAACGTCACCGAGGCCTACACCCGCGACACGATCGATGGTCAGCTCAAGAGCGAGCTGCTCACGGCGCTGCAGCCGGCGTTCGCGCGCATCAGCGACATGGGCATCCGCTACTCGTCGCTGCCCGGTCACACGCGCGAGATCGCCGAGGCGCTCAACGAGGAGCTCTCGGCGCAGTGGCGCGACCGCCGCGGTCTGGAGATCGTGGCCTTCGGCGTCTCGTCCGTGAAGGCGAACGAGGAAGACGAGCAGATGATCAAGGAGATGCAGCGCGAGGCCGCCTATATGGACCCGACGCGCGCCGCCGCGATGCTCTCGCGCTCGCAGGGCGAGGCGATGAAGGCCGCCGCGTCCAACACGGCCACGGGCCCGGCCATGGCGTTCATGGGCATGGGCATGGCCGGTCAGATGGGCGGCATCAACGCCCAGAATCTCTACGCCATGGGTCAGCAGCAGGCAGCCCAGCAGGCGGCGCAGCAGCCCGTTGCCCCGCCGCAGCCCGCACCGCAGCCCGCCGCCCCGGCGGCAGCGCCGGCGGCCGGTGGCTGGACGTGCGCCTGCGGCCATACCGGCAACACCGGCAAGTTCTGCGGCAACTGCGGCCAGCCCAAGCCCGCGGACGAGAGCTGGACGTGCACGTGCGGCGCGGTGAACAAGGGCAAATTCTGCGCCGAGTGCGGTAAACCGCGCCCGGCCGCCGTGAAGAAATTCAAATGCGACAAGTGCGGCTGGGAGCCGGAAGACCCGACCAACCCGCCGAAGTTCTGCCCCGAGTGCGGCGACCCGTTCAACGACGGCGACACCGTTTCCTGACCCACAACGAAAGGAGGCGCGCACATGCCCACCCAGGTAACCAACTATCAGTGCCCGGCCTGTACCGGCCCCCTGCATTTTTCGGCCGAGACCGGCAAGCTCACCTGTGAATACTGCGGCTCTGCGTATGACGTCGCGGAGATCGAGGCGCTCTATGCGCAAAAGGAGGCCGAGGCCGCCGCTGCCAAGGAGGCGGCCGACGCAAAGGCGGAGGCGGCAAAGGCGGACGCCGCCGACGACGGCGGCTGGGACACCTCCGACCTCAGCAGCGACTGGGGCGCGGACGCCGACGGTCTGCGGGTCTACGGCTGCCCGTCGTGCGGCGCGGAGCTGATCTGCGACGAGACCACCGCCGCCACCTCCTGCCCCTACTGCGGCAACCCGACGGTCGTGCCGGGGCAGTTTTCCGGCGCGCTCAAGCCGGAGTTTGTGCTCCCGTTCAAGATGACGAAGGACGACGCGGTGCGTGCGCTGCGCGCACACTACCGGGGCAAGCCCTTCCTGCCGCGCACGTTCACGGCCGGCAACCACATCGAGGAGATCCAGGGCGTGTATGTCCCGTTCTGGCTGTTTGACGGCGGCGCGGAGGGCGAGGTCGACTACAAGGCCGCCAACTCCCGCACCTATCGGGACGACGACTACGAGGTCACCGAGACCGACCATTACGACGTGCACCGCGGCGGCTCGATCGCGTTCGAGAAGATCCCGGTGGACGCATCTTCCAAGATGCCCGACGACCATATGGACTCCATCGAGCCGTTTGACTACACGCAGATGCAGCCGTTTTCCACGGCGTACCTGCCCGGCTATCTGGCCGACAAGTACGACGTCACCGTGGACGACAGCCGCGCCCGCGCCGACCGCCGCAGCAGCGAGACGCTCGAAAACGCCCTGCGCGAGACCGTGACCGGCTACGGCACGTGCGTGACCGACCACACGGACATTCGCCTGCACCGCGGCAAGGTGCACTACGCCCTGCTGCCGGTGTGGATGCTGAGCACGAAGTGGAACGGCGAAAGCTTCCTCTTCGCCATGAACGGACAGACCGGCAAGCTCGTCGGCGACCTGCCGACCGACCGCGGCCGCTATTGGGGCACGTTCGGTGCGATCGCAGGCGTGGTCACGGTCGCGCTGACGGTCATCCTGCAGTTTATGTAAGGAGGCGGACACCATGAAACAAAAACTGACCGCGCTGCTGCTCGTGCTGCTGCTGGCTGTCACGCTCGTGCTGCCCGTCATGGCGGCAGCGCCCTATGTTGACGATGAAGCCGCGATCCTCACGCTCTCGGAGGTCGAAACGCTCGAGGCGCGCGCCGCCGAGATCTCGGAGCACTACGGCGTCGGCGTGTACATCTGCATAGTCGATGACTTCGGCGACTATGGCTATCCCGACGCCGCGACCGCGTCCTATTCGATCTACCATGCGCAGTCGCTCGGCTATGGCAGCGGGCGCGACGGCATCCTCCTGCTGCTGAGTATGTCGAACCGCAAGTACGCCACCTTTGTCTACGGCGACAAGGCAGAGCCCATCTTCCCGGACGCCAAGCTCATCAAGCTCGAGAACGCCTTTCTCGACGACTTTGCGGACGACGACTGGTACGACGGTTTCTCGGACTATCTTGAGGGCTGCGCCGGGATCCTCAGCGTTGACTCCGGCGAATTCACGTGGCCGCAGTTTCTGCGCCGCCTCGGCATCTCGTTCGGCATCGGGCTCTTGCTCGCGCTGATCGTGTGCCAGCTGCTGAAGATGAAGATGCGCTCCGTCTACCGCCAGGCCGAGGCCTCGGCCTACGTCACGGTGGAGGGACTGAACCTGACGACGCGCGAGGATGTCTTCACCCACACGACCACGGCGCGCCGCAAAATCGAGCGCAAGAGCGACTCGAGCAGCTCAAGCGATTCGAGCAGCTTTTCCGGCGGCGGCGGCCACGGACGCAGCGGCTCGTTCTGATACAAAAACCCACCCCCCACATATTCCAAACCAAGGAGGCGGAAACAGATGAAAAAACGCATTCTCAGCATTGTCCTGTGTCTGGTCATGGTGTTCAGCCTGCTGCCGTTCACGGCAAGCGCGGCAAGCGCCATGCCGATCAACGAAGAGACCTTCCCCGACCCGGTGTTCCGGGAATACGTGCTCAAGATCGTCGGCAGCTCGGTCCTGACTGAGGAGAAGGCCCAGCAGATCGAAGTGCTCGACGTCAGCGATGATAACATCAAAGAGGTGCTCGGCGACCGCGCCCCCATCACGAGTCTCATGGGCATCCGATACCTGAGATATGTGAAGGATCTCAATTGCAGCGGCCAGGAACTGAAGAAAACACTCAATCTGGAGCAGAACTCGAGAGTGGAAAAGCTCAACTGCTCCGGAAACCAGCTCACCGGTCTGTGGTTTCACAAGGGCAGCTCGCTCAAGTATCTGACCTGCAGCGTAAACGAGTTCACCGCACTCGACCTGAGCAAGTGCTCAGAGCTCATCGAGCTGTCCTGCGGCAACAATAAGCTCACCTCACTCGACCTGAGCGCCAACACAAAGCTCCAGAAAATCAGTGCGGGCAGCAACAAGCTGACAGCCCTCGACACCCGGAACTTGCCGGAGCTGACGTATCTCAATCTTTGGGGCAATCATGACCTCAAATCCATTGACGTCAGCAAAAACACCAAGCTGGAGATTCTGAGTGCCTCCCATGGCAAGCTGACCTCGCTCAATGTGAAAAACAACCGGAAGCTGGTTGAGCTCTATGTCTATAATAACCAGCTCACCGCGCTCGATGTGAGCAGCAACTATCTGCTCAAGAAGCTGAGCTGCTATGAAAACCAGATCACCGCGCTCGACCTGAGCTACAATGGCGCCCTCGAGTCTCTTAGTGTTAACGACAATCCGATCACCGAGCTCAATCTTCACCCGCTGAGCAATCTGCAGCAGCTTTCGTGCAGCAAAATGAAGCTCACGAAACTGGATGTGGACCGCTGCCCCAAGCTCCGGCGGCTGTACTGCAACGACAACCAGATCGAGACGCTCGACCTGCGCAGCAACAAAAAGCTCGAAACGCTCTACTGCCAGAATAACCGCCTCTCGTGGCTGGACCTGAGCAGCAACACGGCGCTCGATCCGCGCTATGTGGACTGCTCGGGCAACGTCTACGACATCAAGGTCGACCGGAACCTCCAGTATAAGGTCTATCCCGACCTGCCGTGCTACGGCGCGACGGAGGGCACATACTTCACGGCCGCCCGCGCGAGCGACTGGACCGGCGGCACGGTCAGCAAGGTCGACGGTTGGGACGTCCTGACGCTGGATAACGCCAGAGTCAAGGAGGTCACCTACAAGTACGACACCGGAAACGCCAAGATCGGCAAGGTGGCGTTTACGCTCAAGACCGAGGTGCCCGCCGCTTACGTCATCAGCAGCGCTGCCCTCACGGTGCAGAGCCCTGTTGAGGACGAGAGCGCGGCAAATCCCACGGTGACGACCGATTCCGGTGCAAAGTATGTCGTTGAGCGCGCCGACTGGAGAGTCAACGGCAGCATGACGGTATACACCGGCACGTTCGAGAAGGGCAAGAGCTACACGCTGAACCTCCTGCTCGCCCCGAAGAGCGGCTACCACTTTGCCGACAGCGAATCCATGCAGGTCACCGTCAACGGACAAAAGGCTGAAAAGGTGTTGCCGTATAAGGGCGGCAAGCTCATCGTGACCGCCACGTTCACGGTCGAGGACCTCATCACCATCTCCTTTGACCCCAACGGCGGCACGGGCACGATGCAGTCCATGAAGGTCAAAGCAGGTGTTGGCTACACACTCCCCGAATGTACCTTCACGCCGCCGGAGGGCAAGGAGTTTGCCGGCTGGCTCGCGTCGAACGGTAATGTATTCCCCGCCGGTATGCTATCATGCTACTATCACGACAACACCCTCAAGGCGGCGTGGAAGGACACGACGGAAGTCGACGTGACAGAGATGTTCACCGACGTGACGAAAAACTGGGCGTATCCCGGCATCCAGTACTGCGTGACGCACGGCATCATGGGCGGCATGGGCGACGGCA
>OFOK01002082.1_pt1 | contig 12648 bp, 14 predicted proteins | sample 1542001 | NCBI WGS metagenome assembly OFOK01 (sample SAMN04209242, study PRJEB22552) | human gut metagenome | biome: gut; material: feces | host: Homo sapiens | place: USA: Oklahoma
AATAGAGAATAAGCTATTTTAATAGACGAAGTGAGTAGAGTAGATTTAATTATCCAAAAGCCCTGCATAGAGATATGATGATATGATCTAAATAATTATGTTATTAAGTGGTAACTGCGGGCACTGAGATACTTGTCGGGCAGCCCAGCAAAGTAGGCAACGGCTTACGGACAATAGGTTTAAATATTGCAGCCTTAGCAGCGGAAACAGATAAATATGTAGCTGCTAATGGTAAAGTTAATATTTCTCTGAGAGATTCTCAGGGAGAAATGAAATCAACATATGAAGTTTTAAAAGAACTTTATGAAGGTGTAGAAGGTCAATCGGTTGCTTGGGATGAATTAGCCAGTGTAGAACAAGCTGCTATTGGTGAGACTCTTGCTGGTAAAAACCAATTTAACGTATTAACTTCTGTTATGACCAACTTTGAATCTGCTATAAATGCGACAGCAACCGCAATGGATTCAGCAGGCTCTGCCACAAAAGAGAATGCTGCTTATATGGATAGTTTAGAGGCAAAAGTTGGTAATCTCAAAAATACTTTTCAAGAATTATCTACTTCTGTTATAGATAGCGATCTTGTTAAAGGAATATTAGATTTAGCTAACACTGGATTAGAATTGTTATCAACGGATGTCGGTGTGGCAGTAACTCAATTTACTTTATTAAGTGGAGTTCTCACAGGTTTCTTGGCTATTGCCGGAAAAGTGGGAACTAAATTTGTTAATATGGGTAAATTGTTCTCCGCTATGGGAGATGTAGGCAAAGCTGCTTCTGCGGCTTCTGCCACTGGTGATGCTATAGGTGGTATTGCTAAGGCCGCTGGTAGTGCTTCTGGTTCTGTCAGTAAATTGTCTGGTGCGTTAAGTAAAATAGGTACTTTTGCTGGCCCAATAGCAATGTTGGCTGGTGCGCTTGTTACTGTTGGATTTGCTGCAAAGAAATCTATGGAAGAAGCTACTGCCGAGCATGCTATTCAAGATGAGATTGATGAAACAACAGAAGCTGTTTCCGAACTTGAACAGAAAATAGCAGAATTAGAGGGTAGCGGTGCAAGTGCGTCTGTTTTAGCAGCTTATAATGAGCAATTAAAACAGATGAAGAATAATATAGCGTCTCTTGAGACTGAAAAATTAGAAGCTATTTTAACTGCTTCTCCAACCAGTGATAGAATAGCATCAGGGCAAAAAACTCGTGCTACTATTACTGGAGAAATGATGGACACTGAGTTATATATCGAAAAAGCAATTACTCAGTGGAACAATTATCAAAAAGCAGTTGATAAGGCTTTAAGTTCTGGCGATTTTGAGCAAATAGCTGAAGCTAATGATGACCTTTTAGAGCAGGAGGGCGTATTAACTGAATATTGGGATACAATGACTCAGTTATACACAAAGACAGGAGAGTTACCAGAGCGATTAAAGAATGCTGTAATGGTACTAAATGGAGAAACCATTAGTGTTCTTGATTTCTTTCAGGATCATTTTGGAACAACTATTGAGGCGGCGGCAGAAAGCATAAATTCTTTATCAGGGCAATTAAGTGGTTTAGGAGATGTAGGCGGATATTTTGACATACTTTCTCAATCTGTAGCTGAATTTGCTGAAAATGGACAGTTAAGTTTTGAGTCTATTATGCAGTTAAATGAAGCATTTAGTGGATTGGAAGGTTGGGATGAAATTCTTGAGGGGCTTGTATCTGGTTCTACCACTTTTGAGGAATTTCAAGAACAAGTCACTAATTTAGCTTATACGATGTTAGAGGCTCAATTAGGCGTTGAAGGACTGGCTAATGCGAATGTTGACATGATTGCTTCTTTCTTAGAGAGTAAGGGAGTAGCAGATGCTGATGCAAGAGCATTAGAATTAGTTACCACTGCTCAAAAGAGAGTGACTGAAAATCCGGCTAATACAGATGCAAGTCAGACCGAATTAAATGAAGAAAAGTCTGCGGCTGAAGATGCTGCTGGACCTGTTGAAGGAGTAAAAGATGCTCAACAAGAGGTTACAAATAATCCAGTAGATACAAGTGCATCTCAGGGCGCATTCAGCAGTTTAATTTCTGTTGCCCAAAATTGTTATAATAGAGTCAGTTCAATTTGGAATAGTTTGAAGGGAATTATTTCAAAAATTGGTTCCGGTGCTCAGAAAGTTTTAGGTTATATTATTCCTGATTTTGGCGGCGGCAAAGCTCAGGGAGGTAAAGTAAATAGAGCCGGGCAATATTGGGTAGGAGAACAAGGTCCTGAAATAGTTACTTTACCCAAAGGAGCGGTTGTTACTTCTAATAAAGACATTAGTGGGAATGTTGGGTATAAAGTAGAAAAAGAAGATGTAAAAGGTGGATATGCTCAAGGTACAGGAAGACAATCTATAATAGATGTTTCAGACACTGTTGGAAATTTATGGGGAGATAAAAAACCTTCTGGGTCAAAACCTTCTACCTCGAAACCGCCATCTTCTAAAAAACCTTCTTCTTCCTCTTCATCTTCTGCTTCCAAGAAAAAGACATCTACTGCTAAATCTTCTACCAAAGCAATAAAGGATGAAAATGATGCCATTAAAGAACAAAATGATCTGTATAAAGAACAGATGGATATATTAGATCATAAATTGTATTTAATGGAAAAGAATGGTGCTACTGAACAAGAACAGATAGCTCATTTACGTCAAATGCAAAAGAAAGCTCATGATGAAGCTGAAAGTTATAGAAAACAAGGACTTGACGATGAGTCTGAGTATATAATGGAACTTCAGAAAGAGTGGTGGGGGTATGAAGAAGATATTCTTAAACTCCAACAGGATGCCTTTGATAAACGATTAAAACGCTCAGAAGATTATATAGAAGATCGTAATTATTTCAATGATTGGGGCGCTGATAATGAAATTGATGCTTGGCGTCGCGTCATGGAATGGATGGACGATTGGTATGAACAAGGCTTAATTGATTATGAGTATTATCTTGAACAACGAGAAGATGCGCTCGATAATTATATAGAGGCTGAACGTGATGCGTGGAAAACTGAAGCTGATAATATTGAAAAAGCCTTAAATTATGTAGCTGAATTAGCTCAAAGAGAAATAGACAAACTCGAAGAGCAAAAAGATGCTATTAATGATAAATATGATGCTGAGATAGAAAAATTAGAGAAGCAAAATGAAGAAACTAATGAGCAGATAGAGCTTCAAGAAAAGTTGGATGCCTTAGCAAAAGCTCGTACTCAAAAATTGTATGTATATAAAGATGGACGGTTTCAATATATACAAGATACAGACGCTATTTCTGAAGCGCAAAAAGAGCTGGATAGATATAAGGCTGAAAAGGCTCTCGAAGAGCAAATAGAGCAGTTAGAGAAAAATAGAGACGAAGAGTTAAAAATTCTTGAAGAAAAAATTAAATATTGGCAGGATTATGTTGATGAATATGGTAGTGCTATTGACGAAGTCAATGATCTTCAAGATCGTTTATTAGCCGAACAAATATTAGGTATTAAACTTGAGGGAGATAATTGGGAAAAACGTCTTGGTAATTTACAGGATTATGTTGACCGATATATTCAACTCATGCAACAACTCGAAAACGAAAATTGGCAAACAGGGCAAGATGAAAATACAGTAGTATCTGGTCCAAATGCCGAAGGTGGAAGAGGGACTCCGGGTACTGCTTGGGTTCCTGGTGTCGGTGTTATAGATGTTGATATTAAAGATGGTAAAACACAAACTAAAGGATTACCTGTTGGCACAATAGTTTCAACTGCTGGTGGTAATTATAAAATTACGGGAGTTAATGAAGATGGTAGCTATCAAAGTGAATATGTTGGTGGCGGAAAACATTTAGATGTGGCTCCAGGCGGTAATGCTCCAGAAGGTGCTACTATTGGTGATATTATTCATACAGCCGGAGGAGATTATGAGATTGTACATCCATATACTCCTGGTGCTAAATATAATCCAATTAATGGTCTTTGGAGCAAATTAGTTGAAAAGAATGCTAAGGGTACTTTGTCTTCTAAAGGCGGTATGTCTCTTGTGGGAGAAGAAGGGCCTGAACTTAGGTTATTAAATACTGGGGATAGTATTCTCCCTTCTGATGTCACAAAGAATTTATGGGATTGGGGGAAAATGAATCCTATTGATCTTTTAAGCAATTTACCGACAGAAGACAAAGGATTCCAGCTTAATATGAGTAATGTAGATTTATCTTTCCCAAGTATTAAGAATAAAAATGACGTTCAAGAATTTGTTCAATCTTTAGTTAATTTTGCTTATCAGACAGCATATAAGAGGGGATAACTTCCCCTCTTATATTTTTAAGGGGAGTATATGGTTAATCTCAATAAAATTTTTATAGATGCTATTGAAGTATTAATTGATGCTAAAGTAAGAAAAAATACAACTCAAATATATACTGGATTAGTAGTATTAGAAGATGGAGAAAAGAAAGTAAAAGTAAAAGATAAAATTTACAAATTGCCTGTGTATGGAGGAAATATAGGAGATTTAGTTACAAATCAAACTGTTAAAGTATTTATACCTCAAGGGCAAATGAGTCAGGGTTTTATTTTAGCACCTAAATGATAAGGAGGTGGTTTCATGTCTTTAACAACGCCTAATTTATTGTCTCAACCTACTTTTAACGCTTTGACTGGTACTCCTTTTGGCAATTCAATACCCTTCCGCTTTTCAATAGCTGGGGGAGATGAGCCGGAAGGAAGTAAATTGTATGTGCAAGATATATCCAGTTCTGGCGATAATTATGTCTATCAGGGAACTTCAAAATTATATCCTTGGTATAAAGGTGACGGGATATATGAACATAGTATGCCTATTAATTCTATTTCCAATGAAAAACAATATCGGGCTTTTTTAACGACATATAATGATGATGGTACATCATCAGTTTCTAATACTATAGTATTTTGGGCAATATCTACTCCTGTGGTTTTAGGTGCTAATTATATTGCAAGCCTTAGTTGGGCAAGTTATAATTTTATATTTAATTATAGCCCCGGCGTTGGAAGAAAGGAGTTACTAAAATCATATAATATAAAAATGTATGATGAAAATGATGTTTTGATAACTTCGACCGGTGTTAAAACAGTATCATATTCTTATGAAGAGAATAGTGGAAAATATATTTTTAGTCGAACTTTTACAGGTTTACAAAATGGCAGTAGATATCATATTGACGTAGATATAGTAACGGAACATGATTTTATAGACACCTATCCGAATGTTTTTGATTTTAGTGTTTATTATATAGAATCTGGAGTAGGAAGCGATGCTCTTCAACTAAATAATTTATGTGATGAAGGAAGAGTGGAAATAACTGTAAATTTAAGTTCTTTACCTGGTACAGGTGAGGGAGACATTGAGTATATTGATAATAAGGAAGCTGATCTAAGAACAAAGAATAAAAAGACCCCTTCTGTAACTTGGGATAAAAATATTGTTATTCCTGATGGATATGTTTTAAGAGTATGGGGAAGAGATTTTGATACTTATGAAACTATTGGTGGGGGTATACCTAATGTTTATAATATAATGTTGGAAAATGAAATAAAACAAGTTGGTATTTTTTATAATGAGGACAAGGAAGAAAATTTAGCCTGGTTTGAATTACATGCCGACAATCATCCTGATTTAACATCAATTAAAGATGTGCATGTTGTTTTTAGTGATGCAATACCTATTCCTAAAGATAAAGATCAGTTATTTTTATGGGTCAAATACGTAGATAATTTATTTGAATTAATTATAGAGAATTTAGGGGAACAGACATGATAGGACTTTTAGGATATAATTTTTATTCAGATGGAAATTCGGTTGATCCTCTTCCTTTTAGTCAAGGCGATGTATTTACTACTGTAAAAATAAAAGGCGGTATATATGATCGTTTAATAGTTTCTAAAAATACAAATATTAATTACACTAATGTCCCTCCTGATGGATGGGGAATAGATACTATTATGGATGCTCATTTTGATGGGACTTTAGATGCAGGAAGTTCGTTAGGTCAGGTTTCATTTGCTGATGGAGTTCGGTTTAAGAGAAGAGTTAAGGGCGATTTTGATTGGATTACTATTCAAGATTTTCAGTTAAACCGCAGAGGAGAATATAATTTTCATTTTTATGATAATTTAGTTTCAGAAAATAATACTATTTATGAATATGCTCTTGTTCCTGTTGATACTTTTGGGCATGAAATGGAATATATTACGAATGAAATTCTTGTTAATTTTAGAGGAGTTTTTGTTTGTGATGTAGATAGTATTATTAAATTTTATAATGGCGTCAGTTATTCTACTACAATGCAGAATCAGCAAGTAGGAGTTTATCAAGTCTTTGGAAAAAAGTATCCAACAATTATTTATAATGGGACACCTAATTATCAAACGGGCGGTATTACAGGTAATATATTCCCTGATGGGTTTGAAAAAAATGGGATAATAAATCGTCGAGAAATTGTTGATAAAACTAATAGAATATTACAATTTTTGACTAATAAAAAGCCAAAAGTTATTAAAGATTGGAATGGAAATTCTTGGCTTGCTATTATTGTAGATTCTCCTTCTGTTGATTATAACGCAAGTTATGGTATGGGAATAACAACAGTAACTTCTTCTTGGACAGAAATAGGCGAACCAAATAATAGAGATGATTTATATAATAATGGGATGATTCCTTTGGAGTATTAATATGATAAGTCTTAGTCAAGCAGATTTACAGATATTAAAACAAAAGAATACTGCATTATATCTTAAAATTCAAATTTTGTCTATTGAGTCTGGACAATATAAAGTAGATGATGAAATAAGTGGAAGTTTGATGGATTTATCAATAGATGTTGATGCAGATAGTGATTTAAGAAGAAGTTGCAATTTAACATTAATTGCAGTAGATGATAAATTCAATGCAGAATCAGGAAGCAATGTTTGGTTAGATAAATATATAAAGATATTAGTTGGATATAATAATATACTCACTGGAGAGATACAATGGTATAATCAAGGTATATTTATGGTTAATGCTCCTTCATGGACTTATGATGCTACTACCAATTCTTTGTCATTGCAGGGATTAGATTTAATGGCAAAAATGACTGGATTAAGGAATGGATATTTACCTGGTGTTCCTACTCTTATTCCAGAAGGTAGCAACGTAAGAGATGCTATTATTGCAACTATTAAATTAGCAGGAATTGAGCAATATGTTGTAGAAGAGTGTAAGAATGTTGATGGTGTAATTCAAGAAGTTCCTTATGATATACAAATAGATAGGGGCGGGACTTTGTATAATTTATTGGAAGAACTTAGAGATATTCTTCCAAATTATCAAGTTTATTTTGATATAGATGGTATATTTCATTATGAACCTATTCCCGCTGATGAAGATGAACCGATAACAATGACTGATTCAATTTTGCAAGATGTATTGATTGGTGAAGATGTAAATACAGATTTTGAATCAGTGAAAAATGTTATAGAAGTTTATGGAAGAACTAACGAAGTAGATTATTATTGTGAAACTCCTGAGATAAAGAGTATTAGATATGAAGGTGCTAATGTTAATGTTTTAACATTGCCCAACTCTGCTGGATCAGAGGCTTATGATTATAATGAGACATTGGGATTTATCGCTCCTTCTGGTTCTGGAAATTTTGAATTTGTATCTATGAATGCAGATGGATCACAGCCTAAATCTTTAGCTGATCCTAACGGTACTATTATTAGGTCGCTTTCTGAAGGAGAGTATTATGTAATTCAATTTAGGTATGAAGAGCCTCCGTATATTTTGTTGGGACATGACCAAGTATATGCTATTGCTAAAGATTTGAATGTGAATAGTCCTTTTTATGTGTATGGGTCTATTGGTGAAATTCGCAAAGTGTGTTATGGTGGAGAATATGATAATATCATAAATGATGATTTAGCTTTGCAAAGAGCAAATATAGAGCTTTATTGGGCAACAAGATTAAATGATAGTATTACTTTATCTACTTTGCCTATTCCTTGGTTAGATGTTAATATTTTATTTACTCATACAGCAAGAGGACAAGAAGAAAAAAAGTACATAATAAAATCTTTTTCTGTTACTTATTCTGATTCTGTATCTATGAATATTAATGCTATTACGTTTTATCCATATTATACAACTTCTAATAGCAATCAATATATTTATTTAGATATAACAACAATGTATGAAAAAACGCCTATACAAGTTTTAGATACAGGAGGAGTATTAGTTGCTTCCGGGACTACTGAGAATTATAAATTAAATTTGCAATTACCAAATACAGGGAATTATTATGTCCGTTATTTAAATCAAAGTGAGTTATGGGCTTATCGTCAAATTGTTGTTGATAAACCAGGCACATATACTCTTGATTTATCTTAAAAAGGAAGTGAAAATATGACTGTTTTTCCTGATGAAATACAAACTTTTGAGACGTTGCAAAATATAACGGCCGAAGATGGAGAGATGATTCAACAATATCAATCTGCCATGAGTCGTGGAGATATAGCAGCGGCAAATGAGTTTTTAGAACAAATACCAGATCATCAGAAAAAAATAATTACCGCTGATTATTTTAATACAATAAATGATACATTAAATGCTATTCAAGAATATACCTTAAATTGGTATACAATCGGATATGTAGTATCTCAAGAAGAACCAGAAGGATTGCAACCTGGCGATTTTTGGTTCCAAATAACTGAGACTGTCACATAAAAGGATAATTTTGTGTATGAAATATTCAGAAAGAAGCCAAGACATTCATAAAAATGATAGAGAAATATGGCAAAAATTCAAAAATAGCTGGGACCGTTTTCAATATGCAAATGCTTTAAATCAATTACAAAACGAACAATTTGATACAAAGAAAATAGTTGCAGAAACAATAAATAATATTACTACTAAAATAGTTTCAGTAGAAGAAACTATCAAGCCTCAAGATAAGCCTGATATTATAAAAGTAAGCACTGACCCTCCAATTAATATAAAAACAGGAGATGTTTGGTTTCAAATAACTGGAGGAGAAATTGCTAAAGCATATACTTTTGATGAAGTGACTGCATTAAATAAAACATTTGCTGATATTGATAAATTGGGATTAACCTGGGCGCAAGCTGATGAAGGAGGTTGGTGATTATGAGCGATATAACTTCTTATTTAGGAACAGATCAATTTATTATGGCTACTTTTAATAAAACAATAAATGAAATGAATGTGGCTTTAGATCAAAAAGTGGAATTATCTGAAGGAAAAATTCCTGAATCTTATTTGCCTTATAAAATTATTTTGCATAGTAATACTTCCAGTTTACCAGGAGTTACTAATGGTGCTATTTTAATTGCTTATGATGCTTAAAGGAGAGATATAATGGCAATTTTTGTAAAACCTTCATCAGCATCATGGGTTGGTCCAGATGGTTTTTATAATGGAGCTCAAATTCAAGTTCGAGGGACAAGCGGTTATTATGTTCTTATAGGAGGCAGCTTCACCTCTTACAAGTATTGGAATAAAGGCAGAATATCAGGTGGAAGTGCAACAATCACTTTAGACCCATATACTCAATACACTTCTTTAGAATTGCAAATTGTTTTAACGGATACTAATTATTCAACTTCAGTTACTGTTGTCGATAGTTCAAAAGTATATTATTTGAAATTACCACGGTACGCTGCAACAGTATATTATAAAGGGTTTTCAAGCTCTGAACTTTTTAATAGTCTTGATAATCCAAATTTAAGTAGAGAATGTTCTTTAACAGGATGGAATTTAATGGGTGCTTCAACTGATTCCAGCAGAAATGGTATTTATGATGCTCACATGGAATATTTGAATAATTGGAGTATAGCTAATGGATTAACTTTATATTGTATATATAGTCAAGATGGAGATACTTCTACGAGCACAAAATATTATTATAGAGGTAATAGCACTCGACAATCTGTAATAGTAACAGAAAAAAGAAAGACTTCTTTTATTTATGGTAGAGGTGTGTATGAAGAAGGTGATGTTTCAGTCAGTTATGGTTCTGTAACAACTTCATGTTTGTCTGATTCTACATATTCTTTTCAAGGGTGGGCAACCAATTCAAATACTACAAATTTTATGTATACAGATTATAAACAAGCTTATAATGCTGGATATACAACTCTTTATGGGGTTTATAAAAAAAATGAATCGATGACTTATTATCCTCAGAATCCGAGTGGGAGTGCTTCTGATGTTTCTGTAATTAATTATTATTATGGCACTGGAACTAAAACTAATAATATCCCTATTGAACCTTCATTATCTTATGCTGATCATATATTATTAGGATGGTCTACTACATCTTCGGGCTCTTATAAAACATGGACGGAACAATGGAATAATAACATAAGAGTTGTATATGCTATTTGGCAAGATACGTCATCAGATGACAACAATGTCTATGTAGGGGTTAATAATAGATGGATAAAGGGTACTGTTTATTATGGCGTTAATGGTGCTTGGAAACAATGTATCGTAAAAATAGGATCAAATGGAGAATGGAAATAAATGTCTAAATATAATATTACTATGAAACAAAAAAGTGATTCTGATTATAATGAATTATATCCAGAATCATTAGATACTCAAATTAAATTAAGTAAAGATACTACTGGTTTTACTGGTACTAATGTCTCTCAAGTGTTGATGGAATTAAATAATAAGATAGGTGAATCTGGGGGGGGGATTATCTTCCATTAACTGGTGGTAATATTAGAGGCAATGTTAATGTAGAAGGTAATTTTGGACTTCTAAAAAATTCTACCGCAACCGAGCCTGAAATTGCATTTGAATTAAATGGATCTCATATTAATGTTACTAATAGTGGGACTGAATTTGTTCTTCAATCTGATTATGTAAATTATCCATTAGTTGCAATTACTAAAAGATCAGGAAATGGCAGTAATAGTATAACTATCCCTACTTCTTTCAAAGCAGATTTTTTAATATATTATGGTGTATTTATGTATAGTATATCAAAAAAGATTTATAGTATAATATTAGATAATGAACAAATTCATGGCTCAAACTTAAATATTAGTGCTACTTCTTCTCAAATAAAAATTGTTTTTAATTCTGTGGGCGAATTTACTGCTAATAGATTTAATTCAGAATTAGGTAAATATTGTGTATATATTGTAGGGGTATCATAAAATGAAAATAATTAATTTAATACCAAATGAAAATGGATCGTATGAAAACTCCACTTGGGAACAAGATTGTCCGGTCCCTGATGGATGGGCAGTTATTTCAGACAATATTTCTATTCCTGACTCTTTTCCTTTTGTAAAAATTGAATTTAATGAAAATAATGAGATAATATCATTATCAGAAATTCCTTTGCCAGATGATATTATAAAAGAATATAAAAATAAAAAGAAATCTATATTTTCTAAAAGATGTTCTAAAGAAATAAAAAATGGAATTGATATTGTTTTATCTGACCAGACAAAGAAGCATTTTTCTTTCATGGAAACTGACCAGTTAAATATTTTATCAGCTTATTATAATGTTAATTATGATAAAAACAATGATAATTATTTATATCATGCTGATGGAGAAGATTATGAACTATATAGTAAAGAAGATATAGAAACTATTTTTACAAAGTTGAATGAAAATAAAAATAATATTCTTTTACGTTATAAAAAACTTTGTGCTTATATAGATACATTAAATATCAAAGAAGATATAGATAATGTTGATTATGACATGGATATATTATAACAAGAGGTAATTATGATAAATTTTGTGAATAACTTCCCTTCACTGGGGGGGGGATATTGTTTATATTAATAATACAATAGGCAGTCAAAAAGAATCTTTTATTCTGGGATTCGAGCCAAAATATGCAATATTAAATTTTTATATACAGATTTATGATAACGTGTGGAAGTATTTAGGGTCTTGTACGGTAAACGAAAAAATTAATTGGTTGGGTAAAACCTCGATAATGTTTTCTACAGATAATACAGCTGTGCAGTTTAATGATATTAGTTTTCAAGAGGACGATTTATTTAAAACAAAAGCTCTTGTTATAGATCAATATACAGATTATTCTAATATCTATGTACAAGGCGTTGTTTTGGGATAAAGAAAACTTTAATAATAAGGAAGATGAAAAATGAATGAATTACTTTTTATAATATTGGGTAATTTAGAAAAAGTAGGTATTGGGTTATTAATGTTTATAGGCGCTTATTTAGCTAATATGGGCCTTGGTGCTTGGAAAAGTATTAAAATTGATAAAGGAACTTTTGATTGGAAAAAAATAGGGAATAGTTGTGTGAAATTCTTAGTTTTAGGAATATGTATAGGACTATTAACTATTGTAATAACTATTGTTCCTTCTTTTGCAACTTGTATTGGTATTGATATAGGTGAAGAGGCTTTAACTGCTTTTGATAGCTTAGTAATAGTTGGTGCTTTTCTAACTGCTACTATCCATTATTTAACTGATGCTATAAATAAAATTAAAGATATTTTTAAAGTATAAATACAATTAAATAAACGAAAGGGGGGTAATAAGTGACAATAGAAATAATAGGAACAACAGTAAATATCACAGGGAATAAAGTTATAGGATTTGCTTTGAATAATTTAGTAG
>OFOK01002089.1_pt1 | contig 12607 bp, 23 predicted proteins | sample 1542001 | NCBI WGS metagenome assembly OFOK01 (sample SAMN04209242, study PRJEB22552) | human gut metagenome | biome: gut; material: feces | host: Homo sapiens | place: USA: Oklahoma
CCCAAAATTTATTTAGATGCTTTTCTCCCCATGTATGTGGGATGATGGGAGTAGTTCCACCTACGATGTAGCCGGATCCGCGATGTTGCCAAAGATAAGAGGCAAACTCCGGCGAGATAGGCAAGATACGAGTGGAATTGCGTGTTTTGGTAAGTCCAACTTCCAGCCCGCCAGATTTGGTATAAGATGCTGTGTTGTGGATTGATACAGATAAGGTATCAAATCCAATGTCATCCCAACGTAAAGCGCACAGCTCTCCACGCCGCAGTCCGAGCTCGAGCATAATCAGCACCTCAAGTCCAAATCGATGCTCAAGACAAAATTCGCGGACCAACTTTTCCTCCTCCATGGACAACGCACGGATTTCACTGTATTCTGCCTGCGTTTCCAGCGCGGGGAGTTTTGCTTTTTTAGCGGGATTTTTAAAAATCACGCCATCATCTATGGCGCTCTCAAAGATGCCATTTAAGCAAATTTTACACTTTTCCAGCAGGGAGTTGGAGTAACGAGCATTGATGTCGTTGTAAAAGGCGACAATGTCAGAGGGCAAGATGTCTGATAGATTTGCTTTGCCAAAATGCGGAATCAGGTAGCGGGTAACGGTTGCCTGATAGGTTTCCTCGTAGGTGATCCGGCGGACAGCTTTTTCCTTGTGATTTTTGAGCCAGGTCATTGCCCATCGCTCAAAGGTGTAGGATGTTTGGGCAGGGGCAGAGCTGATCCCGGTTAGCTCGCTGACCTTTTGCTCGATAATCCAGGCATCGGCTTTTTTCTTAGCATCGGCTTTGCTGATTTCGGAGTAAAAGGATTTGCGTATCAGTTTCCCTTGTAAGGTTTTGCCGATTGTAATTTTCACTTCGTATCGTCCATCCTGACGATTGGGGCTGGATCTCTTTCTTGGCATAAAAATAACACTCCTTTTTGGGTATGCAGTTGCCAGCCCACCAAAAGAGTGCTATAATGATATTGGTATCTTATCATCATGCACGCTCCTGGTGGAGCAACCGGATCGCTCTCTGTGCGCCAACACAGGGGGCGATTTTTTATTTTATTTTTTAAGGATTACATTGCCCGCATGAGGTGTATCCCATAGCAATAGCGGCATCTCTTCCAACACAGGTTGAGCGATTACCGGGTTTGATTCGATTGGCGGAAGAACACCAGGAATGATGGAATTTTCGTGTATTGGTATTCAATACATATTCTTCAGTATCCTGTTCCTCGGCAGCGGCTTCTTCAGCGGCTTTTTCTTCTGCTTCTTTGGCAGCGGCTTCTTCAGCTGCCTTCTGTTCTGCCTCTTTGGCGGCGGCTTCTTCAGCAGCTTTCTGTTCTGCTTCTTTGGCAGCGGCTTCTTCAGCAGCCTTCTGTTCTGCTTCTTTGGCAGCAGCTTCCTCAGCAGCTTTTTGTTCGGCTTCCTTAGCGGCAGCTTCTTCGGCGGCTTTCTGTTCAGCTTCTTTAGCAGAAGCCTCTTCAGCAGCTTTTTGCTTGTCCTCAATATTTACTTCCGCTGATGGAGAATCAACAGTGATTGTATCAGAAGTGCGATAAACATCTACAGTTGCCCAAACAGTAATGCATAGGGAAATAGCGGCTGCAATAGCAACAGCTTTAGGCTTCGAACGGAACGGAATGTTCCAGAAAGTGCGTTTTGGATTTTGAACGGAATCATCGGAAGCCTTTTTCTTCTTGAGGGTAAAGTAGAGAATACCTACTATCAACGCAAGAACGATAGTGAAGCCGATCCCCATGGACAGAAGTAAACCAGCAAGGAAAAGAATAACAGAAAATTTTAAGCCGGTGATACTGACTGTTTTATCCTTTTTCATGATGGATTGTATAACCCAAACGATTAGGAAAACAACAGCAAGCATCATACCAGAAACACCGAAACCCATAAATAGGTTTTCCATAAGTACCTCCTCCGATTGACATTTTTAGCCAATCTGATATAATAGAATTTGAGAAGGTTGTGTGACGGAACCGCGCAATTTTCTTGTTGTCCCACTCAGAGAACCGGTCTGAGTGGGACTTTTTTATTTTAGTGTATATTCTATTAAGGGCAACGGCAGATTAAGTATTTCCGCTATCTGAGCAGTGGTGCAGCCCTCGTACTCCTCTGCCAGCAGATTGGGTGGATAGCAGAGACAGGCAGCAAATCGGTTTGCCTCCACTTCCAGCTTGTCTACCGAAAAAAGAGTGGATTCCCTCAAAAACGGGGTTGATAAATCCGGGTGCAGCAGAGCGTGACCCAGCTCATGGGCACAGGTAAATTTTTGCTGATATTCATCCAAATCACAGTTGATATGGATAAATTTTGTTCGGAGAGCTTTGGAATAATATCCGCGTATCGTTCCAAGCGGCTCCATCTGGATGATAATCCCTTTGTTTTCCGCTATTTCAAACGGACTGAAAGTTCCATTTTCAGAAACAAGGGAACGAACAAACTGCTTTATATCCATGTACCTTCACCTATTTTTCGTTATCGGTTCGATATTTTTTAGGAGTAAATTTCTGCTTTGCAATCTTCTTGGCAAGTGTATACTGGTTTTGCAGGCTGGTTTTCAGCAGATCCATTGATTCCTGATCCAGAGGTTCCCCATCAAACATCAAGGCATCGGAGGATTCCAAAAGGTTCAAAGTTTCCTCCAGCCTCCGGGCTATATCGCGCTCATCCTTTTTATTAAGGGTGGGCGCTTTTTTTGCGTTGTCTTTTTCGCCTTCAGAAAAAAAGTCTAAACTAACTGAAAAGTAGTCAGCAATTTTTTGAAGGTTAGCAGAAGAAATGCTGCGTATGCGTCCCATTTTTAAATCAGTTAAATTTCCACGACTAATTTTTAAGTCAGAACACATCCTACCAACAGATATTCCGTGATCAGCACAAAGGTTAGATATTTTATCGTATAATTCGTTCATTTTTAGTACCTCATATTTGTACATAACAACAAAAGCACTTAAAAAAGTACGCAATGCTATTGACTTGTACTATATTTAGTACTATAATTCAGACATAGCAAGTACGAAAATAAGTGCAAATATTAACTGCAACTTTATATTAGTACACATTTTAGTACTTGTCAATAGATTATGAAAGGAGAATGTACTTTTTATGAGTAGTAGCAAATTAACACCTTTTGGTTTGTGCGTAAAAACGGAACTTTTAAAAAGGGGAATGACACAAGAAGAGTTAGTTACCAAAGTAAAAGAGGATACAGGTATGTTCCTTGATAATGGGTATTTGTATAAAATCCTAACAGGAGAGCGTTCACCTCAAAAAATAATCTTCAGCATCAAAAAAGTGCTGGAGATGGGAGAAAGGGAGGGGTGATGAGTGGTGGAGACAATTAGTTTTGAATTTTGGCTGAAATTTCTTTTTATCGCAACCGGGTTTTCTGTACTTGCAACATGGACTTGGGAATTTCTCTTTGTCCCGATCTTTGAGTACATATTAGATTTGATACGGTATATACGAAGGATTCTAAAGCATCACTAAAAATATGCTTAGAATTTAAATCTCTTGCATTGTTCGATGTCCTTTTTAAAAACAAAAAGAGATTCTTCAAATGTGAGATAGAGTTGGTCAATGTCTTTTTGAGAAAAGTTTCTCCAATCTATATACTCAACGACGGTAGCAAGTTTTGCAGAAGCCTCTTTAGCTTCTTGAGAAGAATAGAGAGAAACCTGATATACAGCTTCAAGAAGTTGTATATGGTCTTGAATATCAGCGGTTCCTTTTACTTGTATAGTAGATAATGAGTGAAAAAGGGAATTATAAGCTGAAATTTTATTATTATAAAAGATTTCGAAAAATTTTAGCTTTGTTGTTTTGTATTGTGCGTAGAAAGCAACGATTAGAGAACTAAACACGGTAAGGCAGCAAATTAAAATGTTTTCCGTCAATGATACTCACCTCCTTCCCGAGCCGATTATAGCACGAAGGAGGATGAAAGAAAAGCGTCGGAAGAAAAATGGAAGGAGGGGTAGAGGGTGGACCTGAAAACAGAGCAAGGGTTATTTATCAGATTCCGCATTGATGACGAAAAACTCTATAAGGTGCTGGATGATTTGGAGAAAGCAAGGAAAATCATCGGGGAGTGCTACAGCACATTAGGAGCAATGGGAATCGTAGAAATCAAAAAAGAGACTGCCACCGGTCGGCAGCAGTCCCAGGAAGATTAACTCATGCGGTCAATCTCTTCGAGTTTAACTATAAACTCATTCAAGATATTTGCTGTGTTCTGAACGATTTTGCGAGCATCGGAAACAGAACAGGGTGCTGAGGAATCTGAGTTCGCTGGCATTGTATTTTGTACATACTCTGCCAGAAGTTCTCGAAGATGTTGAGTGTATGAAATTTCTTTCCACTGACCCATAAATTCACCTCCTTCCTGTGCTGATTATAGCACGAAGGAGAGAGAAATAAAAGAAAGGAGAACAGCCATGACAACACCATTATTTCAAATCCCGAAGCCAATCATGGAAAACATGGAAAAGCTGAATGAATTGGTGGAAAAATACCCTTTGGATATTCCGGTGCCGGAAGCCGCAAAGCTGATGGGCATGAAACCGGAATGCCTGAGAGCAGCCATCGACTGCGGGACATTTAAACCGGGATATTCGTGGAGAAAGGGAGTTGCCCAGAACAAGGGCTACAAAATAGCAACTATTCCTTTTTATCTTTGGTATACCCAAAGTTGGATTTCGGCGGAATTATTTTAAAACGGGTAGGAGGCGAAAAGCGTGAACAAGGAACTCCTTGAAGTGATGAAGGAATCAAAAGATTTTATCGCAGCAGTAGCAAGTGCAATGAAAAGCTCAAAAGAAGAGCAAATCAGCATTACAGATTGTCCATGTGGCGGAAAAATAAAGTTTTGGTACAGCAACTACAACGGACATAAAACCGTTATAGCCAAATGTAACCAGTGCCGCAGAGAAATCAGAGGCAGCAGCGGTGCTCTGGAAGCCTATGAAAGGGAGAATAGAAGATGAAACTAAAAAGCATCGCTTCCCTATGCAAGAGCAGAAAGACAGCTGATATTTGTACTGATACATACGGAAACCAGTATCTCGGAAACGGGAGTGCTTACTACCTGATGCCATCAGAGCTGGAACTGGACGAAGAGAATATCCTATTTATCTTCGATGTGCCGAAGGATAAACAGGCGGACTGGATGGTTAAATGCATGGAAATCCCGCAATACCTTCCGGTGGCGGATATTGAAAAGGGAGAAACTCAGGCAGAAACCGTTCCAATCGAGCTTGTTTTGTATGATGGAAGCTACAAGCTCTTAAAAGATGAAAGAGGAATCATCATATTTAACGAGAAATATCTTGCACCTCTTGCGGATATTACCGAGCCAATCAACTACTATATCCGCTGGATAAGCGCCAGCGAAGCGTTTGTTGCAGTAAAAAAAGGCTTGATGCTACAAGCTCTGATTGCAGCATCAAATGAATCGATTTTTACCCCCTCTTTTCTGGAAACTTTCAGAGAAGTCGAGGACAAAGTAGCGGATTGGATGAATCGAAGACAAGGACCCAAAATCAACCTGGAAACAGGGGAACTGGAGGACTAAAAGTGATTGGAGTTATGGCATTTATGGTGTTTGCAATGATGATTGTCGGTTTGCTTTTGATGGCAATCGCTGGATGGGCGATTGAGGTTATCTGCTCCCGAGAAGAAGCTCGTGAAAGCAGAGAAGAGGCGAAAAAAAGTGAGAGTCGCAATCGGAAAGCGTCGTGAGTACAAACCATGTGTGCAAAAGGTAGAACGCACTGCTTGTAAGGACTGCCCCAAAAAAGGCAGTGAATGCGCAGAGTGTGATTATCTGGCGATATACGATGGAGCGGATGAGGCTATAAAGGCAGAGTACTATAAGCAGTACCGGGCAGTCCGCGACATCCAAAGTGAACGAGCGATAATGAACATCTGTCGAAAGCGACAGGAGCGACAGCGTAGGAGATAAAATGAAAATGAGCATAAAAAAGCGCCGAAATCAGCGGGAACTGATTTCGGCGCAGGATGCAAACGCATCCGCTCATCGTGCGTGAGTTAAGGATAACACCTTTAGGCAGAAAAATCAAGGGGGAAGGAAAGATGCTGGACGTTGGCTGCTGTGTGCTGCAAAAGAGTAGAGAAAAAGCACAGCTTTTTCCGAAGTTGTATCCACCATTCGGCTCAATCGGGGTGATAGACCATATATCGCCGGGAGGATATTCCGTGCAGTGGAGGAAAGAAGGCTTTAAAAACACAATGTACATCTACACCGAAGATGACCTCATCTGCACAGGAAAGCCAAACCGGTACGGGTATCGGTACAATCTCAATCAGCCAGTGGTTTCCGGTTACTATCAAAGGTATTTGGAAAAACACCGGTTGCATCGATGCTTCCCTTTGAGCGACCAACAGCGCTTTGAATTCGAGCGAGGGATGGACAAGCTCCTACTAATGGGCAAGGTCAGCCCGGAGGAAGTCTTTAAATAGTGAAATAAGCGGTTGCAAAGTCGGTATTTTCCACAGCAGCCGCTTTTTCGCACCAAAATCAGGAAAGGAGGAAAGGCAGATGCGAAGAGTAAAAAAAAGGACATTTTCTGGGGTGGTATGCGAGCAGGAAGTGTACGACATCCCAGATAGAATCAAGGATGTACGCAATGCCAGACCTCCAAGACCGAGATTTAAAACAGAAGAAGAGCGGGAACAACACCGGATTGGTATTTCCCGACGCAGACATACAAGACTGGTCAATGAAAATTTTTCTCCATCCTCTTTTTATAGCACACTGACATTTTCAAATGATTATGAAGTACATACCTTTGAAGAAGCAAAACGCATACGAGATAATTTTGTGCGAAGGCTCAAGAGAGCAGCGCCAGAATCTCGAATCATGATTTATATGGGAAGAGGAAAATCTACCAACCGAATTCACCTGCACATGCTGTCCGAGGGTGTGTCGGAGGAGCTGATCCGCCGCCAGTGGTATCTGGGAAAGATAGTTCGTATCGAGCATTTAAAAGAACACAACTACTATGACGGAGTGGACTATGGGCAGGACTACACCGGACTGGCAAATTACCTCTTTGACCACTGGACACCTGAACAAGGTGGACATCGATGGAAGGGTACCAGAAACTTACGAAATCCGAACCGGGAAGACCCGAAAGAAATCAAAAGAGAATATACCGAAAACAAGCCGCCAGTTGCACCGAAAGGGTATATGTTAGTAGAAAGCAAAGTAACCGGATATGGATACCTTTACTTTAAATATGTGAAGATTCCAGCAAAGAAACAACGAAAGAAAAAAGAATAAAAAGAAGCCTTAAACAAGGCTTTGCAGAGCCTTGTAAATATGTAAAGTTTTAGCACCATCAGAGGAGGAAAACAGATGAAAAGCCCGAAGGTAAAAATCAGCACAGGAAGAATCAACATCGAAGTAGAAATGAAAAGCGATAAACAGGCAGATTGGAATGCCACCCGACTTGCATCCATATTGTTTCAAGACTTAGAGGTTGGTTGCCTTGAAGAAAGTCCAAAAGATGATTCTTATGAAATCATTTTGAAACCAGAAGAGACTGTGCAAGAAGAGCAGAAAGTGGAACAACCAGAAGAAGTTTCTGAAGAAAAGCCGGCTGAAAATATTTGGGGGGGGGTAGAAAAAGAGGGCGCCTTTGACAAAGGAAATAAAATCAAGGGATTTGTTTATATTAAGTGTGCTCACTGTGGAGCAATCAGCGGAAGATGTTTAAAAAAGCCACAAGACCTGTTTGTTTGCCCAGAATGCGGAGAAGAAACGGAGTTGAAGGAACTAAGAGATTTGAGCGTGAAGTGTGAGTGCGGAAAAACATTTGTTTATCACACCAACCTGAAAATAAAAATGTTTGATATAAACTGCCTGGAATGCGGAAGTCCTGTAGCAGTTTTCTGGAATGAGAAAAAAGAAAAATATGAAACAATGAGAAGGTGAGTGAATGAAATATGGTAGGACTGAAGCTGATGAGCAGAAGGCAGTGCTCCAATGGTGCGTCACAATGGAGGGAAGGTGGTCGGAATTGGAATATCTCTATCATGTCCCAAACGGAGGAAGCCGGAACGCAAGAGAAGCAGCCAACCTAAAAGCACAAGGAGTGAGACCGGGTGTCCCTGATCTGGAACTGCCAGCAGCCAGAGAAGCTTATACCGGACTGCACATCGAGATGAAACATGGCAAAAACAGAGTATCCAAAGAGCAAGACCAATTTTTGATGGCTCTGAAGGAAATGGGAAGATGTGCGGTTGTTTGCTATGAGGCAGAACCTGCCATGAAAGTAATCCAGGAATATATGCAGCTAAAGCCAGGGCAAAGACTGGCTTGTGATGTGCTGCCCAAGTACCCAGTTTTAAAATAAAAGGAGTATCAAACTATGACAAAGCAGACATTAGAGAGGCTTATCGAAATGCAGAAGGCAATCGCTATTTGTGAGTGCATTATCAACGACATTGTGGAGGGATATAAGCTCCAGCTTGCAACACCCAGAACAGAAGAAGAGGTTCCAGACTTTATGCGAGAGGACCTAAAGAATATGCTTGCAGTTTTACTCGAAAGCTACCAAGCAGATTTTGAAAAACAATAAGGGGGGAGCAGCCATGAAAGCAATCATCAAAAAGCCGGGAGAAAAATCAAAGGTAATTGAAATCGAAAACGAACTTTCCGTTTTGCAGGAGGCAGTAGAGGGATATATCCAGGCAGTACCATTGGCTGCCGATGTCTGCATCATCTGCAATGAAGAGGGGAAACTTATCGGACTTCCATACAACACAAGGATTATGAACGAGATTTTTGTGGGGAATATTCTCTTTGTGGGAGTAGCGGGGGAAGAATTTTGCAGCCTGACAAACGAGCAGATCAGCCTGATCACCGAGAGGGGTTTGAAACAGGGAGGGGAGTTAAATGAGAATCCGTGTTGCAAGGAAGGCTTATAATCCGGTTGTAGAAGCAGGACAGGGCGCCTACTATGGAAATCTTCTAAATCCAATATCCGAACCAATGGGAAATCCGATGTATCGAATTGTTTTCGCGATAAACCCTTTGAAGAGCGGAGAAATTGACAAGGTGCTGGTATCGGAAGAGGATATAGATAAAATAAAGCAGCTTCGCGAGATTGCAATTTATCCAAACGGGAATGTTGTCACCAGAAAGGTAGCTCAGAACAGTGTAACGCCGCTGGTATATTATTTGACAAAGGAGTATGCCCGATATATAGAGCATAAAAACGAAAATCCGCTGGATTTTAGAAGAGAAAACATAATATTCCTTCGAAAGGAAACTCCGAAAGAGGGAGTAGGGAACTGGGACATGAGGTTTGGAGGAACAACACGAACGTTGATCTCGCTGTGCATCCGAGAAAATCCAAAGCAGAACTGGTATGAGCTGGTAAAAAAGGTAGCGGAAATGAAAAATTGCCCGATGGATGAGGCAAACGCAAAGCTAAAAGAATTTCAAGAACTCGGGATGCTGGGATACCACGATCAGGGAAACTGGAGGAAATGGGGAATATGAAATACATCAACTACGCTATCTTCCAGCTTCGGGAGGATATAGAGGAGGATAAATAATGCCAGAAATAGAAAACGAATTTAAAATGGGAAGCCTGTTCGATGGATCGGGAGGTTTCCCACTTGCAGCAAAAATGTGTGAGATACATCCAGTTTGGGCGAGTGAAGTTGAACCATATCCAATAGCAGTGACAAAAAGCCGTTTTCCTGAAATGCGACATTTAGGGGATGTAAGCAAAATACATGGTGCACAGATCGAGCCAGTAGACATTATTACATTCGGCAGCCCTTGCCAAGATATGAGCGTAGCGGGAAAAAGAGCGGGAATCAAACACACAGAGAACGGGGATGAAGAAACAACCAGAAGCGGATTGTTTATGGAAGCCGTGCGAATCATCAAAGAAATGAGGGAAGCGACAAATGGAGAATATCCGACTTACGCAGTATGGGAAAACGTCCCGGGAGCCTTTTCCAGCAACAAGGGAGAGGATTTCAAAATCGTACTCGAAGAACTTATCAAAATCGCAGAGCCGGAAGCGCCCGACCTGCCTGCGCCTGATAAAAAAGGATGGGCAACAGCGGACGTTATCGTGGGCAACGGATGGAGCATTGCTTACAGAGTTTTTGATGCTAAATACTGGGGAGTGCCCCAGCGTAGAAAAAGAATCCACCTTGTCGCAGATTTTAGAGGACAACGCGCCGGAAAAATATTATTTGAGCGCGAAAGCCTGCGAGGGGATTTTAAGGAGATCAGAGCGCCGCGGCAAGGAACTTCCCCTGATGCTGAAAGAAGCATTGGAACAGCAGATAGCAAGAACAAAGTAAGACTTGATGAGCAGAGCGAACGCATATTGCAAAGCGCAGAATTTAAAGATCGAGCAGGAGCGAAATCTGGAAGTATTGGATATGAAATTGAGAAATCGCCAACCTTACTTGCCGGAATGGTACAAAGTGTACTTATATATGATGCAAGAGGAAACGGGGACGGAAAAACCGCACCGACCATTACAGGCGAACATAACAACCGCGTAACAGACTATACAGCCTGCATCGTGGAGCCGGAAACGTATTGTCTGCAAGGTAGCATGATCGGAAGAGCAGACAAAAACGGTCCGCAAGGGGGTGGAGTAAATGAAAATATATCTTTTACTTTAAACGCCACAGACCGCCACGGGGTAGCGTACAGTATAGGAAACGGACAGACAAACAGCTTAAAAATGGAGGAGGTTTGCAAAACATTAGACTGTATGCACGACAAGCAAGCAGTTTTAATAAACAAGCCGCCGCAATACATTGTTCGCCGCCCGACCCCGACCGAGTGTGCAAGATTGCAGGGATTCCCCGACGGATGGGGACACCCGGACCCAAAGACGGAGCTTACAGACGCGGAATATATCTTTTGGTTGGATGTGCGGAACACACACGCAGCCATAAACGGAAAAACAATCAAGGAATACACAAGAGCGCAGATGCTGACATGGTACAACAAACTGCACACGGACAGCGCGGAATACAAAATGTGGGGGAATGGAATTGCTTTACCAACTGCATTATATGTTATGCAGGGAATAGCAAAAGAATTAAAAGGGAGTGATAAATAATGCCTGAAGATAAAGAACTAATTCGCCGTGCTTTGCTTGGCGACAAACAGGCACAGGAGAAATGTACCGCACAGGGCATTGTGTTGCCGTGTCCGTGCTGCTGCGCTTCGGTAGATATTGTTTGTGTTCCGGCACACGAACACAAAATTTTAGATTTACCTGCCTATCAGGGAGGATGCTTTATAGAGTGTACAGGATGTACATACGCAATCAGTGGAGAAAATAAAAAAGAAGTTCTGAAAGCTCACAACACCCGCCCTGCCCCTCCGGTTGGCAGGTGTGGGGAGTGTAAAAACTGGAATGGCGGCGACTGTTATCGGCAGGAATTAACGAAATCCGAAGACTTTTGCAGCTACTTTGAGCCGAGGGAGGAATCTCGATGAAAACTCAAGAAATCATTAAAGCCCTGCGCACAACGACCAGCCGAAGCAAGAGAGCGCTGCTGGATGAGGCAGCGGACAGACTGGAACAGCTGCAGAAAGAAAAAGAGGCTTTAGTAGCGGATTTGAAAAAATTGGAAGAAACAGGAGAAATGTGTATCCTCTGTAGCCATTGCTGCGCTGGAGGAAAACCAGTCTATCAGCAGAGTGACGATTATCTGGAGTACTGTACATCCTGCGATGAGGCTTACAGCAATTTTAAATGGAGGGGAGCGCCGGATGAAAAGACAGATTCAGGATTGCTGGAGGAATAGCCGTGAAAAATAAAAACCTTCGCCGTTTATCCGTTTTGGTAAACTCGCAGACAGAATATCACCTGTATCAACTCGCCCAGATGGCAGGATATAAAGAGATCGGGCGAGTGATTGATAAACTGGTACGGGAAAAAATGATTACTCTAAAAGGAGGTGGCACCGATGGAATATCAGGAAAAAGTCGAGCACCTGAAGAGGTATCGGATGCTCGATGCGAAAATAGCAAATCTTACAGAGGAGCTGCAGGTGTGGCAAGCCAGGGCAACCAAAATCACAGCCACCATCTCACAGGAACCAAAAACACCCGGTAGCGGGAACCAGATGCAAAAATGCGTAGAAAAAATGTGTGCAATCAAAGATGAACTGGCACAGGAAACGGCAAATTTGCAGCAGAGCAAGCATCAGATCGAGGAGGCAATCCGCTCGCTGGAAGACAAAACGGAGCAGGATGTACTCTGGTATTACTACATAAGGGGAATGACGTTTGAAAGAATCGCCGTTGAAATGAATTATTCTTGGCGACAAATCAACCGGAAGCACAAAAGCGCAATGAAAAAATTAAAGATGCCGAAGATGTCATAGAATGTCATATTGATCCTGTGGTATCATTAAGATGCAGGAACTGGGAACGAAGAACGTTTTCTTTCATTTCAGGCTTGACACTCCTTAGTTGCAGAAAACCCGCCTACCGAAAGGTAAGCGGGTTTTCTGTTGGGGTTTATTCGTTTTTAGGGTCAGGTTCGTAGATCTCATCGAGGGGAATCTGCATTGCCTTGCACAAAGCAA
>OFOK01002096.1_pt1 | contig 12543 bp, 9 predicted proteins | sample 1542001 | NCBI WGS metagenome assembly OFOK01 (sample SAMN04209242, study PRJEB22552) | human gut metagenome | biome: gut; material: feces | host: Homo sapiens | place: USA: Oklahoma
TTTATCACTTTTATTTCTTCAAAGATACAAAATAAAAAGTCGTTTGTCAAGTATTCCAGAAGAAAAGCAGATTATTCACGCACGCTGAGATAATAAGGGGACTATCAGTAAGCTTCACTGACGTGTTACATTTTCCAGCTCAAAAATGAGAAAAATTCAGATTTGAGATATTCGTAAATTAGTGATTACCAATAACGGGATTTCCCCTCATGCCGCAGTGGCATGGGTAGGAGAATCGAACGACTAATTCAAAGCTTAAATGAAAAAGCCGTGATTTCCTCATTTTCAAATTCCAAAGTGAAAAGAATTGGTTCAAACTTTTTATAATACCTACATATGATTAACGTCTCAACTCTTTTTCATTTCTTTTGGGTATTTTTCCACATTTCAGTTCCCCGTACCTTTGCAACTGAAAAATTTATTAATCATTATCTATCAATATTAAGTATGAAAATTTTAAACTTTTGGACAGTTGCTCTTATGGCACTATCATTTTCAACAACATTTGTTTCTTGCGGTGACGACAACGATATAAATCTTGCAAAGGAAATTGCCGGCACTTATAATGGATATTCAGTCGGTGAATGCGATATGTTCTCAGACTATTTGTTGGGCGATCAATCCAGCGCAACAATAACCGGTAACGAAGACGGTAGCATTAATTTGGTATATAAATCCGGTTCAGGTGATTTCCGCCTGAATAATTTAAAACTTTCCTCGAAATCTTTCAGTGGTTCAGGTGAAGTGGTGATGTCCATGGGCAGTGGCACAGGTAGTAGTTATAACTACACACTGGAAGGTAGTGTAAATGAATCCAAAGTGTTAACCTTGAAGACTAATGTAGATATTCCGACACCCATAGGAGAAATGGAAATCGTGTTCATGCAAGGAGAAACACCGATAACTTATAATATAGCTGCTACCTATCAGTATAACAGTTCATTGTCTATCAGTGTTGGAGATACATCCTACGGCACAACTGATGAATGTAAAGCTGTTATCAAACGTGTATCGGACACAACGGTAGACATTACTTTAAGCGGTTTCGCTAACTTGTCAGGTGCCGGTGGTCATATGAGTTTAGGTAATTTCACTATCAGTGGAGTCAATGTAACAGCCGGAGCAAACGGAACCTATTCACTCAGCCTGGGAGAATATGAATCTACCGACAGCAATGGAAAAGCTATCACAGGAGAAAGCCTGAGCGGTACAATCGCAGCAGACGGTACTGCTACTATTAACACTGACTTCAAGCCGGGTAGTATGCCGATAGCTATTTCCACAGTATTTACAGGAAGTGATACAGCAAGTGCAGAATAAACAATCTAAATGAAAGAAATGAAAAGAAGCAATAACACTATTTTTAAATATACAATGATACTGGGAGCGGCTATGTCGCTCTCAGCTTGTAATGGATTATTTGAGAATATTTATGACGCCCCCACAGAAACTGAAATGGAAATCAAAGAAAATAGTTTCTCACAAATCAAAACTGTTGAGTACACAGAGTGGGCATATATTGATTTTTCCGGTCGTAAAGTTACCACAGTCAAAATCGGGAAAGAATATGAAAGCGAAATACCCGATAATTGGGATATCGCCATTCATCGCTATGATATAAAAACGAATGAAGGGGCAGCTTACCAAACGAGCTACACAAGTTTTGATGCCCTGAAAGCAAACGGAAAATTGCCTGATGACAAAGACTTTGTTAAAGATGAATGGACAACGGACAAAATTGCTATTGATATGTCCGGCATGATGGAAGGAAACATTGTCTATACCGACTCTTATTATAACAGTATCCTATCCACCTGGCTGAATGTAGATACTTCGACTATGCCACCTATCTACACAATGTCCAATCAGGTCTACCTGATACGACTGAAAGACAACACCTATGCAGCCATTCGTTTTACCAACTATACCAATGCCAAAGGTATAAAGGGATACATCGACTTCGACTTCCTATATCCATTTGATTTCGAAGAAAATAACTAAGAAAACAATAACAAAGAATGAAACCTACATTTATAATATTATTATTTTCCTTTATAGCAACTTGCTCCACATTTGCACAACAATCCAGTAATTATGTCAGCGGACGTGTAACTGATACAAACGGGGGACCCCTTCCCGGCGCCACAATCTCTATAAAAGGAAAAGGAACTGGAGCCGTCACCACATCCGACGGAACATATACATTGCAACTACCCGGAACTGGCGTGTATATCATTACCGCCTCTTACGTAGGTTATCAAACAGCAGAAAAGAAATTCACAACGGACGAAAACAAAAAACTAAGTTTCCGTCTATCCGAAGATCAATTTGACTTAGGAACGGTAGTAGTTACCGGTACCCGTACTCCCAAACTGCTGAAAGATGCACCTATCATTACACGGGTGATTACCTCGGAAGATATTAAAAAGGTAAATGCCAATAATGTAGCCGACTTGTTAAAGACTGAACTTCCCGGCATTGAATTCACTTTTGCTATGGACCAGCAAACCTCTATCAATATGCAAGGCTTCGGCGGAAACTCTGTATTATTTCTTGTAGACGGGGAACGTTTGGCCGGTGAAACGCTAAATAACGTAGACTACGACCGTCTGAACCTTGATAATGTAGAACGCATCGAGATTGTGAAAGGTGCAGCATCCACCCTTTACGGTTCAAGCGCTATCGGAGGGGTTATCAACATCATTACACGCGAATCGGATGACCCATGGAATTTAAATCTTAATTCACGCTTCTCCGAGCACAATGACCATCGATATGGCGGTACTGTGGGATTCAATGCAGGTAAATTCAACAGCCTGACCAATGTACAATATAATAATGTAGATACGTATGGCGTAGATAATCCGGGAGATTTCTCAACTGTATTCGGAAGCCGAGTATGGAACTTCAAGGAACGGCTGATCTATCACCCATTGGAAACACTTAAACTGACCGCAAGAGCCGGGTATTATTTCCGTGAACGTAATAAACCGGGAGACACTCAAGACAGATACCGGGATTTCAACGGTGGGCTAAAAGCAAATTATACATTCAACACATTAAGTAATCTTGAAGTCGGTTACACTTTCGACCAATATGACAAAAGTGATTACCAGGTACTCTATAAAAATGATGTACGTGATTATAGCAATGTGCAGCATAATGTACACGCTCTTTATAATTACACTTTCAATGAAAAACATACGTTGACTGTCGGAGCCGATTACCTTCGCGATTATCTGATGTCTTACCAATTCACTGATAACGCTAACTATATCATGCATACAGCAGATGCTTTCGGACAATTCGACTGGAATCCGACTGAAAGACTAAATGTAATCGCCGGATTACGGTTCGATTATTTCTCCGATTCCAATGTTCGTCATTTATCCCCGCATTTGGGAATGATGTATAAGATTGGTAACTGTTCATTGAGAGGTTCTTATTCACAAGGATTCCGCTCACCGACTTTAAAAGAAATGTATATGGTGTTCAATATGGCAAACATGATGATGATTTATGGAAATCCTGATCTTAAATCAGAAACAAGCCACAACTTCTCCCTGTCTGCCGAGTACACAAAAAACCGTTACAATTTTTCTGTAACAGGATATTATAATCTGGTACACAACCGTATTAACACAGTTTACAGCGATGATCCCAAAGGACAAATATATACCAATACCGACAAAGTGGACATTGCAGGAGTGGACGCTAACATCTCTGCCAAATACCCCTGTGGATTAGGATTTCGTATGTCATACACTTACATCCATGAATTTATGCGTGACGGGCAGAAAAAATTCACAGATACGCGCCCGCATACGGCAACTGTAAGAGTAGACTGGGGCGAAAACCTAGATAAAGTAGATTTCAATTATTCACTCAACGGACGCATCTTGTCAGAAGTAAAAACAAACGTATACAACGATAGCTTCAACAACCCTGCTGCCGGAAGCACTGCTGTTACGTACCCGGGATATATGATTTGGGATTTAACCTTCTCGGTGGGAGTATTCAAAGGTGTGAATATGAATCTGGCTATTAATAACTTGTTTAACTATGTACCGGATTATTATTATTTCAATTCACCCACTACGACAGGAGCTAATCTGACACTAGGTCTTTCGTTGGATATAGATCGGTTCTTCAAAAAATAAACAACAATAAAACTACATACAAAGCTAAAAATAAGAGAAATGAAAAAGAAAAGTAAAATCATCTTAGGTGTGTGCATCGTTGCAGCCGTCCTGATAGGCATATCTATCTGGAATGCCTGGTTCAGCGCCACAAAGATTGCTTTCGTCAACTTCCAGACCATACAGCAGGGAAGCATATCGAAAGCAAATGACAATTCATTCATCAAACTCAGCGAAGTATCGCTTGCCAACCTCGACCGCCTGTCAAATTATGATATGGTATTTGTTAACGGCATGGGACTGCGTATCGTTGAAGAACAGCGTCAGCAAATACAGCAGGCAGCAGACAAAGGTGTCCCTGTGTACACATCAATGGCCACCAATCCTACCAACAATATCTGTAACCTCGATAGTGTACAACAGAATCTGATACGCCGCTATCTGAGCAATGGCGGAAAAACAAACTACAGGAATATGTTGAACTACATCCGTAAAGCCATTGATGGAAAAACATATTCCACAACTGAAATGGAAGACCCGGTAGAAAGGCCGAGCGATATGTTGTATCATGCCGGAATCAGTAATCCGGACGATGAGCTGGAATTTCTCACAGTTACCGACTATGAGAAATTTATGAAAGACAACAACCTCTACAAAGAAGGAGCTCGAAGAATTATAATTACCGGACAAATGGCAGATGCTACCGACCTCATCAAAGCTCTCGAAAAAGAAGGCTACAACGTTTATCCGGTTCAGTCAATGACAAGATTCATGTCGTTTATTGATGAAGTGCAGCCTGACGCTGTTATTAATATGGCTCACGGACGCATGGGGGATAGAATGGTAGATTATCTGAAAACTAAGAATATTCTGCTTTTTGCCCCACTCACGATCAACAGCCTTGTGGATGAATGGGAAAACGATCCGTTGGGTATGTCCGGTGGTTTTATGTCACAAAGCATTGTGACACCGGAAATAGATGGTGCTATCCGCCCCTTTGCCCTTTTTGCACAATATGAAGACAAAGAAGGATTACGCCACTCATACGCCATTCCCGAACGACTGAAAACATTCGTTTCCACTATCAACAACTATCTGAATCTGAAAACAAAGCCTAATAAAGACAAAAAGGTTGCTATCTACTATTACAAAGGACCGGGACAAAATGCCTTGACGGCTGCCGGAATGGAAGTAGTACCTTCGCTCTACAATCTCTTGCTTCGCATGAAACAGGAAGGTTATAATGTGTCAGGACTTCCTGCCAATGCACAAGAACTTGCAAAAATGATACAAGCACAAGGTGCAGTATTCAACTCGTATGCAGAGGGGGCTTTTGACGAGTTCATGAAAAACGGAAATCCGGAATTAATTACAAAAGAACAATATGAAAGCTGGGTGAAAGAATCGCTTCGTCCTGAAAAATATGCAGAAGTCGTTGCTGCCGACGGAGAGTTTCCCGGAAACTATATGGTCACTTCGGACGGAGGTTTGGGCGTAGCCCGGTTACAGTTCGGTAATATCGTGTTAATGCCACAGAATGCAGCAGGAAGTGGAGACAATTCTTTTCAGGTAGTTCATGGAACGAATGCTGCTCCTCCGCATACTTATATCGCTTCTTATTTATGGATGCAGCACGGTTTCAAAGCTGATGCACTCATTCATTTCGGAACACATGGCAGTTTGGAATTCACTCCTAAAAAACAAGTTGCCCTATGCAGCAATGACTGGCCGGACCGTCTGGTCGGAGCTGTTCCTCACTTTTATCTCTATTCTATCGGAAATGTAGGTGAAGGAATGATGGCAAAACGCCGTTCGTATGCGACACTGCAATCTTACCTTACTCCTCCTTTCCTCGAAAGTAGCGTGCGCGGTATCTATCGTGAGCTTATGGAGAAAATCAAGATTTACAATAACTCCGCAAAAGAGAATAAAGAGCAGGAATCGCTGGCCATCAAAGCATTGACAGTAAAAATGGGAATCCACCGGGATTTAGGTCTGGACAGCATCACCAACAAGCCTTATACAGAGGATGAAATCGCCCGTGTAGAAAACTTCGCCGAAGAATTGGCTACAGAAAAAATCACCGGGCAACTTTATACTATGGGTGTTCCGTATGAACCGGAACGGATTACTTCTTCTGTTTACGCAATGGCAACAGAACCTATCGCATACAGCCTTTTGGCTCTTGACAAGCAACGTGGAAAAGCAACGAACGCTATCAACAAACACCGGAGTCTTTTTACACAGCAATATCTAAATCCTGCCCGCCAGTTAGTAGAAAAGCTGATAACCAATCCTGCACAGGCAACAGACGAACTGATCTGCCGTACTGCCGGAATTGCTCCTCAGGAACTGGCTAAAGCACGCCAAATAGAAGCTGACCGGAATGCTCCGAAAGGAATGATGGCGATGATGATGGTTGCCGCAGCCAAACAAGATAAAGATGATAAGAACAAGAAAATGGGAGGACATCCTGCACAGCAAAGTGAAAAGTCCCCTCATGAGAAAATTCCCGAAAGCATGAAAGAAGCCATGAAGAAAATGGGCACTAACATGGATCCGGGAAAAGCTCCTAAAGAGTATAGCAAAGAAGATATAGAGTTTTCTTTGGCTGTCACAGAAGTGGAACGCACTATTAAGAATATAGGAAACTATAAAAATGCACTTTTGACAAGTCCTGAAGAAGAACTGGCTAGTCTGATGAATGCATTGAAAGGAGGCTACACCACCCCTACCCCGGGAGGTGACCCCATAGCTAATCCGAATACATTGCCTACCGGACGCAATATGTACGCTATCAACGCTGAAGCGACTCCTACTGAATCGGCATGGGAAAAAGGGATTGCTTTAGCCAAACAAACGATTGATACGTACAAACAACGTCATAACGATTCTATACCACGGAAAGTAAGCTATACACTCTGGTCCTCCGAGTTCATCGAGACCGGGGGAGCAACGATTGCTCAAGTCCTTTATATGCTTGGTGTAGAACCTGTTCGTGATGCTTTCGGCCGTATCAGCGATTTAAAATTGATTCCTTCGGCAGAACTGGGTCGTCCGCGTATTGATGTGGTAGTTCAGACCTCCGGACAACTTCGTGACCTTGCCGCCTCCCGTCTTTTCCTGATTAATCGTGCGGTAGAAATGGCTGCCGGTGCCAAAGATGATAAATACGAGAACCAAGTAGCGACAAGTGTAATTGAGGCTGAACGGGTATTGACAGAAAAAGGATTGAGTCCGAAAGATGCCCGGGGGATTTCAACTTTCCGCATATTCGGAGGAATAAACGGTATGTACGGTACCGGTATTCAGGAAATGGTGGAATCCGGTGACCGTTGGGAAAATGAATCGGAACTTGCTACTACCTATCTCAATAATATGGGAGCTTATTACGGTAGTGAAAAGAACTGGGAAGTTTTCCAAAAATTTGCTTTTGAAGCAGCATTGACACGTACAGATGTAGTAGTACAGCCACGTCAAAGCAATACTTGGGGTGCCTTAAGCCTTGACCATGTATATGAGTTTATGGGAGGCATGAATCTTGCCGTTCGCAATGTGACCGGTAAAGATCCGGACGCTTACCTCAGCGACTATCGCAATCGTAATAACATGAAAATGCAGGAACTTAAAGAAGCTGTCGGTGTAGAAAGTCGTACGACTATTCTCAATCCGGTCTATATTAAAGAGAAAATGAAAGGAGGAGCTTCTTCTGCGAGTGAATTTGCAGAAGTTATCACCAACACTTATGGTTGGAATGTGATGAAACCTGCCGCCATTGATAAAGAACTTTGGGATAATATCTATAATGTATATGTAAAAGACGAGCTTAACCTGGGAGTAAAGAAATACTTTGAACAACAGAATCCTGCCGCTCTCGAGGAAATGACGGCTGTCATGCTCGAAAGTGCCCGCAAAGGATTATGGAAAGCCAGCGAAGAACAAGTAGCAGAATTGAGTAAGTTACATACGGAGATAGTCAACAATTATCGTCCGTCCTGTTCGGGCTTCGTCTGCGACAATGCAAAACTACGCGATTATATTGCTTCTAAAGCAGATGCGCCAACAGCCGCACAATACAAAGAGAATATCTCCAAAATCCGTGAAGCAAAAGCAAGCGGAAATGACAAAGGAGTAGTGATGAAAAAAGAAGAAATGAACCAGACTACTGAAGAACAAACAAATACATTAAGCAATGTAGCTGTCGGTATTGCTGTTATCATTGTCCTACTTGCTTTAATCCTCTTTGTACGCAAACGCCGTAAAAGCAGCCAAATGTAATTGTAACTCATAATTTGTAATTAGCAAAAATGAATACAGTTGTCCTTGTACTTATGCTTCTGACAGCATTTAATTTTCTGCTGAAGCAAACATTTTGGAAAGTAATAGCGGTGTGTGTTATCGCCGCTATCTGCGCTGCGTTTGCCGGATTAATGTGGCCGTATGCTATTGAACAGTCTAAAACCCAGATAGCAAATTGGCTTAGTAATCAACCTTTGATGTTGGATACAGCTGTATTGCTTAGTGTGGAGGTCTGCGTGCAAATGGCTTACGCCATGCTGGCTGTCCACGTGGCGAACGATTATCCGGTCAAACCTCGTATGATTGTGATGTACCGCTTTCTCCGCTGGTTTCCTGGATTATTGATTTTCCCGGTTCTATTCAGCGGGTTAATATACCTGATATTCGCCTTTCCGGGCATTTCCTTTCAGACAATAGCCTGGAGTTATGCCGGTTTTATCCTGATAGCAATTCCTTCCGGCAGATATTTATTGCTCTATTTGTTACCGGAGAAGGAATTACGCCTCGAATTGTTCTTCCTCACTAATGCACTGGTAGCTATCCTAGGAATTGTAGCCACCGTCAACGGAAGAACTTCGGCGACAGGTGTCAGCGAAATAGACTGGCAAGCACTGGCAGGCGTTTTGGTTATCACTCTGGCCGGTGGAATCATCGGTCTTGTCTGGTGGAACTTTCGGAACAGAAACAAACAGAAAAGCATGAAGCAATAAAAAGAATCAATTACCTATTAAATAATCAACAACAATGAACTTTATATCAGATATTTTATATTGGATTTCAACAGGATTACTTGTTCCTGTCATCGTATTATTAATCATTCTCTTCTGCCGGGCACTGTTACTTGCAGGCAGTTTCTACGGACAGTATATGTCCATTCGCAAAACAGAAGCTTTGCTCCGCAATGAACTGGGGAAACTAACTTCTGAAACAGTAGGAGAACTAAATTCCAAGTTACCGGAAAAGTCGCGTTCACTCGTTATTATGTATATGCGTCAGGTACTGGATGCCCGTGATACTCCCGCACAAGTACAACGTTTATTGGCTAACTTTGAGATTGCAGCCGACAAAGACCTTGCAATCTCAAAAACGCTGACCAAACTAGGTCCTATCTTAGGATTAATGGGTACTTTGATTCCAATGGGCCCTGCCCTGGCCGGACTGGCAAGCGGAGATATTGCTTCCATGGCTTATAATATGCAGATTGCCTTTGCCACGACCGTGGTCGGATTGGTAGCAGGTGCCGTCGGGTTTCTCACACAGCAGGTTAAGCAACGTTGGTATCTGCAAGATATGACCAATCTCGAATTTATCGCTGAACTTCTGAACGAAAACCGTACTACTAAAACTACTGAGAAATGAAACATAACCTATTACGAAAAGAAGAAGACTCCGACCCCATCAGCGTAGTATCCAACTTGTTTGACGTTGCTATGGTATTTGCAGTAGCTTTAATGGTTGCCCTTGTCAGCCGCTACAACATGACTGAGGTATTCTCGCAAGAAGACTTCACCATGGTGAAAAATCCGGGTAAGGAAAATATGGAAATCATCACCAAAGAAGGAGAAAAAATCAATCGGTATACTCCTTCGGAGGACCAGGATAAAAAAGAAGGGAAACGTGGCAAGAAAGTCGGTATCGCCTATGAATTGGATAACGGGGAAATAATTTACGTACCCGAATAATTGTTACTCTAACACTACTACACGGATAATGCCTACAAATATTATCCGTGTAACTCTCTAAAGAACTCACACGACATGGCACTCTTATCAAAAGACAACAAGAAAGAAAGGCCTTAAAAATTGACCTACATCAAATCTTTTAAAAAGAATGCCTCCCCTTGATTCATCATTTACTTTTTTAATTACCTTTGCAACAATCTTTGCTCCCTTAAACAAAAGTCTATGTACTATGTTATAACTGATAACAATTACAAGAATTCAGATACAAATAAAAAGGGAAAAAGATATGTTTACAGAAATAACAGAGGATACAATATCTGCAACAGATAGCTGTCAAATGGAAACAACAGGAACAACACTAAAGGTCTCTCCTGCCACACAGCCAACCAATCAGGTTACGTCAGAAACTTACACTGTCATTCCTCCACGACGTACCTTCAATGAACAAAAGCCATTCGTTTTTTCTATTATCGGTTTTGCCGTATTCTATATTATAGCTCTTATTGTCGGGCGTGTCATCAAAATGCGATTGCCTCATCATTCTTAATGAAAAGTAACAAAAAACAAGCCACCGAAATGAATCACTCATTCCGATGGCCTATCCCCTTTAAACACCTTTAAACAAAATGAAAATATGCCTCATTACTAACTAAACTAACTAACCCTTTGAGGCATATTTTGAAGAGGCTGTCTCACCAGCCTCTTTTTTATTATAGACAGCTTTCGCTCTCTAATCTTATTTACGAGCTTCAGCAATATAGCCGAGAGCTTCTTCGCATTTAGCTGTTACATAAGCCCAGTCTTCTGCTGCCACTTTATCTTTCGGGAACAATTTAGACCCCATGCCTACACAGAATACACCAGCCTTAATCCATGCTGTCAGGTTTTCTTTTGTAGGTTCTACCCCACCTGTCACCATTAACTTAGACCATGGCATCGGAGCCATTAAACCTTTCACGAAGTTTGTTCCGTAAACATCACCCGGGAATACTTTGCAAAGGTCGCAACCTACTTCCTGAGCGAAACCAACTTCTGATACAGAACCACAACCCGGAGTATAAGCCACTGAACGACGGTTACATACCTTAGCAATTTCAGGATTGAACAATGGACCTACTACGAAGTTAGCACCCAGTTGCAAATACATAGCGGCAGTAGCCGGATCAACGATAGAACCGATACCGATTGCCATTTCAGGACATTCTTTTGCTGCGAATTTTACGATTTCAGCAAATACTTCCTGTGCAAAGTCACCACGATTGGTAAACTCAAAAGCACGAACACCACCGTCATAACAAGCCTTTACCACTTTTTTTGCAATTTCTGCATCTTTGTGATAGAATACAGGAACCATTCCTGTAGAACCGATTTTATTCAATACGGCTATTTTATCGAATTTTGCCATTTTAATCTCCTATTTTAAATGAATTGTTTTTAAACTTTCAACTTATCTCTTTATCTCTGTACACGGCCGCTTGCATCACCACCAGCCAATGCTTCCACTTCCTCTACGGAAACAAGGTTAAAATCACCATTAATAGTGTGTTTCAAGGCAGACGCAGCCACTGCAAATTCAAGAGCTTCGCCCTGATTAGGTTTAGTCATCAAACCGTGGATGATACCACCGGAGAATGAGTCACCACCACCTACACGGTCGATAATCGGATCAATATCATAACGTTTTGAAGTATAGAATTCTTCGCCGTTGTAAATCATAGCTTTCCAACCGTTGTGAGTTGCGGAGAAAGATTCGCGCAATGTAGAAACAACATATTTGAATCCGAATTCTTTCATCATCTGTTGAAAGATACCTTTGTAGCCTTCAGCATCTGTGTGACCGGCCTCAACGTCTGCATCCGGTTTGAAGCCCAGGCAAAGTTCTGCATCTTCTTCGTTACCGATACATACATCGACAAACTGCATCAACGGTTTCATAATAGACTGCGCTTTTTCCTTTGTCCACAGTTTCTTACGGAAATTCAAGTCAACAGAAACAGTTACACCATGACGTTTTGCAGCTTCACAAGCCAAACGAGTCAGTTCGGCAGCCTTGTCAGAGATAGCCGGAGTGATGCCAGACCAATGGAACCAGTCAGCGCCTTCCATGATAGCGTCAAAGTCGAAGTCAACAACGTCGGCTTCAGCAATAGCAGAATGAGCGCGGTCATAGATAACCTTGCTAGGACGCATAGAAGCACCTGTTTCAAGATAGTAGATACCTACACGATCGCCGCCACGAGCAATAAAGTCTGTCTTCACACCATACTTACGCAATGCGTTAACAGCAGACTGTCCAATTTCGTGTTTCGGCAATTTAGTTACGAAATAGGCGTCATGTCCGTAGTTGGCACAGCTTACAGCAACGTTCGCTTCTCCACCACCATATACTACATCAAAAGAATCAGATTGAACAAAACGAGTAT
>OFOK01002099.1_pt1 | contig 12531 bp, 8 predicted proteins | sample 1542001 | NCBI WGS metagenome assembly OFOK01 (sample SAMN04209242, study PRJEB22552) | human gut metagenome | biome: gut; material: feces | host: Homo sapiens | place: USA: Oklahoma
CAGGCGGCCGGTGAATTCATCGACGATGATGACCTGGCCGTCCTTGACGACATAGTCGATATCGCGCTTCATGACGCCGCGGGCCTTCATGGCCTGATTGATGTGGTGCACGAGCGTCGTGTTCTCCACATCGGACAGATTCTCCACGCCGAAATACTTTTCGGCCTTGGCGATGCCGCTGGCCGTGAGCGAGACGGTGCGGGACTTCTCCTCGACATAGTAATCGCAGTCGAGGTCGTCCTGAATTTCCTTCTCGTCCGTCGTGGCAAACACCTTGCGGCGCAGGCCGGAGACGAAGAAGTCGGCCATTTCATAGAGCTTTGTCGATTCCTCGCCCTTGCCGGAGATGATAAGCGGCGTACGGGCCTCATCGATGAGGATGGAGTCGACCTCGTCGACGATGACGAAGTTATGGCCGCGCTGGACCATGTCCTTCTTATAAAGAGCCATGTTGTCGCGCAGATAGTCAAAGCCGAGCTCGTTGTTCGTGCAGTAGGTGATATCGGCAGCATAGGCGGCGCGGCGCTCGTCCGGCTTGAGATCGTGGACGATCAGGCCGACCGTGAGGCCGAGGAAGCGATAGACCTTCCCCATCCATTCCGAGTCGCGCTTGGCCAGATAGTCGTTGACCGTGACGATGTGCACGCCCTTTCCCGTCAGGGCATTGAGATAGGCAGGCAGGATGGCGACCAGCGTTTTGCCCTCGCCGGTCTTCATCTCCGCGATGCGGCCCTGATGCAGCACGATGCCGCCGATGAGCTGCACGCGAAACGGCTTCATGCCCAGCACGCGCCACGAGGCCTCGCGCGCCGTGGCAAACGCCTCCGGCAGCAGGTCGTCGAGCGACGCGCCTTCGGCGTAGCGCTGCTTGAATTCGTCGGTCTTGGCGCGCAGCTGCTCATCCGTGAGCGCGGCGTATTCGTCCGACAGGGCATCGATCTTATCAGCGAGCGGATAGAGCCGCTTGAGCTCATGGTCGCTGTGAGAACCAAATATTTTTTTGAGAAAACCCATTTGTTGACACTCCTTGTCCAGTGTAATTCCGGATTATATCATATATTTATGAATAAAGAAAGGGCGAATCGGCGCGGCAATAAAATTTTACCGGATTCGGTATTTTCCCGTTGCCGGAATGCGCCGAATGCTGTAGAATAAATGTTTGTTTGATAGCATGAAGCAGAGGAGAGGAACATCTATGCAGGCAATCGGCTTTGACAACAATAAATACCTCCGGATGCAGTCGGAAAAGATCCGCGAACGCATCAGTCAGTTCGGCGGCAAGCTGTATCTGGAGTTCGGCGGAAAACTCTTCGACGACTACCACGCGTCGCGCGTGCTGCCGGGCTTTGCACCGGACAGCAAGGTACGCATGCTCATGGAGATGCGCGACGAGGCGGAGATCATCATCGCCATCTCGGCCGACGACATCGAGCGCAGCAAGCGCCGCGGCGACCTCGGCATCACCTATGACGACGACACGCTGCGCCTGATCGACGCCTTTCAGGGCTGCGGGCTCTATGTCGGCAGCGTCGTCATCACGCACTACCGCGGTCAGACGGCGGCGGAGAAATTCCAGCACCGGCTCGAGGCGCTCGGCATCCGCGTATACCGCCACTACATCATTCCGGACTACCCGTCCGACATCGCGCGCATCGTCAGCGACGACGGCTTTGGCCGCAACGACTACATCGAGACGACGCGCAGCCTCATCGTCGTGACCGCGCCCGGCCCCGGCAGCGGCAAGATGGCCACCTGCCTGAGCCAGCTCTACCATGAGCACAAGCGCGGCATGTGCGCGGGCTATGCCAAGTTCGAGACGTTCCCGATCTGGAACCTGCCGCTGCGCCACCCCGTGAACCTCGCCTACGAGGCCGCGACCGTCGACCTGGACGACGTGAACATGATCGACCCCTTCCACCTCGAGGCCTACGGCGTGACAACCGTCAACTACAACCGCGACGTGGAGATCTTCCCCGTGCTCAATGCCATGTTCCAGCGCATCTACGGCAGCTCGCCGTACAAGAGCCCCACGGATATGGGCGTGAACATGGTCGGCTACTGCATCAGTGACGACGATGTCTGCTGCGCCGCCGCCAAACAGGAAATTCTGCGCCGCTACTACGCCACCGCCTGCGCGCAGCTGCGCGGTCTGTGCGCCCCGGTCGAGACGCAGCGGCAGGAGCTGCTGCTCAACCAGCTCGGTCTGACGGCGGATGACCGCCCGGTCGTGGGCGCGGCGCTCAAGCGTGCCGAGGAGACCGGTGCCCCCGCCGTCGCCATCGAGATGCCCGACGGCACGATCATCACCGGCAAGACCTCCTCCCTGCTCGGCGCGAGCTCCGCCTGCCTGCTCAATGCGCTCAAGTACCTTGGCGGCATCCCGAAGGACGTCACGCTCATCTCGCCCGACATCATCGAGCCGATCCAGCACCTGAAGGTGGAGCATCTGGGCAATCACAACCCGCGCCTGCACACCGACGAGGTGCTCGTCGCGCTGAGCATCTGCGCCGCAAGCGACCCGACCGCCGAGATCGCCATGCAGCAGCTGGCAAAGCTCGCACACTGTGAGGCGCACTCGTCCGTCATTCTCTCGCACGTGGACGAGAATGTGTTCAAGAAGCTCGAGGTCAACATCACGTTTGAGCCGCATTTCCAGACCAAAAAGCTCTTTCATCGCTGAAAAGCACAGGGACAGCCGATGCTGTCCCCGCTTTTTTTCGAAATTTTCAAATTTTGAAAAGGTTATGCTTGACAAACCCCATCCGGAGATGATATATTCGTAAAGCTGATTGTGGGACGACCTCTGCGGGTGTAGTTCAATGGTAGAACACCAGCCTTCCAAGCTGGATACGTGGGTTCGATTCCCATCACCCGCTCCATACCTTCTGGGCGGGCAGCCAAATATTGTATGCGCGCCAATAGCTCAGTAGGATAGAGCAACTGCCTTCTAAGCAGTAGGCCGGGGGTTCGAATCCCTCTTGGCGTACCATTTCAGACCTATGGTGGGTATAGCTCAGTCGGGAGAGCACCGGATTGTGGTTCCGGGTGTCGAGGGTTCGAACCCCTTTACCCACCCCACGAAATCGGGGATTGGGAGTGATCCCGATCCCCGATGATTTTTGCCCCGATATTGGGATGTAGTGTAATGGTAACACACCAGACTTTGACTCTGATATCGTGGGTTCGAATCCCGCCATCCCAGCCACGTCAGATATTTTCTGCCGGTTTCGGCTTCCCGCAAGCGGAAAGCCTGCGCCTCTGAAAACATCTTCCTTCTTCAGCCGCGAATCGCTTCGCTGGATTCGCGTCTGAGTATTTGTTGGGTACGTCTGATGTTTTGGACAGCGGATAACTTTTCACACCAATATGCCCCAGTAGCTCAGTAGGCAGAGCACCTGCCTTTTAAGCAGGGTGTCCGGGGTTCGAATCCCCGCTGGAGCACCAAAAAATATCCCTCGCCTTTCGGCGGGGGATATTTTTTCCGGTCGCTCCCGGGGAGTAGAAGTTTATCCCCGTTAGGGGAAATCCCCGCTGGAGCACCAAAAAATATCCTCCGCCTTTCGGCGGGGGATATTTTTTTCCGGTCGCTCCCGGGGAGTCGAAGTTTATCCCCGTTAGGGGAAATCCCCGCTGGAGCACCAAAAAATATCTCTCGCCTTTCGGCGGGGGATATTTTTTCTGGTCGCTCCCGGTGAGTCGAAGTCTATCCCCGTCAGGGGAAATCCCCGCTGGAGCACCAAAAATCTGCAAGCATCACAGTATGCTTGCAGATTTTTACTTTTTCGTTCTTCACTCTTCACTATTCACTTCACTGTAAAATGTGCTGGCGCATGGCCATCGTTTATTTCACCGCTCCGCATAATTGCCGCCATCCGGCTCCGCGGGCACATAATCATTATCCACAACAACATCCACATACGCGTTGAGCCGGCAGGCATCCAGCAGAAAATACGGGTTTAGCCGAATGGACGGATATTCTCCGTCCTGATGCACTGCGGCATAAATCGTCAAGAACATCGTGCACGGCTGAAACCGCTCCAGAACCTGATGCAGCGCCCGCTCGTGTTCTGCGATAAAAGTATGCATCGCCCGCTGGACAACGTCACCATCAAACGTGTCGGTCTTGTCAAACGTGATCGTCCAGTATCCCGGGTTCTGCGTGCCTGCATATGCGTTCCACCGGCACGCCCGCTGCCGCTTGGCCTCTGTCGGCTGCGCGCCAAGGATGGAAGAAACCGTGTCGATCGGGAAATCCACATCAAAGCAAAGACTGAGCTCGCCCCAGACCGTAGGCGGCAGCGGCGGCGAAAAGCAGAGATCGTATTCTTCCACGCGCATTTGTCACCTCTCCAAATCCATTCGATGGCCCTATCATAACACACATCCGCACATGCAGCAACACGCCGACGCGCGCACCCCCCGGCGTGTTGGCGCAGCTGCTCCTGTTTTGTCAGCTGCTTCACGCTCTGGTGCACGCCAGTCGCGGCCCAGCCGGACGCGATGCCGACAGCGGCAGTGTTGAGCCAATCGTGCGCCGGTCGTCTTGACCGCCATGCCAACCAGGTACGCAATGGCCGTGATCGCCGCCACGGATGCAATGCCGAGTTCCATGCCCTCACCTCCTGTCCCGCTATTCCCTATGCGGCGGGCGCAAATGTGCGCGGCGCGGCACTTGCCATCCCGCCAAAATGCAAATATAATCGGAGCATCGAGACAAGACAAGGAGGAATCCGCATGGAAAACACACTCAAACAGAAGCTCGCCGCCGGCGCGCGGCCTATCGGCACCTTTTTTGACACCGCCAGCGTGAGCCTTATGGAGTGCCTCGGCCGCACGGGGCTCGACTTTGCCATCATCGACAACGAGCACTCCCCCATCGAAGCAGAGACCACCGCCGCGCTCGTGCGTGCCGCCGAGCTGAGCGGCATCTGCCCGCTCGCGCGCGTGCGCGAGATCAGCCGTCCCGCCGTGCTCAAGCTGCTCGACGTCGGTGTTCAGGGCCTGATCGTGCCGAACGTCAAGACGCTCGCGCAGGTGCAGGAACTCGTGAACTACGCGAAATATTACCCCATCGGCCAGCGGGGCTTCTGCCCGTCGCGCAAGGACGGCTGGGGCTTTGACGGACTCGGCTCCGTGCCGGAGACCATGCGCCACTTCAACGGCGAGACCCTGCTCTTCCCGCAGTGCGAGACCGCCGAAGCGCTCACCATCATCGAGGACATCTGCGCCGTGGACGGCGTGGACGGCATCTTCGTCGGACCGTTCGATCTGTCGATCTCGATGGGCATGCCGGGACAGTTCGACGCGCCGGAATTTCAGGCGGCCGTCACGCGCATCGTCGCCGCCTGCCGCGCAGCCGGAAAGTACTGCATGTTCTTCACCGGCACGGCCGACGGCGTGATCGACGGCTTCCGCAGGGGCTTCGATGCCATGGCCTACAGCCTCGACGCCGCGCTGTTCATTCAGAGCGTGAAGCGCGATGTGGAGGACATCCGCAGCCGACTGTAAAGAAGATATGGATATAGCAAAGGTGCGCCCCAGCCGGTGCGCGCCTTTTTTGCATACCTCAATGCTCGCCGCCGCAGAAGGCAGCCTCGTCGTTCGACCAGCCGCGGTCGAGCAGCCAATAGGTCGTCTCATAATCGACCGCCATGTCCTGCTCCGTCAGCTCCCGATCCTGATGCTGGCGTCCCCACTTGAGCAGCTCATAATTGCGCAGCTCCTTGAGCGTGAACGGCAGGCCGAGCTCCTCCGCCACCGGCAGCAGCACGTGCTCGGTCATGACATCGCGGATCTCCAGACTGCCGGGATAGCTGTCCATCGCCTGCTGCACGCGCGCCTGCAGCGCGGGGTCGGCATCATAGATCTCAAAGAATTTGTCCACATTCGTTTTCGGCTTCTCTGCCATATCGGTCACTCCTGATACAGGTATTTTCCTGTAGTATACTACACCCGGCGCCCGCGCGCAATCCTCCGGCACGCAAAAGCGCCCTGTCGAATACCATGGGTATGGGAGGCGCTCGCCTCCGCAGGAAGGGGAAGCTGCAATGACACGAATCCAAACGCTCAGCGACCTGCAGCCCGGTCAAAGCGCGACCGTGCGCAGTGTGTGCGCACCCGACGGGATGCAGCGGCGGCTGCGCGACCTCGGGCTGATTGAAAACACGCGCGTGGTCTGTCTCGGCCGCAGCCCCATGGGCGACCCGAGCGCCTATCTCATCCGCGGCAGTGTGATCGCGCTGCGCCGGTGCGACTGCCGTGCCATCCGCGTGGCCGTGCTGTAGAGGAGGTGCGCACATGGGACTGACACACCGCTCCGTCGGCACGCACGCAGCCGCATTCGGCGGCACACGGCGCACAGGAGAGCGCATCGTGGCACTGGCAGGCAACCCGAACGTCGGCAAGAGCACCGTCTTCAACGCCCTGACCGGGATGCGCCAGCACACCGGAAACTGGGCCGGAAAAACCGTCGGCTGTGCGTGCGGCCGCTGCCGCTCGGCGCGGGAGCAGTATCTGCTCGTCGACCTCCCGGGCACCTACTCGCTGCAGCCGCACTCGGCGGAGGAGGCTGTCGCGTGCGACTTTGTGCGCGGCGGTGAAGCGGACGCCGTGGTCGTCGTGTGCGACGCGACGTGTCTCGAGCGCACGCTCGTGCTCGCGCTGCAGATGCACAGCGTAACGCCGAACACGATCGTGTGCGTGAATCTGCTCGACGAGGCGCGGCACAAACGCATCCGCATCGACCTGCCCGCGCTGCAGACGCAGCTCGGCATGCCGGTCGTGGGCGTGACGGCGCGGAAAAAGAAAACGCTCCGCGCCCTGCTCAATGCGCTCGACGCCGTTATGGCAGCGCCGCAGCCGCGCCCGGACGGTGCGCCGGAGGCCGGAGACCCAGCGGACGATGTGCGCCGCGCAGAGGTCATCTGCCATGCAGCCGTCCGGCGGGAGACGCCGGAATATGCCGCGCGTGACCGGCGGCTCGACCGGCTGCTCACGAGCCGCGCGACCGGCTACCCCATCATGCTGCTGGGGCTGGCGGCCGTGCTGTGGCTGACGATCGCGGGCGCAAACGCGCCGTCGGAATGGCTGGCGCATTTTTTTGGCTGGGTACAGGGACGGTTTTCCGCGCTGCTGATATTCCTTCACGCACCGCCATGGCTGCAGGGGCTGCTGGTGGACGGGATGTTCCGGACGCTGGCATGGGTCGTGGCCGTGATGCTGCCGCCGATGGCGATCTTTTTCCCGCTGTTCACGCTGCTTGAGGACGCGGGGTATCTGCCGCGCGTGGCGTACAACCTCGACCGCCCGTTTCAGGCGTGCCGCGCCTGCGGCAAGCAGGCACTGACGATGTGCATGGGGCTCGGCTGCAACGCGGCGGGTGTGGTCGGCTGCCGGATCATCGACTCCGAGCGCGAACGGCTGCTCGCCGTGCTCACCAACAGCCTCATGCCGTGCAACGGCCGCTTTCCGGCGCTCATCGCGCTCATGACCATGTTCTTTTCGCTCAGCAGCGGCAGCACGCTCACCGCCGCGCTGCTGCTCACGGCGGCGCTCGTGCTGTGCGTGGGGCTGACGTTCGGCGCAACGTGGCTGCTGAGCGCGACCGTGCTGCGCGGCAAGCCGTCGGCCTTCGTGCTGGAGCTGCCGCCGTACCGCGCACCGCAGGTCGGTCAGGTGCTCGTGCGCTCCGTTTTCGACCGGACACTGTTCGTGCTCGGGCGTGCCGCCGCCGTGGCAGCGCCGGCGGGCATGGTTCTGTGGACGCTGGCAAACGTGCACCCCGGCGGTGTGAGCCTGCTGACGCGGTGCGCGGCTGCGCTCGACCCGCTCGGGCAGGCAATGGGCATGGACGGCGTGCTGCTGCTGGCGTTCGTGCTCGGTTTTCCGGCCAACGAGATCGTGCTGCCGATCGCCGTGATGGGCTATCTGGCGCAGGGCAGTCTGGGCGACGTGCCGGGGCTGGCGCAGATGCACGCGCTGCTGACTGCAAACGGCTGGACGTGGACGACCGCCGTGAGCGCCGTGCTGTTTTTCCTGCTGCACTGGCCGTGCTCGACAACGCTCTGGACGATCCGGCGCGAGACCGATAGCGCAAAATGGACGCTGCTGGCGGCGCTGCTGCCGACGGCGCTGGGCATGGCACTGTGCGCGGCGTTCACGGCGCTGGCGCGGCTGATCGGCTGGTGAGCAAAGGCCGGAGGGCGCAGCGTCCTCCGGCCCAAAATCATAAATTGACAGATTCTGCAACGTGTGGTATGCTGGCAACAGAGTCGGTAAGAATAAACTGGCGTATCTGCGCCGGTGACGTCTGGCAGCAATGCAGCCGGCTCTTTTTGCACGTATGATTGACACAGGCCAGGATGAAATTGTATACTAATGACAGAGTCGGTTAGAGTAGCGGGCTTGCCCGTGATCTCTGAGGATCAGCTCCCAGCCGGCTCTTTTTTTGCGCCCATTTTTCATTTTCCGTCGACCATGCAGATAAAAATCGTCGTTGTGCCGCGGCGCGGTTCGGATTATAATGGAAACATCACACCGCGGCCCGGCCGCGCAAGGAGCGAAGCGATACGATGAAATTTCTCCACCTCGCCGACCTGCATCTCGGCAAGCGTGTCAACGGATTTTCCATGCTCGAGGATCAGGCGCACATCCTGCGGCAGATCCTCGCCATTCTGGACGACGAGCAGCCGGACGGCGTGCTCATCGCGGGCGACGTGTACGACAAGTCCGTGCCGTCGGTCGAGGCGGTTGAGCTGCTCGACGGCTTTCTCACCGAGCTGCGCGCACGCGGCGTGCCCGTGCTGCTCATCAGCGGCAACCACGACTCGCCAGAACGGCTCGCCTTCGGCGGGCGCGTCATGGACAGCTGCGGCATCCACATCTCGCCCGTGTATGACGGTGCGCTCGCGCCGGTCACGCTGCAGGATGCGTTCGGGCCGGTACACGTCTGGCTGCTGCCGTTTGTGAAGCCCGCGCACGTGCGCCGCTGGTTTCCGGACGCGAACATTGAGAGCTACACCGATGCCATGGCCGAGGCCGTCGCGCACATGGCCATCGACACTGCCGCGCGTAACGTGCTCGTGACGCACCAGTTCGTCACCGGCGGCGCGCGCAGCGGCTCGGAGGAGCTGTCCGTCGGCGGGACGGACAATGTCGACAGCGGTGTCTTTGCGCCGTTTGACTATGTGGCGCTCGGCCACCTGCACGGCGCGCAGCACATCGGGCGCGAGACGATCCGCTATGCCGGCTCGCCGCTCAAATACTCGTTTTCCGAGGCAAGGCAGCACAAATCCGTCACCGTCGTGACGCTGGGCGAAAAGGGCGACGTGCAGGTGCGCACCGTCGCGCTCACGCCGCTGCGGGAACTGCGCGAGATCCGCGGGAGCTATGACGAGCTGACCGCGCGGAGCTTTTACGAGCACACGACCTACCGCAGCGACTACCTGCACCTGACCCTCACGGACGAGCAGGACGTGTTTGACGCCATGAGCCGCCTGCGCACGATCTACCCGTACCTGATGACGCTCGACTACGACAACGCGCGCACACGCGCAGCCGGCGGTATGTCCGTACCGGCGGAGACGGAGCGGCGCACGCCGCTGGAGCTGTTTGAGGCGCTGTATCAGCGCCAGAACCACCGGCCCATGAGCGAGGTGCAGCGCGCATACATCGCGCAGCTTATGGAGCAGATCATGGAGGTGCAGGGATGAGACCGCTGAAGCTGACCATGTCCGCCTTCGGACCGTACGCCGGACAGACGACCGTGGACTTTGACGCGCTCGGCACGACCGGGCTCTACCTCATCACCGGCGACACCGGCGCCGGAAAAACGACGATCTTTGACGCGATCGCCTACGCGCTCTACGGCGAGGCGAGCGGCGAGACCCGCGAGAGCTCCATGCTGCGCAGCAAGTATGCCGAGCCCGAGACGCCGACGTTCGTGGAGCTGATCTTCACAAACGGCGGCAAGCGCTACACCGTGCGCCGCAACCCCGAATATACGCGCCCGAAAACCCGCGGCACCGGCACGACCGTGCAGAAGGCGGATGCCGAGCTGACGATGCCGGACGGGCGCGTGATCACGAAAACGCGCGAGGTGACCGCCGCCGTGACGGAGGTCATCGGCGTGGATCGGGCGCAGTTTTCGCGCATTGCCATGATCGCGCAGGGAGAGTTTCGCCGTCTGCTGCTCGCCCAGACGGACGAGCGCAAGGCGATCTTCCGCCAGATCTTCCGCACGGGAAAGTATCTGGCGCTGCAAAACCGGCTCAAGGACGATGCCGCCGCGCTCGAAAAGAGGTGCGGCGAGCTGGTCGCGGCGCTGCGTCTGACGGCGGAGACCATCGGCTGCGACGACCCGGATGCGCTGCCGGACGCAGAGGACACGGACGCGCTGCTGACAGCGCTCGACGCTCTGATCGATGCAGACGCAGACGTCCGGACGCAGACGAACACGAAGCACGAGCAGGCAAAGGCGCAGCACGCACGCCTGCTCACCGATCTCGGCAAGGCGCAGGCGGTCGAACAGGCGCGTGCAGAGCTGAAAGCGGCGGAGGCGGACCTCCAACAGGCGCAGCGCGAGCAGGCGGCCGCGCGGGCAGCGCTCGACACCGCCGAAGCGAAGCAGCCGGACATGGAGCAGCTGCTGCAGGACATCGCGCGGCTCCAGGACGCGCTCAGCCAATACGAGCAGCTGGACAGGCAGCGCGCACAGGCCAAGGCCGCGCGTGAAGCGCTGGAGGAGAAAACCGCAGCGCTGGAGCAGGCGCGCGTACAGGCACAGGCGACGGAGCAGACGTGCAAAAGCGCACACGCGCAGCTCGCCGAGCAGCCGAAGCTGGCCGTGGCCGCCGAGCAGACCGCGCAGGAGCAGAAGGCGGCCGAGCAGCGATGCAAGGCGCTGACCGAACTCGACCGGCAGCGCAAGCGGTGCGCCGAGCTGCAGGAAAAGCTCGAAGCCGCGCAGGAGAAGTACACGCAGGCGGCCGGGGCGGCACAGGCGGCATCGGCATACTACAGCGCGCTCGACCGCGCCTATCTCGACGCACAGGCGGGCATCCTTGCACGCACGCTCACGCCCGGGCAGCCCTGCCCGGTCTGCGGTGCGACGGAGCACCCCTGCCCTGCCGCCGCGCCGGAGCAGACGCCGGACACCGCCGCACGCAAGCGCGCAAAAGCCGACAGTGAGCGGGCACAGCGAGACGCCGAGGCACGCAGCGCGGAGGCCGCCGATCTGCGCGGGCAGCTCACGGCCGTGCGTGAAGCACTGGATACGGCGTGCGCGGCGCTGACGCCGCCGCTCGGCCCGAAGACGCTGGCGCAAACGCTCCCCGCGCTGCAGGAAAAAGCCGCGCAGGACGCGCGCGGCTGTGCCGGACGGCTGGCGGAGCAGAGAGCGCAGCTCGATAAGCTGCAGGCGCTTGCAGACGGGCTGTCAGAGCAGGAGGCAAAGCTGCAGCAGCAGCGCGATGCGATCCGGGCCGGTGAGACCGACTGTGCCGCGCGTGCCGCGCGCTGCGACGAGCTGGACGCCGCCGCAGCCAACCGTGCAGCCGAGCTGCCGCACGCGGACAGCGGTGCGGCGAAGGCCGCACTCACACAGGCACAGACGCAGCACGAGGCGCTGCGGCAGGCGCTTGACACGGCGCAAAAACAGCACGCTGCGGCGCAGGCCAAGTGCGCGCAGCTGCGCGGAAAGATCGTCACGCTGCACACGCAGACAGACGCTGCGCCGGCGGCAGACATCGCCGCGCTGCAAGCGCAGTGTGATGCACTCAGCGCGCGCATCGACGTGCTGCAATCGCAGATGAACGCCCTCGACACGCGGCTGCAGCAAAACCGCACGGCGCGCGCCAAGCTCGACACGCAGCGGCAGGAATACGACGCTGCGCACGAGCGCTGGCAATGGGTGCACGCGCTGGCGGCGACCGCGAACGGCGCCATCCCCGGACAGGAGAAGATCACGCTCGAGGCGTTTTTGCAGGCCGCGTATTTTGACCGCATCCTCGGGCGCGCGAACACGCGCCTGCTCATCATGTCCGGCGGGCAGTACGAGCTGCGCCGCTGCGAGCGTGCGGGCGACAATCGCAGTCAGACCGGGCTGGAGCTCGAGGTCGTCGACCACTACAACGGCACGGCGCGCAGCGTCAAGACGCTCTCCGGCGGCGAGACATTTGCCGCATCGCTGTCGCTGGCGCTCGGCCTGTCGGACGAGGTGCAGTCGAGCGCCGGCGGCGTGCAGCTCGAGGCGATGTTCGTCGACGAGGGTTTCGGCTCGCTCGACAGCGAGGCGCTGCAGCAGGCGCTGACCGCGCTCGTGGGCGTGTCTGGCGGCTGCCGGATCGTGGGCATCATCTCCCACGTTGCGGAGCTCAAGGAGCGCATCGACCGGCAGATCATCGTCACGAAAGACCGCAGCGGCGGCAGCCGCGTGCAGGTGCAGGCATAACGACGCAAAAAAACGTCCCCGGCAGCCGAAGCTGCCGGGGGGGACGTATCAGCTTGTCAAAAACCTCGTAGAGTTTCGCCGCC
>OFOK01002108.1_pt1 | contig 12470 bp, 18 predicted proteins | sample 1542001 | NCBI WGS metagenome assembly OFOK01 (sample SAMN04209242, study PRJEB22552) | human gut metagenome | biome: gut; material: feces | host: Homo sapiens | place: USA: Oklahoma
TCAGGGATAGTACTCCCGCAGCAATTTTTTTAAACAACGGTATACCTCCTATAAACATATTTATTTTCTATGTTTATAGGATACTATATTAGATAGATTTTGTCAACGTATTTTTATGTTTCCACATTTCTGTAATTAAAATTCTAAATTGAATTATTTAATTGTATAAGGCGCATATGTCAGCCTTTAGACTGCATCGGAATATGTACCTCCGGCCAGTCCTGCATTTCCGGCTGTTTTCCTTTGATTCTTCCCAAACGGATCATTCGATACACTGCAGCCCCACAGGAACCACGCCGGGCAAAAGTCCAACGCCATAGAATTTTGTTTTTACTGGTCTCTATTTTCCTCCTTCCTTTAAGGCGCCGAAAAAATGCTTTGTCCGCTGATTTCCATAGTTTCATAGGTATAAGCCCCGGTGAGAAAGGGACTGAAACGGCAAAACGCAGAGGGAGAATGCCCCTATACAAGAAGCGTTCTCCCTCTACAGTTCTTTTTTCAGAGTGTCAAATCAAAAGCCAAAGATATACCGGAATCAGCGGACTTCTGCCGGAGATTTTAAAACTCTCTTTTTTCGTAAAACCGAACAGAAAGCCTCCAGGATATAACGAACAATACCACGGCTCCCGCCAGGACCGCCCATAAAGTCCAAACCGGCAGCACGCCTGTAAGAGAAATCTCAGGCGCGACCTTGGCTACGATAACGAACAGAACCGCCAAAGAACCTACCAGAATATAATAGAAAAGCCTTCCCTTCTCCGTGCCGCAGCGGAAAATCACCGGCATCATCACAGACGGGGAAACAAGCCCCACGGCTCCCAAGAGCCCCGTCACCGCCCACAAAGCTGCAAAATCTGCGGCATTCGCATACGCCATACGCACCAGCTGAGCCAGACCTGTCAGCAGAAGGCAGGCCAGCAAAAGAAGCAGGATCAAAAGATATTTTGAATCCACCACCCGCCTGCGGGAGCAGGGCATGGTGTCGCAGCAGACGGTCCATCCGCTCTTTTCTTCATACGACATCAGAGTCACCGGCACCATACTGATCAAGATCACCGGATACAGAAGAAAAAACAGGGCGCTCTCACTTATTACCGACACTCCCATGAATATGAGCAGCACCACCAAAAATGTCCGGCAGTACCGCGCCATCATATACCAATCTTTCAAAAGAAGCCCCTTCATATCTGCGCATCCCCCTTTACCATCATCACAAACAGTTCCTCCAGGCTTACCGGTCCCGCCTCCATAGAGGAAGGAAGCTGCGAGCGTTCCACCACGGCTTCCACTCCATAGGACGATACGCGTTTCCCCAGAACAGCGGCAGGCGGAAGCTTCTGCAGCTGTCCCACGGTACAGTGTATCATCCCATACTTTTCGAGAATCCTGTCCTTTTCCTCGCAGACGATCAGCTTTCCCTTATGCAGAAACGCTATATAGTCGCAGACCTTTTCCAAATCGCTCACGATATGGGATGACATTAGAATAGAATGCCCTTCGTCCCTAGTAAAATCATTGAAAATATCCAATATCTCTTCCCGGACCACCGGATCCAGTCCGCTGGTAGCTTCGTCTAAAATCAGCAATTTGGCCCTGTGAGAAAGGGCAGATGCAATCCCCAGCTTCATTTTCATCCCTCTGGAATACTCCCCAAAGGATTTATCCAAGGGCAGAGAAAGCTTTTTGAGATATGAAAAATATGTGTTTTCCTCCCAAGAGGTATAGGTATGCCTCAGGATATCGTTTACCTGTTTGGCCGTAAGGCACTCTGGAAAGCCCACTTCATCCAGAACTACGCCTATCTGCTCCTTGATTCCAACAGAGGCCGTCTGTGAAGAACAGTCATCTCCCAAAAGAGCAACGCTACCATTATCTCTCCGCAGCATCTGCAGCAAAAGCTTGATGGTGGTGGTCTTTCCCGCTCCGTTTTCCCCTACTAGACCCATAATACAACCTGAAGGCAAAGCGAGGGTAAGGGGCCCCAGGGTAAATCCCGGATAGGTCTTTGTAAGATTTCTGACTTCCAACGCATATTGGCTCATAGCGATCCCTCCTCTGTGAGAACCGATAACATATTCACAATATCTTCCTTTGTAAGACCGCAGGAGGCAGCCAGCTCCCAAACAGCCTGAAGATGTTCCTCGATCCGCTTCAGATTTTCTTCCCGAAGCAGCTCCGTATTTTTCTTGGCTACAAAACAGCCCTTGCCCGCCACCGTGTAGATAAATCCTTCCTGCTCCAGCTCGTCATAGGCCCTTTTAGTGGTAATTACGCTGATACGTAAATCCTTGGCCAGATTCCGGATGGACGGAAGCGGCATATCCTCCTCCAGTTCATTATTTATGATCTGATTTTTGATCTGGGAATATATCTGATTATAGATCGGGATGCCGCTCTTGTTATCAATGACAACATACAACCCCTTCACCTCCGTTACAACTGTTTATATCGTTTATATACAGTATATATAGACAATACGGATATGTCAACCCCCTTCCGCAAAAAATATATCCATATACAGGAGCACCGGCATACATACACTACCAGCATATTGCAAAAACGCCTGCGCGGCTGTTACCCGCACAGGCATTTCATTCAAACATACAAATATATATCGGATAAACGAAACCGGCCTCTTTAAAGCCTCGAATGTACGCTTTACATCTCTTTCGGCTTTGCATTTTTGCGGTAAAGGATCAGAAGCCCCTTCAGAGTCAGGTTTTCATCCCATATGATCTTCCTTCTGCAGTAGGGGACGATTTTGGCCGCCAGGCCGCCGGTGGCCACCACCGTGGCCTTTTCTCCCAGCTCTTCCTCAGCTCGGACGATAATTCCATCCAGCATGGCGGCGTTTCCGTATACGGCCCCGCTTTTCATACAGTCTGTGGTATTCGTCCCAATCAGCTTTTTGGGCGCTTCCAGGCTGATGTGCGGAAGCTGGGCCGTTCCATTGGAGAGTGCCTCCATCCCCAGCATAACGCCGGGGATGATCATGCCGCCTATATAATTTCCCTTGCTGTTCACCACTGCAAGGGTCGTAGCCGTTCCCATATCGAATATCAGAATAGGCTTGGGATATTGCGCCAGCGCTGCCAGAGCGTTCACGATCAGATCGCTTCCCGCCTGGGCCGGACTGTCTATCAAAATATTGAGCCCCGTCTTCAGCCCGGAGCCCACCAGCAGGGCTCTTCGCCCTGTCACCTTCCGCACCGCTTCCCGCAAAACCTCTCCAAGAGCGGGGACCACCGTCCCTATAATAGCGCCCTCCAGTCCCTTTCGGTCAACCTCATGGATTTCCAGTACCGTTTTCAGCATGATCGCATATTCATCGCTGGTTTTATACGGATCGGTGGAAAACTCTGCCGTGAAGTGAATTTCATCTTCATCCAATCCTCCCGCTACGATGCTGGTATTCCCAATATCCAGTGCCAGTATCATTTCCGCCTCTCCTTTCCGGGTGAGCCCGCCTACAGAGACCTGTTTTATCATGAAAAAATCTGCTTTGGGTGGAAATCCACCCTATATCCACCATAAGGGTTTTGTTATACTGTTCTTTCAGGTGCATAATCTGCCACCATTGTTTTTTGCAAATCCAGTAATGATTATCTGATTTTCTTATTAGATTTGATTTCATTATAACGCAAATATGGTCATATGTCGATATTAAATTGACCGTATAATGCTTATTAATGCCTTTTCCAGTTTTTCTGTAACCTCGGTTCCATTATCAACAGAAGCTTCAACTTCCGATGCCAGGTGCTCGATATCCTGTTTGCCTTCCGCTAATGCTTTCAGAGTAAGCGTCATGCTGTTTCCGATTTCTTCCACAGCGACTGCCACTTCTGTAAATCTCTTTCTTGTGTTTTCGCGAATCACTTTTGTAGTCAAAACAGAATTCGCTCCAACCATGATCATAACAACAATCTATACAACTGCTGCTTATGTTCCTTTCCTATATAAAAAAAACGACCTGCATTTTCTACTTCTATTGTAGCGAATACCTGTCGGTTTTTATATCCTTATTTTGTGGTTTTTATTCTTTTATTGCGTTGTCTGTCTCGAAATCCATCAGACTCTTTTTGTCATAAACGACTCAAATCTCACATGCTGATCCATCTTGTCACCGATCATGCCGATCACTTTTCCCATGGTAAATGCGGCAAGGATCGTACCGATTCCAAGTCCGTCCAGATGTCCGAGGATGATGCAAGTCATCAGAGCTGTTATGGTAAGGCAGGTAACGTCATAGCCGATTTTGATCCTGGAATATTTTACCTTTGTGATATCTGCCAGTTCTCTCGGAAACAGGTCTGTCGGGATGATCGGAAGACCGCAGCGGTTGGAAAGTGCGATCCCGATGCACAGGAGCAGGTAGCTGATGATAAAATAAAGTACCCTGTAGCCAATGGCTGTCGGCAGGACACCTATCCACATTTCATGCACATCGAGCATCTCGCTGAATGCAAATCCAACGACAAAACTGAAAAGATAAGGTGCAACGAATTTCTTACGCATGATCATCAGTGATAACACCAGAAGTCCCTGGAAAATGTAGGTCCAGGTTCCAAGGGAGATCTTATTGAATACTTCCGAAAATGCATATGGTACACTGGAAATCGCCGAGATCCCGGAACCGGAATACAGCATCAGCACAACTCCCAGGCTGTTGATCAATACCACCACCAGCAACGCCAGCTCGCCCCGCAGAACCGGTAATTTATTGTTCTCTTGTGTCTCAATTTCTTCTGTCACTTTATATTTCCTCCATAGGTAATTTATTGTAACTGTTCAGTACCTTCACAGTTACAATTTATGCCTTGTCTATCTTAGCACTCTGGAGTTCTTTTTTAAAGAGACAATCTACTGATTTCGTAAAAAATTTGTCGAACGTTTCTATTTGACATACTCCCAAAACTGCCTGCCAAACTCCGCTGTTATGGATTCAACAATCAATACAATATCTACATCTTTTGTAGCACGAAAAGGTAGTTCTTCGTTTTCCATAATCAAATCACACGCTGTCCCACCGATGATGACATATTGATTTTCAAAACCTTGAAATCTTTCCTTAAATTTTGTAAATCCACTGACCATTACTCATGCAACCTTCTTTCCTGCAATTCATCTACTGCTTCTTCAATTCTTTCATCATTTGTATCTGTAAAAGATAAAACAAGTGAAATATCATCAGCACTGTTATCCTCTGAAAATTGTTTTGGGTTGTATGCCCATAATTCAAGTCTGACCTGTTTATCCGGGTCTATCAATTCATCAGTCAGCAAGGCTTTATCATAATCTTTCTCACTAATTGCATAGGTAACAACTCGGCTTGGATTTAGCATTGTTTTTTCAGAAAGTGCCGTTTCCCCTGCAAAGACCATATTTTCTGTAACTTGCGTCTTATCTATATATCCTGTTTTTCGAACAGGAGTCGTCAAATATACTTTTGCTTTTTCAAATAATTCATCTCGCTTATATTTTGACTCAATAAACTTATTAACACCGTCTTTTGCTACAAGAAACAAATCTGTCGTTTCCAACTGCTTCACTGCTCTGGTCAAGGTCATTGCTGTAAACGGAAGCACTTTTCCGGCTTCTGAAGTATACAATCGTTTTTTCTTACTGTACAGATAAAATAAAAACAACTGCTGCGTGGAGTAAACAAACTTACCCGTCAGCTTTTGGGGTTCTTTTTCATCAGAAAGCATTGTCCCAATGAAAGGAAGAAAGACCTGCTTATCAGTAATAAACGGTATATTATTTTCTATAAGGCTTTTTCTTCGATAATTTGATACCGTTGTAAGTTCAAATACGACTGGCACATTATCAATCTGCTGTATTTTTACAATTTGTTTTTTCAATGCCGGAAGTGTGGCAAGTTCTTCTGTTGGAGCAAGCATTATACAGCGTCTGTTTCCAATATATGCTGTATGAAAATCATAACTCCCTGCAATATAAACAGGCAAAGAATCCTGATGATTCCATGCTTCACATTTTATAGAAATCCCGAATACGCTTGTAAGCATATTTCTCATTCTCCTTTTAACTCAATTTGTTTTATTTTAACTTAGTCAATGTTATAAGTCAAGTTTTTGAGTTATTTTGAATTATTTATATTTCCTTTTTCCGTGACCTGCTAAAGTTGCTATCATCAGAAATAAAGGCTTAGTGAATGACTTATTCCATTTTCAAGCTAAAAGGCTTCCGTTTTTGCTATCCGGAATGAATCCCTTCCACCATACTTTTTCATTTGAGCCGAAGGTAATATCATATTATGAAAACGGAAAAAAAGCTCACCCACGAGGTGTGTGTCAATCAGACAAAGACACTCCTTTACATAGTTTCCACTTTCAAAAAATAAAAAAATTTGTGTTTTTGAAAGTGACATCTTGCATATACTATTAGCAAACAGTATACTAAGTACAACGAAGCAGTTTCGAGAAACTCCTGCAAACATAACCACTACAAATGGCCATGCTGTGTTGTCGTCCCCGGTGGAAGTACTTTTATATGATGTAATAAAATGGATAGCTTGCAAAGTCAAGTAAACTATCCATTTTCTTTATCTTAACGCAATAATCTTGGCTTGTCTTTGGGTGAATTATCCCTTGCGGTTGGGGTTATTTTAATATCCATTTCTCCCCCCTTCTTAACAACCGGGTTGGGTAATCTTCCTGTCTCAATAATCGTTTCCAGCATTCTGGCAAACCCTTCCGGGTCGCGAATTTGATACTGCATATGGTTAAATCCCTCAAAAACCGGGAAATTACCGTGTATATATGTCTGCATCACTGCATTTCTGTATTTAAAATGTTCTTCTATACTTCCAAATTCCCAAAATGTATGTTTCTGCAATTCTTCTGACAGTTCTGGAAATGGTTTATCTTCCAAGCTGTCTGCCAGCTGTCTTCTCAGATTCCCATATGTCAAGTTCTTCCCTGCCTCTATAAAATAGGGTTTAATTTTGTCATCGTCACACCACATGATTCTCTTTAGTGTCTTTCCCTTTGACCAATATAAACTTTTCATTGCTATATATAAGAATGGGACCATGATTCTGCGTGTTGCCTTTCCAATCTGTGCAAACTGTCCGCCATCAAAAAAACATGCTTTACCGTTATTTTTGTCTCTGTCAGGAATGCTATGGCAAGATCTGCACCAATCGAAGATGCAACTGCAAGTTCTATCTCTTTGATTCCATGATTTTCCAGAAATCGTACAATTTGCTGTATCTCATCTCTTTTACTTTGATATCTCTGCCCAGAGCAATACACGGTTGATGTTGGCATAATACAGTAATATTTTTCTTTCATTTTCTCTGCAACCGGCATACTACTTTCCCCAATTACTCCCATTGCATGGAAAAACAAGATGACTGGATTTGATTTATTTCCTATTGTTTTAAATACCATACTTATACTTTCTATCTATTTTAATCTATCTTTCTGTACTCTTCCATTCAGCAACAGCATTTCTCACCCGCTGGTCAATATCCAGCCGTGCTCTCTGGCATTCTTTCGGATATTTTCTTGCCGCCTGAAATGCCAGTTTCATAAAGATTCCAGAACCTATTGGCAACATTGTCTTTAACATACTCTCCGGAAAAACGAAATGGGTCGCATGCTCGTAAATAACAGACTCCAACCTGCACGTATATGGATGTTCTTTCATACGCTGTTCCATACGGCGTATATATTTTGCAGTATCCCACAACACATCATCTTCAGCGCCAATTAGCAATAATGTCCCATGAATTTTTTCAATCTTGATCATTTCTTCTTCTGTAATTGGATGAGCTGCTTCTGAATCATCAAACAGTTTTCTCGAATTCAGCATATCACCGGTCCGCTTTGTTTCTTCATTAATCACATGCCAGTAATCTGGATGTTTATAACAAAACGGCATATACGGAAGAGGTTCTCCTTTGTAAGAGAAAAGTGATTCGCCCTCAATCGGCCATTCCTTACACCCATCTTTTTTGCCCTGCATAAACCCCTGCCAGATAAAGTCACTCGGTGTCAGGCCAATCGTCAATGTAAGATCTTTAAAATAAGAAGCGGCAGTTAAGGCAAGTGTTCCTGTAGTAGATGCCCCGACAATTCCTATCTTCTGATTACCATGTGCTTTTAACCAGCGAATTGCTTTCTGTATGCGTTCCAGCGGATAATTATGATGTCCATAATCCTTTTTCGCCGGTGACATCGTCATCACATTCACACCGAGTTTATGTAACCATTTTACGGATGTTCGTGCCAGATAATCTTCCGAATCATCTCCGATCATTGCAATCATTGCACAGTCTGAGTCGGTTTTACATTTCCAATATGCACCATAAAATCCATCTGTTTCCATTTCAAAATGTCTTTTCTGCATCTGCATCATCTCCTTAATATCAGTCACATTTCTCCAAAACTATTATTTTGTTCGAGATATTCCGAACAGCTGGTATTTTACCTATCACACAATAAACAGGCATAAGCTCTTTCATTCCTTCAACAAGACTGACTTCCTGTTGAACAGAAAATCCCGGCACAATTCTTTGCAGTTCTGTTCCGTTCTTAACTCCCCATGTGAATTTTGCATTGCTGCCCTCTATAGATTTTTCTTTCACATGTTTTACAACAAATGGTGACATGGTTTCAACCATTACGTTTACTTTCTGAAATGATCTTTCAATAATAGAAAATATCTTTCTGATGTCCTTCTCACACAAATACATGGTAAGTCCTTCAATTATCACCAGAACATTTTCTCCATGATAATCGATATCGTCCACGTAGGAATCATCCATTGCAGACTTTGCAATCTGGTATATCGGACCCGTTTCCGGAAGGAACTGCCGCCTTATCTTCATAGTCTCCGACAAATCGACATTGTACCAGCGCAGATATTTTCCCTTCATACGATAACATCTGGTATCCAGTCCGCATGCAATATTTACAACAACTGTATTTTCATGATTCTCCAAATATTGCCTGACCATCCGGTCTAATACAATTGTCCTTGCAATCACACCATAAGTCATTGCACTATCCTTATCTGCTTTAGAAAAGTCATAGTCCAGCTTTTCCACAAGTTCTACGGCAATCTCATCCTTAATCTTTGCATTTTGTTTTTTTGTTTCTTTTGCTCTTGCATACAGGGTCTGTACCATCGTTTCCAGCACACCTGTCACATTCACTTTTTCTTTCATTATCTGTCGCCTTCCACTATTGTTTTCTTACAACGCAATGCATCCTCATGCCTTTACGGATTTCAAATTTTTCTACTTTTAACCCTGCTCTTCTGCAACATTTCATAACCACATCTCTTGTTGGAACCCGGACATCTCCGTGTCCACATATATTTGCCAGAGGCATTTCCAGTGTATTCATCAGCCATACCAATACTTTATTGTCACTGGTCACATCCCGCAAAATCAATCTTCCATTTGGGCGAAGGCATCTTTTTACGCTGTCAAAAAATGCCTGTGGATCCGGATAATGATGGAAACTCATAGAACAAATAATTGCATCAAATGAATCATTTTCAAAAGGAAAATTCTCACAGTCTCCTACCACAAATGTTGCATTTGGAATATCTTTCTTTTTTGCCTGTTCGATCATTGCAGGAGTCAGATCCAGTCCGGTATAATGTCTGTCTGGATATTTTTCTGATAATAAAGAAATCATTGGAGCCGGACCACATCCTGCATCCAGCAATTCTCTAAACGGCTCTTTCTCCAGCTCCGCCAGAATATCCGGATAATCCTTCTTGCACATTTCATATATGCCAGCATGGTTACTTTCATATCTTCCTGCTGCTTTTGTAAATTCATCAATCGACAACTTTTTGTATTCTTCGTTTTTCATGCTTTTTCCTCCAATCACACTGCATTTTTGACATTACATCCACATGCCTTCATTCTTTTAAGATATGCATAAAATTGTTTATGTAGTTCTCTCATCTCATCTGGTGCTTTCATAGCATGTTGATACATAAATTTATCTCCAAAGCTACTTTCGAATGTAATAGCAAGCATAATCGCAAGAATTGACAATGGTAGAAAACAAAACAAAAAATATTCATTTTGCCAGGCGACAACCTACCTGACTGTTTCCGCAAAAAGTTAAAATTTCTTTTCAATCTTTTTGCTGTTTTCTTCATGATCTTCCAGTCTCTTCCTGCTCTCTCCGAACAATCAGCTTCATAATATGCATCTGCAATCGGCACCACCATGGCAAGATGACACAGCTGCCACATATGCATATTCTTTACTTCCTGATATGGGATACGAGCATGCTTTAATATCTTTGAAAAATGCTTTGTTCTTTCAGATTTATTTCCTGATATTTCTGCAAATGTTGTTGGTTGGATAATCCTCGGAGTAAGGGACGCATCAAGGATGCCATCATCATTTATACTTCCGCCGGCTCCCGGAAAAGCCGGTAATATTCTTCCTGTTCCAACAATGTCTTCCCATTTTTTATAACTGTCCAGTGAATTTACCATTGTAACAAGGGTATTGCTTTTATTATTTTTCAATTCTGTAAGTGCTTCATACAGCTGATTTTCCCGAACAGTCAGTAAAATAAAATCATAAATATCATCATCTGGCACTTCTTCGAGAATCTTAATTTTTGCCTTTATTAAGTCCTGATTTTTCTTATAAAGTAATCCATCATTTTTTAGGATCTCAAGTCTTTTACCTCTGGCATAAATACTTGTATCATAACCTGCATCTGCTAATAAAGCCGCATACAAGGAGCCAATCACGCCTGCACCATAAATCAATATTCTCATAAAAATTAATCCTCTTTTAGATCGTTCTGTAAATCACACGTGTGTTAGCTTCGTCTAACCACGTATTTCTAAAAAACCGTGCGCAATGCAAGACTGTAATATCGCACGGTTCTTTTTCATGTGTTCAGTATATCACTTGAAAATTTATATAACAAGAGGCTCTTTATTTTGAGGAACCATAATCTTAAAACCTTCAGGCTTTTTCCTTACAATTTCCATATCGGGTTTTCCAGCGTAAAACCCAAAGCATCCCACAAATGCAAATGCCGATTTTGGTGTCTCTATTATACCATAATGATACTATTATGAAAAAGAAAAAAGAGTTCACCCACGATGTGGGCATCAATCAAACAAAGCCAATCCTTTACACGGGAAAGATACTGAAGGACTACCGGTTTCTTATTTTCTTTATCATATGTCTTTGTACATCTCATGCATCTATTATGATATTTTTTTCAAAATCTTTTTCTCATTTGTCTTAGAAAAATCACTTAACCGATAGGATCGGATCCGTGTCTTGACAATGATTGGAATTAACAAACCATTATTTACCAGCTTTGCACATCTATTAATAATAGTTTTGTTGGTTACACCAAGCATTTTGCTTACTTCAATTGGTGTAAACTCATATAATCGCTTTTTTAACAGAAAGGCTAAGAATTCCTTTTCTTTTGCATTTAAGTAGGACAGGCTTCCATCTAACTCATCGTTCTCGGATTCTTTTGATAATTCGTATACTTTTTTAGAATACAATACCATCATTCTTAAAAAATAATTGATCCAAATTTCCGGATGAGGAGGATTTTCTCGTCCGGAATAATACAATGCCGGTAATCCCATTTGCAATGATGCATAATACTCATCTGGGTCATAGGCAAAATATTCTTCCAAAGAACCTATTCCATTAAAACCATATCCATAATAATCAAGGATATATCCTGACATTAATCTGGCGGTTCTTCCATTTCCATCTTCAAAAGGATGAATGGTAACCAATTGATAATGAACTATAGCAGCGATAATCAACGGATGATCATCTGTAGTATTTACATATTCAACAAGCTCTTCCAGTAAATCCGGAATATCAATGTACTCTGGCGGAATATATTCCGCTGCGCCTGTCTCGGAATCATATACTGCAAATAGCATCCCTGGTGGCATAGGGCCTCTTAGGCCTATCTTTTCTTTTGAAGCACCTTTTTCAACCATTGCCTGAACTTCTAAAATCATTTCTTTTGAAAAACGTTCCTTCTTTTTCAGCTTTTCTTCTAAAACATTTAAGGCCAAAAAGTAATTTCGCACTTCCTGTTCCGGCTTTAAAAAATGTTTGTGCGGATCACTATCAATAGCTTCATTTGCCTGTTTTTCAGTCAATGGATTTCCTTCAATCTTATTAGAAGCATAGGAGCTTTTTTTCTTGGAGTTTTTTCTTAGCCTGTTTTTTGTAACAGGTGGCATTTCTATCGAACTAAGTGAAAAACGTTTTTCGTCTATTTCCGATATTCTTTTTAAAATTTCATTTGTCAGAGTAACTTTAATCACATGTTCCACCTCCATTTCATCCATATATTATATCGTTTTGCGAATTGTTTTTCCACTAAAATTACACTATTTTTTCACTATTTTTCATTACTTCGTTGGCGATATCCCAGCAATATTTCTAAAACTCCAAACTATCAGCATTAAGC
>OFOK01002112.1_pt1 | contig 12454 bp, 11 predicted proteins | sample 1542001 | NCBI WGS metagenome assembly OFOK01 (sample SAMN04209242, study PRJEB22552) | human gut metagenome | biome: gut; material: feces | host: Homo sapiens | place: USA: Oklahoma
GAAAACGCTCGGGAGAACGCCCGCCGCAACGGCATAGAAAACGCGGAATTCCTCTGCGGCGACGCGGCGGAGGCGGCCTTGGACCTGGAAAAGCGGGGACTGCGGCCCCATGTGATCGTGCTGGATCCGCCCAGAAAGGGCTGCGGCCCGGAGCTGATCGAGACCGTTTCCCGAATGGGGCCGGAACGAGTGGTGTATGTCTCCTGCGATCCGGCCACCCTGGCCAGGGATATTAAGCTGTTTGAGGGATTTTCTTATAAGGTGCAGGCCGTTACGCCGGTGGATATGTTTCCGAGAACGAGCCATGTGGAGGCGGTAGCCGTACTTTCCGGGGAAGGTCGGCTCTAAAAGGATGCGGGATGGGATTCTGCCGGGATGTACGGGCGCTGGGATCCCAAACTGCGTGCCTGCCTTTGCAAAGAGGGGTTGGAGAATGAAAAAGGAGGATCATCGGTATGGAGATCGCAGACAATATCCTGAGACACTATTTACGAAACTGTTATTTTATCAACGGAACGGCGTATGCCGGCAAATCCACCATGTGCAGGCTTCTGGCGGAACGGTATGGGATGGTGCACTGTGAAGAGAACTACAACATGGATACCATCCTTTCCGTTGTGACGCAGGAGGAACAGCCCAATCTAAATTATTTCAATACCAAAAAAAGCTGGCAGGAGTATGTGAGCCGCAGCCCGGAGGAATTTGAAAACTGGATCAACGGGAATTCCAGAGAGGTTACAGGCTTTGAAATCGCAGAGCTCATCCGCCTCTCCGGGGAGAAAAGAGTGATCGTGGATACGAACATCCCCTGCGATGTGCTGAAGCGGATCACGGATTACAAGCATGTGGCCCTTCTGCTTTCGCCCCAATCCATGTCCGTGGAGCGGTTTTTCGACCGTCCCGACCCGGAAAAGCAGTTTCTGCTGGGGGAGATCCAAAAATGCCCGGATCCGGAAAAGACTCTGGAAAATTTTCTGGGCGGCATCGCCAGGGTGAACAGCCGGAAGTATTACGACCAGTTTATGGAAAGCGGCTTTTTTACTATCGTCCGGGAGGATGAGGAGAAAGACACGCGGGAGGAAATCTTAGAGGTTCTTGCCCGGCATTTCGGGCTGGAAGAAATGGATCCGAAATAAAATTTTGGGCGCTGTGCTGTTCAAAAAATGCAATGTACGGGAGGGGCCGGGATTCTCTTTTGGCTGGAAAGTGCCAGAAAATGCCAGGTAGAAAAGAACGAACGGAGGAAAACCAATATGAAAGTAGAGGCTCTTTCTACACAATTTGCCGTAAGGAAGCTGTTGGAGGAGGATATCGGAGCCATTTATTCCCTTTCAAAGGGAAATCCTCTTTTCTACCGCTACTGTCCTCCTTTTGTGACGGAAAAAAGCATCCGGGCGGATATGAAGGCCCTGCCTCCGCATACCGCCGGGAAGAATAAATACTATGTAGGCTTTTTCAGCGGCAATTCCCTTGCTGCGGTTATGGATCTGATTCTGGGGTATCCGGATGAAAAGACGGCTTTTATCGGCTTGTTCATGATGGAGAAAGCGTATCAGGGAAAAGGAATAGGTACGCGGATTATCACAGAATGCGGGGAACATCTTTTCCGGGAGGGATTCCGACGGATACGGCTGGGCTATGCGAAGGGGAATCCCCAGAGCGAAACATTCTGGAGGAAAAACGGATTCCTTCCAACGGGGGTGGAAACCGACGGCGGCGGATATACCATTGTGGTGATGGAAAAGGGCCTTGCGGCTCCTCTTTGACGGCTTGCGGGGAACCGCCGCGCCTCTGCAGTAACAGGCCGCAGGGGGATTTTTCCTCTGGAATCACGGATCAGGAAGGCATAGGGGCCGCCGCATTTGAGCGGGGTGTTCTCTTATAGGCCCCTATACGGTATTGTACGGCAGAAGGCCTGCGTTTCTGCAACATATAAATGGCCGGCGAAATGAATACAAGCACAGGCGCGGATACAGAAAATGTTGGGATCGTGAAGCGCCGAAGAACAGGAAAACCGCAGACGGCCGTGGCGAAAGGCGCTTCGGTTTGGAGCGGCAGGTTCGAGGAGGAAAGAGATCTATGGAATCTTTAAAGGAATTGTTCAAAATCGGCGTAGGGCCCTCTTCGTCCCATACGATGGGGCCCATGCGGGCGGCTCTGCGTATGAAGGAGCTTTATCCCCGGGCGGCCCGGTACCATGTGGAGCTTTACGGCTCCCTTTCTCTGACAGGCCGGGGGCATCTGACGGACGCTATTCTGGAAAGGACCCTTGCGCCGGTTCCTGTGACGGTCTCCTTCAGGGATGAAGTTTTGCCCTTTCACCCCAATGGGATGGTATTCCATGCCTATGATGAGGACGGCGGCCTGCTCTGCTCCGAAGAGGTGTATTCCGTGGGAGGCGGCTCCATCGTATGGCAGGGGGGATCGGCCCCAAAGCCCAAAGAGGTATATGAGCAGAAATCCATGGCCGAAATCCTGGAATATACGGACAGGCAGGGAATATCTCTTTACGAATATGTCCTGGAGCATGAGGACGGCGACATAGAGGAATATCTGCACGCGATTCTGGAGGCCATGTTCCAGAGCGTGGAAACGGGCCTGCATAAAAGCGGGGTGCTGCAGGGGAAGCTTCAGCTCAAGCGCGTGGCGAAATCCATATTCCAGCAAGCCCAGAACACCCGAAGAGAGGCGGACCGTGAGCGGCTTCTGATCTCCAGCTACGCTTACGCCGTGGCGGAAGAAAATGCCGACGGAGGCCGGATCGTGACGGCGCCCACCTGCGGGGCCAGCGGCATTCTGCCGGCTGTTCTCTACTACAGCTGGAAACAGCTGCATGTGGAAAAAAAGGATCTGATCAAGGCCCTGGCTATCGGCGGGCTTTTTGGCAATGTGGTGAAGACCAACGCCACGATTTCCGGGGCCGACGGAGGCTGCCAGGCGGAAGTGGGCACCGCCTGCGCTATGGCTGCGGCTGCCATGGCATGGATCTATGAGCTGAACAATTCCCTGATCGCGTATGCGGCTGAGATGGGGCTGGAGCATAACCTGGGCCTGACCTGCGACCCGGTAGGCGGCTATGTGCAGATCCCATGCATCGAGCGGAACGCCTACGGCTCCCTGCGGGCCGTGGACGCGGCCATGATGGCCCGTCAGCTGGGGTACCTGCGGAAAAACAAGGTTTCCTTCGACACGATCGTAAAGGTCATGAAGGAGACAGGGAAGGATCTTTCCAGCGCGTATAAGGAAACCTCTCTGGGAGGCCTGGCCAAGGAATTCGGGTTAGAGTGAGATGGGTGTGAGAGCCGCTCTGCAAAATTTGAGCCTGAGCCGTATGCGGCTGTTCTGGAAGCACAAAAGGCGGTAAATGAGACTGCCTTCAAAATCGATAAGGAGTGACCGGTTATGCAGAATACCTTTGAGATCGTGCATCTGCCAAAAGAAGCTTGGAAGGGCTGGATTGTCCCAATCGGCTATACAACAGAGGAATATTATGATGTAGTGATGGAAGAAAGGCTTCAGGGATTTTCTGTTTCCATTGGGAAAAAGCGTTTTTCCGCCCCGGTGACCCATTCCCCGGAAGAATACGATTTTCCCGATAAGCTCTATGAGGAATTTCGCCCGGAGGCCTGCGCCTGGGGCGTGCTGGAGAAGGGAGAACCTGTAGCCGTGATCGAAACGGAGCCGGAGGAATGGTCCAACAGGCTGCGGGTCACGGAGCTGTGGGTGTCTCCGGCCCGCCAGAAGCAGGGATTGGGCCGGGCCTTGATGGATGTGGCCAAGGAGCAGGCCCGGCTGGAAAGGCGCAGGGCCCTTATGCTGGAGACGCAGTCGTGCAATGTGAATGCGGTGGATTTTTATCTGCATGAGGGTTTTACTTTGATCGGGCTGGATACCTGCTGCTATCAAAACAACGACCTGGAGCGCAAGGAGGTGCGCCTGGAGATGGGCTGGTTCCCCAAACGGAGGGGAAAGCTTTCCCGGAATGAAGTGGAGATCCGCCCGGAAAGACCGGAGGATTACAGGGATGTGGAGCGTATGACCCAGCTGGCTTTCTGGAATAAATACCGAATGGGCTGCGATGAGCACTACCTAGTGCACAGGCTCCGCTCTTCAAGGGATTACCTGCCGGAAATCAGCCGCATCGCCGTAAAGGACGGGGAAGTGATAGGCGCTGTGTTTTACACCAAATCCTGGGTGCGAGAGGGAGAAAAAAGCCGCGAGACCCTTACCTTCGGGCCTCTGTGCGTGAGCCCGAAATGGCAGGGCTGCGGCGTGGGGGAGATGCTCCTTCGGGAGACCATGGAACTTGCCGCCGCCAGGGAATACCCGGGGATCGTTATTTTTGGAGAACCGGATTACTATCCCCGGCTGGGCTTTAAGACCTGCGATACGTTTGGCATCACCACCTCGGACGGCAAAAATTTCGACGCTTTTATGGGAATTGAACTCAGGCCGGGGAGCATGAAGGATATCCATGGAAAATTTTATGAAGCAGAGGTCTTTGAGGGGATTTCTCCTGCAGATGTGGAAGCGTTTAATGGTGAGTTCCCGCCTCTTCCCAAACGGTATTTTCCGGCACAGTGGAAGGAATAAGAAGACCGAGGGGCTTGCATGTGCGTCCTTTTTCTGTCCTTGCTGTCTTGCTGTCTTGATGTCCTGCTGCCCTGCTGCCCAGCCGTCTTGTTTTCATACCGTCATACCGCTTGAGTGTGCCGCAGTTTTGCAGCTTGCAGCCCTGCGGCTTTGAGGATCTGCGGGCGGGAGCAGATTATGCGGCTGAGAACAGAGGGCCGTGTAGCCGCAAAAGCCCGGCTTTGCAGGGCAAAAGGCCGCAACAAATATGCAGCAGCTGGTATAGAAACGAGGAATATAAAGGTGTTGGGAATAAGGGGGAGAACATATGCCGGCAAGCATTACCAAAAATCAGCAGCCGGAGGAAATCCTGCGCAGGATGTTCCAGCGGGCGGGCCTTTCGGAGATTGTTTCTTTTCGGGAGCTGACAGAAGGTTTTTTCAATGTGGCTTATGAGGCCAGAGACGCTGCAGGCGGAGAATACATTCTGAAAATTGCCCCGCCCTCCGGCTCTGTACTCATGACCCATGAGAAAAATATTATGTGGAGCGAGGTGCACTCCATGAAGCGGGTGCGGGAGGAGCTTTCGGTGCCTGCAGCAAAAATTCTATACTATGATCCCGGCTGCACGGTGTGTGATTCGGAGTATTTTATAATGGAAAAGCTCCCTGGCAGCAGCTTTTCTTCCCGGATGGAGGAGATGGCGCCGGAGGAAAAGGAATCCGTATACCGGGCTTTGGGCCGGTATAACAGGGAACTGAACAGCCTTCGGGGAGAGAGCTTCGGCTATTACGGTCAGCCGGAAAAGCGGGGGAAACACTGGTATTCCACGTTTTTCGGCATGGTGTGCGACGCTCTGGGGGATGCCCGGAGGCTGCAAATCGATCTTCAGATGCCGGAAGAAGAAATACTGCGCCTGCTGGAAAGAGACAGGGAATATTTTGAGCCGGTGAAAGAGCCCTGTTTTGTCCATTGGGATTTGTGGGCAGGGAATGTATTTGTGGAAAATGGCCGCATTACGGGTCTCATTGATTTTGAGCGGTGCCTTTGGGCGGACCCTCTTATGGAGGTGGGATTCCGCACCTATGGCCTGTTCCCCCCGTTTCTGGAGGGTTATGGCAGGAAAAGTCTGACAAAAGAAGAATTCCGCCGCGCCGAATGGTATGACGTATATCTCTTTTTGATCGCTTGCCTGGAATGCGATTACAGACAGTATGACACCAGGGATACGTATATCTGGGGGACGGGTATGCTCAGGAAGTGGATACAGGAGCTGAAGGAGCCGGAAGCGATTGAGCGGGGGATGAGGATACGGTTACAAGAATACATGCTTTATTCAGCTGAGAAAGGAGCCATAGGCCGCCAAAGAAAGAGATGCAAATTTCTCATAGACGTGCGTTAGCTGTAGGTCATAAAAAGGGGAAGCGCCCAGGCGCTTCCCCTTTTTATGGCTGATTCCCTGGAATTACGGTGAGATAGGGCTTTTCGTGTTCAGAAAGGGGCTTTCGCAGGAAAATGCCTCTGGGACAGACTATACATCTTCTGCAGGCTGAAAGAGCTGAAAGACATCCTGGTAAAAGGAACTGAAGACGCTCCCTTTCCGCCACAAAAAGCTGAATTCATGAAAAATAGGTGATTCCTCCAGAAGAATTTCACAAAGGCTGCCGGAGGATACTTCCGAGCGGACGGCGGGTTCATAAAAGAAGGAGATTCCCGCCCCAGCCATGACCATGGATTTGATGGCCCCCAGGCTCCCCAGCTCTGTCAGGTGGGGAAAATCCCCTACAGAGAGATTCTGTTCCTCCAGAGCTCTTTCCAGCACCTCTCTTGTGCCGGAGCCGGGTTCCCGGATAAGAAGCCGCTCCCCCAAAAGATCCTCCAGCCGCTTAGGCTGCCGGGAAAAGGAGTAACCGGATGCGCACACAGCCAGGTATCGCTCCCTTTTATAGGGCAGGCTTTCATAAAATTGCTTTTGAAAGAACCCCTCTACGATGGCAAAATCGATCTCGCCTTCATCCAGCAGGCGCAGAAGTTCGGCGGTGTTGGCCGTTATCATCCGCAGGCGGATTTCCGGTTCCCGCTCCAATAGGCGCAGAAGGGGGGCAGGCATATTATATTCCGCTACTGTGAGGGTCGCGCCGAAGCAGAGACGGCGCTTTTCTGAAAGATGGCCGATAGCTTCCCGCAGATGGCGGGCGTCGTGCTGCATGGCGGCGGCTGTTTTGAAAAACAGCATCCCCGCTTCTGTTAGGGAGAGGCGCTTCCCTTCATAGAGGAAGAGCTTGGCGTGATACTCCTCTTCTAAAGCCCGGATATGCTGAGAGACGGCGGGCTGGGTGATGTGAAGGGCTTCCGCTGCACGGGTAAAGTTCATGGTCCGGCAGACGGCGAGAAAGGTTTCGATGCGAAAATCCAACATGACGGTTCACCTCTTTTCTAGTATAATAAAAATTTATGATAAAATAAAGAAAGATAATTTTACCATATGATGAAAACGCCGTATACTTGATAAAGAGGTAAAACTTGGAATCTGCGGGCTTCGGCCCGCTTTGCGCTGCGAGGGGGAAATGAACATGAAAAAAATACGCGGGCTGATGCCCGGCCTTCTGTTGTGTCTGGTGATCGCCGTACCCTGCTGGTTTTTGGGAAAGGCCTTCCCCATTGTGGGCGGCCCCGTTTTCGCCATTTTGATCGGGATGGTGATCACGCTTTTTTACCGGCAGAAGAAGACTACACAGGCTGGGATCACCTATACCTCCAAGAAGGTGCTGCAGTATGCGGTGATCCTTCTGGGCTTCGGGCTGAACCTCTCTGAAATCGCCCGGGTGGGGGCTTCTTCCCTGCCCATCATTCTTTCTACCATCTCCACGTCTCTGATTGTGGCCTTTTTGCTGCATAAGCTTCTGCGGGTGCCGGGGAATATTTCTACCCTTGTGGGAGTGGGCTCCTCTATCTGCGGCGGTTCCGCTATCGCCGCCACCGCGCCTGTGATTGGAGCGGACGACGAAGAGATCGCACAGTCCATATCTGTTATTTTCCTGTTTAATGTGATCGCTGCCTTGATTTTTCCAACTCTGGGCGGGCTCATGGGCCTGACGAACGAGGGCTTCGGCCTTTTTGCAGGGACCGCCGTGAACGATACTTCCTCCGTAACCGCCACAGCCGCCGCCTGGGACGGCATGCACCCCGGGGCCAATACGCTGGACGCTGCTACTATCGTGAAACTCACCCGCACCCTGGCTATTATCCCTATCACGCTGGTTCTGGCCTTCTGGCGCACGGCTCGGGCCAAAAAGGCGGGGAACGCTGGGGAAAGCAGTTTCAGCCTGAAAAAAGTGTTTCCCTTTTTCATCCTCTTTTTTGTGCTGGCCTCGGTGATCACTACTGTGTCTGTTTCCCTGGGCGTGGATGCTTCCGTCTTCTCGCCCTTTAAGGAGCTTTCCAAATTTTTCATTATCATGGCTATGGCGGCTATCGGCCTGAACACCAATATAGTAAAGCTTGTGCGCACAGGGGGCAAACCTATCCTGATGGGGTTCTGCTGTTGGGTGGCCATAGGAGCCGTGAGCCTTTTGATGCAGCATCTCCTGGGGATCTGGTGATCTGGGTGCCGGAGACAGCGGAAAGCCGGTTTTTACTGCATAATGATGCGATGCAGACAATATTTTCTTTTGAGGCCGCCGGAAGGCGGCCTTTTATATATGGCATACACCTGAAATATCTCTGTTATAAAAGGGCCTGCATGCTCTGTTATGTATTGGAAGAGGCTGCTATAGGGTCAAACAGGGAGGAATGAGTATAAAAATTAAAAAAATACTGTATTTCTCTTGACATGCAAGCGGCTTGAAGGTGTCTAATAGAAGGAGAAAACGGCAGATGAGCGGGGTAGGCGCCTTTGTGAAGGCCGGAAGGGAGAGCTGTCTATGACGATCCGGGAAATGGAAGAAAAGACGGGTGTAAAAAAGGCTAATATACGGTATTATGAGGAGCAGGGGCTTTTGAAACCTCTGCGAAATAAAGGAAATAACTACAGGGAATATACTTTGGAGGACGTGGGAACACTTAATCGAATAAAATTTCTGCGTATGCTGGGGATCTCTGTGCAGGACATTCGCAGGGTCCAGAAGAGAGAGATTTCCCTTCCGGTTCTGATGGAGCAGAGGGAAAGAGAGTTGGCAGAAGAACGCGCCCGGCTGGAGGAGATATGCCGGCTTTGCGAAAGAGTTCGCAAAGAGGAATGTGAGCTGGATACCCTGGAGCCGGAACGGCTGCAGCAGGAACTGGAGGAGGCCGAGAGGAGAAGGCTGGAAAAACGCCTGCAAAGAGAAGACCGCTCCCACCGTATGGGCCTTGAAGAACGAGACCGGCTTCTGACCCTTTTCCTGCAGGCTTTGGGATTTACATTTTTGTGCACTGCGCTGCTGTTCCGCCTGTGGATAGGGCAGCGGATTCCCCTTTGGACGACTTTTGCAGGGTTTGGATTGGCTGGTGTGCTCCTTATTGAAAAGTGGCGAATCCGAAAGAAAATGGAAAAGGGTACGAGATTGTAAATATGCGAACTTCCGCCGGAAATGGGAATTTCCGGGAAATTCTGTTCCCGGAAAGGAAAACGGTGTGGTATACTGTATATAGCATAGAGCCACTGGCAGAGCGGATGACCGGACTTTGACTCCTTTGGGGAAAAGAAGCTGTTCCGGGGAAAAGGCAAAATGCCGCTGTTCAGTATGCTTTGCGGCACAATCGATGGAGGAAAGCGGGATGCATATACAGGATGATAGATATTGTATGCGGAAGATCGCTGTCATAGAGACCGATTTTCCTACAAAATTTGGGATCCCCCGTCAGAGCGGTTTGGAGGAGGGGCTTCGGTCGCGCATCGTATTTGAGAAGGAATTTCGGGACCCGGAGGCCCTGCGCGGGCTGTCGGGTTTTTCCCATATCTGGCTCATCTGGCTTTTTTCGGAGACCGCTCGGAAAAACTGGTCCTCTACGGTGCGCCCGCCCCGGCTGGGCGGGAATACGCGCATGGGCGTGTTTGCCACCCGTTCTCCGTTCCGGCCCAACCCGGTAGGGCTTTCCTGCGTCCGGCTTGAGGCGGTGGAAAGCGATCCGGCGGCAGGCCCGGTTTTGATAGTGTCGGGGGCCGACCTCATGGACGGCACTCCCATCCTGGATATCAAGCCCTACCTTCCCTTTGCGGACTGCCGGCCGGAGGCTTCCGGCGGGTTTGCAGAACCTCTTCGGGAAAAGGAGCTTCAGGTGGATATTCCTCCGGAATTGCTGGAACGCCTGCCGGAAGAGAAGCGGGAGCCTCTGCGCCGTATTCTGGCCCAGGATCCGCGCCCCTCTTACCAAAGGGATCCTGCGCGTATCTACGGGTTCCCCTTCGCAGGCTTTGAGATCCGTTTCACCGTTTCCGGGGAAAGGCTTTCTGTCTGTGAGGTCTGTGAGATCAGCCGGACGGAAAATGATCCATCCCGGGAATAGCCCCTGGAGGTTTTGGGAGAAAATAGAGGCGGAAGCAATACATAAAGAACGGGAGGGGGAACGGGCGTGTGGATCGCGGCTGCCTTTGGGTCGGCCTTCTTTGCGGGCGCTACGGCTATATTGGCTAAATGCGGCATGCGGGGCGTGGATTCCAATCTGGCGACAGCCCTGCGCACCATAGTGGTGCTGCTGTTTGCTTGGCTGATGGCTGGCATCACCAGCGGATTTGGCTTTCAGGGGCTCTTCTCCCTGGATGGAAAGACCGTAGCGTTTCTGGTTGCTTCGGGCTTGACCACAGGAGCTTCCTGGCTGTGTTATTTTAAGGCCCTGCAGATGGGGGATGTGAATAAGGTCGTCCCTGTGGATAAATCCAGCACGGTCCTTACTATGCTTCTGGCGGCCCTTTTCCTGGGGGAAGATTTGGGCGGCTGGAAGCTGCCCGCGCTCCTGTTGATCGCAGTGGGGACATGGCTGATGATCCGGAAAAAAGGAACGCCGGAGGGCGAAGCGGCGGGAGCCGGCAGGGGCCGCTTCGGCGGATGGCTCCTGTTTGCAGCCGGTTCGGCGGTTTTCGCGGCTCTTACCTCTATTTTGGGAAAGATCGGCATGCAGGGGATCGATTCCAATTTAGGGACGGCCATCCGCACGGGAGTAGTGCTTTTGATGGCATGGGCGGTGGTCTTTCTAACCGGAAAGCAGAGAGATATCCGCCGTATGGATAGAAAAAACTGGATATTTGTCATTTTATCCGGCTTCGCAACGGGAGCTTCCTGGATCTGCTATTACAGAGCCTTGCAGACTGGGCCCGCCAGCGTGGTGGTTCCCATCGATAAACTCAGCATTCTGGTAACGGTTGCCTTTTCCCGGTTTGCGTTTCAGGAAAGGCTGGCCCCAAGGGAGGCCGTTGGGCTTGTGCTTCTCACTGGGGGAACGCTGCTTCTTCTGGTCTGAACGGGTCTCGGCCTGCAGCTTTGGGAAAACGGCGCTGGAATCTGCCGTCTAAAGGACCGGCGGAAAAAGCGCGGGCTTTGAGCGCACGGTTTTTTGCCGTGAGCGGACGGTATGCGGGAGGTTTTGGAGGCTGCGCAAGCCGGGAGGGCGGATCGAAGGGGGAAAGAGTTCGCATGAAAGTACAGGAATTGCAGGGAAAAACGCTCTATGTTTCCGATCTGGACGGTACTCTTCTGAACAGAGAAGGCCGGCTTTCTTCTTATACGGCGGACACACTGAACCGGCTGCTTCGGGCGGGGATGCCGTTCACCTATGCCACGGCCCGCTCTCTGTCCTCCGCCTCTGTCGTCACAAAGGGGCTGGAGGTGGATTTTCCTGTGATCGTGTACAATGGTGCGTTTATACAGTCTGCCGTCACAGGAAAGACGATTTCTTCTCTGGGATTTTCTCCGGAGGAACAAGACGCGGTTTTCAGCCTTCTTGTAGCGCACGGCGTATATCCTCTGGCATACAAATTTCTGGAGGGCCGGGAACGGGTCCAGTGGATGCGGGAATGTGAAAACGAAGGGGTGCTTCGGTATCTGGGGGACCGGGCCGGCGATCCCCGCATGCAGCGGGCAGTATCCCTGCAGGAGCTTCGCCGGGGCGAGGTCTTCTATTTCACCTGCATCGGGGAAAAGGAAGAGCTTCTTCCCGTGTATGCAAAAAGGGAAGGGTTTCCTTTTGCCCGCTTTACCCTTCAGCAGGAGATTTACCGCCCGGAGTACTGGCTGGAGATCATGCCCGCCCTAGCTACCAAGGCCCGCGGTGTAGATCGGCTGAAAGTGCTTTTGGGCTGTGAAAGGGTGGTTGCCTTTGGGGATGCGGCGAACGATCTGCCGCTTTTCCAGGCGGCGGATGAGAGCTATGCGGTAGCAAACGCAGTCCCTGAGCTGAAGGCCGCCGCCTCAGGGATAATCCCTTCCAATGAAGAGGACGGCGTGGCCAGGTGGCTGGCGGCGCATTGGGAGCTTTTTCCCGTGCGGTAAGCGGGATTCTGCAGCCGGAGCGGAAGATTTTCCGCGCGTTTTGCCTTTTCTGCCCTTTCAGGCGGGATGGGGAAGAGAGAATCGGTCCTTCTCCGGCGTACTGCCTTTCCGCATGCAGGGGCGTGTATTTTGTTTTCACATACGCGTATAGGCCGTACAGGCGGCTGCGGCATGGGCGCGGCAATAAAAAGGGTATCGTTTTCTGTCGGCGCTGCTGATGCCGCTTGGTATCGCGGCTCCCGGAACAGATGGGAATCCCAGGCCGGAGGGCCTCGGTTTTCTTGTATCCGTATGGATTTTGTGAGAACATACGGCATCAAGGGCGTCAGAAAAACAGAGATAACAGTTTTTTCGGCCCGCAGGGGACTGCAGGACCAAGGGGTTTGCGCAAAAAGAGCTTCCGGAACCGCTGGGCC
>OFOK01002115.1_pt1 | contig 12429 bp, 10 predicted proteins | sample 1542001 | NCBI WGS metagenome assembly OFOK01 (sample SAMN04209242, study PRJEB22552) | human gut metagenome | biome: gut; material: feces | host: Homo sapiens | place: USA: Oklahoma
GCTTATGTAGCAGAGTAAAAAAAGAAACCGCTGAACAGTGCAGCGGTTTTATCTCATTACGCTCTTTCGACCTTACCGGAACGAAGACATCTGGTGCAAACATAAACTCTTTTCGGAGAGCCGTTTACAATAGCCTTAACTTTCTTAATGTTGGGTTTCCAGGTTCTGTTGGACCGTCTGTGTGAATGAGAAACCTTGATGCCAAAGGACATTTCTTTCCCGCAGTATTCACATTTTGCCATGTGCGAACACCTCCTTACTAAATTACAACGCCGCTATAATAGCACATATCCCTGCAAAATGCAAGCACTTTTTGCCTAAATTTTCAAAAAAGACCGATTTTACGGTCAGCAAAAACTAAATGTTGATTTTATTTTTTATATATAATATAATAATAGAGATGATTTTGACGGAGGAATATATATGGCTGCGGATAAAAAAAGTAAGAAACTGGACAAAACCGACAAAGCAACAGACAAGCAGACGGCGCTGGAAAATGCGCTCAAGCAAATTGAAAAGCAGTACGGCGCAGGTGCCATTATGCGCCTGGGTGAGAACAAGCACCTGAATGTGGCCGCCATCTCCACCGGCTCTCTGTCCTTGGACATTGCCACCGGTATTAACGGCCTGCCCAAGGGCCGTATCGTAGAGATCTACGGCCCGGAGTCCAGTGGTAAGACCACCCTGGCGCTCCACTGTGTGGCAGAGGCGCAAAAGGCCGGCGGCCAAGCTGCGTTTATTGATGCGGAGCATGCGCTGGATCCTATTTATGCCGCTAACCTGGGCGTGGATGTGGACTCTCTTTTGGTAGCCCAGCCGGACTACGGTGAGCAAGCGCTGGAGATTGCCGAGCAGTTGGCACGCTCCGGTGCCATTGACATTATTGTTGTGGACTCTGTGGCGGCACTGGTGCCCAGAACGGAAATTGACGACGATATGGGCGACTCCCATGTGGGCTTGCACGCCCGTCTGATGAGCCAGGCGATGCGTAAATTAGCCGGTGCAATCAACAAATCCAACACCCTGATCATTTTTATCAACCAGCTGCGTGAGAAGGTGGGTGTGGTGTACGGCAACCCGGAGGTGACCACCGGCGGTCGTGCGCTGAAGTTCTATGCCTCTATGCGTATTGATGTGCGCAAGGGTGAGCAGCTGAAGAATTCCGACAATCAGTTTATCGGCTCACGCACGAAAGTGAAGATCGTTAAGAACAAGGTGGCTCCGCCGTTCCGTTCTGCGGAGTTTGATATTATGTACGGTACCGGCATCAGCAAAGAGGGCGAGATCCTGGATCTGGGCGTAGAGTACGGCGTAATCAAGAAAGGCGGCTCCTGGTTCTCTTACGGTGATCGCCGACTGGGACAGGGTCGTGACAATGTAAAGCAGCTGATCAAGGACGAGCCGGAGTTTGCGGCCCAGCTGGAGCAGGAGATTAAGGAAAAGATCGCCGAGGTGCAGGCCACCTCCGATAAGAAATATCAGCCTAAGGCGGCACCCAAGGCGGATACGGAGCCGGAACCGGCAGAGGAGAGCACAGCTCGCCAGACCCGTGCGGCAGCCCGCGCCAAGTTGGACATTGCCGTAGAGGATGACGACGAGTAATGCGCCTGACCCATCAATTAGGGCGAGGCACCAAGGTGCACCTGCTGTTGGATGATGAATACCAAATCACCACCAGCACCACCTTTTGGGCAGAGCATTACCTGCCGGACGGCACGGAGATCAGCGAGGACGATTGGCAGCGCTTGGTGCAGCAGATCAACGAGCGCAAGGCGCTGAACAAAGCAGTGGAGCTGCTGTCTCACCGGGATCATTCCGCTAAGGAACTGCGGGACAAACTATTGCGCACCGCAGACTCGGACGCTGCGGACAAAGCAGTGGCACAAATGCTGGATGCCGGTTATCTGGACGACGAGAAATATGCGCGACGACTGGTGCGCCACCTGATTGAAGATAAAAAATGCTCGGCATACCACGCACGGCAGGAGTGCCAAAAGCGGGGGATTGACCGTGAGATTATTGACCGTGCCCTTGCAGAGCAGGCGCCGGACAATGTGCAAACTGCAAAGGACTTAATCCTGCGCAAATACAGCAGAAAATTACAGCAAGAAGACGGACGGCAAAAGGTGATGGCTGCGCTGGCACGGCGCGGGTTCGGCTATCACGATATTCAGGCCGCCTTGGAACAACTGGAAGATGAAGAATACTTATAAAGTCGGCATGATCTCATTGGGCTGCCCAAAGAACCAGGTCGACGGCGAATTGTTATTAGAGAAATTAAGTGAAAACGGATTTCAAATCGTGCAGCGCATTGAAGACAGCGACTTGATGATCGTTAACACCTGTGGCTTTATTGAGGACGCTAAGCGAGAGGCCATTGAGACCATCTTGGAGGTGGCCCAGTATAAGGCCGCCGGCGTGATCTCTGCCATTGTGGTCACAGGCTGCCTGGCTGAGCGCTACCAGGACCAGGTGATGAAGGAGATTCCAGAGGTGGACGCCGTCATTGGTATCGGTGCCAATGCAGACATCGTTAAGGTGTGCCAAAAGGCGCTGTGTGGCGTTCAGACTAACTTTTTTCCTTGCAAACAGTTGCTGCCCTTGGAGGGTGAAAGAATGCTTTCCACGCCCGCTCACTGGGCGTATTTGAAGATCAGTGACGGCTGCTCGAACTGCTGCTCCTATTGCGCCATTCCCGGTATTCGCGGACCGTTCCGCTCTCGTCCTATGGAGAGCGTGGTGGCGGAGGCGGAGCGTTTGGCCAAGCGGGGAGTCAAGGAATTGATCTTAATTGCCCAGGATACCACCCTGTATGGCAAGGATCTGTACGGCAAGTATTGCCTGGCAGAGCTGCTGCGTCGGCTGGTACAGATCGACGGGATCCGCTGGATCCGGCTGTACTATTGCTACCCGGACCGGATCACCGATGAACTGATCGATGTAATCGCCAATGAGGACAAAATTTGCCCCTATATTGACATTCCCTTGCAGCACTGCAACGGCGATGTGCTGCGCGCCATGAACCGCTATGGTAATTATGACTCCTTGCGGCAGCTGATTTCCAACATGCGCCGGCGTATTCCCGGTTTGGCGCTGCGTACCACCTTTATGGTAGGCTTCCCCGGTGAGACCCAGGCACAGTTTGAAGAGCTGTGTCGGTTTGTAAAGGAAATGGAATTTGACAAAATGGGCTGCTTTGCGTACAGCCCTGAGGAGGACACCCCCGCTGCCGAATTTCCAAACCAAGTGCCGGAGGAGGAAAAGACCGCCCGGGCGGACGCGCTGATGGATGTGCAGTTTGATGTGACCGCTGCAGTGAACCAGCGCCGGGTAGGGGAGACCTACACCGCCGTGATCGACGGCCCGGACAGTAAGGAGAACACCTACGCCGGACGGTGCTATTTTGACTCGCCGGAGATCGACAGCAACATTTGGATCCATTCCGCTGTGCCGCTGGAGACCGGCAGCTTTGTGCAGGTGCGTATAACCGGCACGGAAGAATATGACCTGTTAGGAGAGTATGTAGATGAACCTGCCCAATAAAATCACTGTATTTCGCTTTGCCTGCATTCCGTTTTTGCTGGCGGCGTCTTTGATCCAATTTCCGTACCACTGGAGCGTGGCGCTGGTGATCTACTTTATCGCCTGTATGAGCGACAAGGCAGACGGTATTATTGCCCGCAAACAGGGGCTGGTTACGGACTTCGGGAAACTGATGGATCCGCTGTCCGATAAGTCGTTAGTGCTGGCTGCTTACCTTGTATTTGTGAATATGGGCTGGCACACAGAGCTGGTGATTATGCTGATGATGGCCCGGGAGTTCTTGGTAGCCGGTATTCGGATGGCTGCCGCTGCGGAGGGCGAGGTAATCGCTGCCAATAAGTTTGGCAAGGCAAAGACCTTCTTGCAAATGTCCACTACCGGTTTGACCTACCTGCTGCTTGCCGTCGGTGAGGGTGCGGCGGATATTACCACCTCTACACCCTGGCTGAATGTGTACTGCACCATTGCCTTTTGGGTAGTGGCTGTGGTAACGGTGCTGTCCGGTATTGTCTATGCCAAAGACGGCTGGCACCTGATCCGCACAAAATAAGTGTTGCAAAATTGCATTTTTTTGCTATAATGATAATAACCTACATGTAAATGCGCAGAAAGGGAGAAGTACCTGCACCCCTGGCAGAAAGAGAGCGCGCCGAATGCTGAAAGGCGCGTATGCTAAGCGGCAGCGAAATGCACCCTGGAGCAGTGCGGCGGAAATGAGTATGCCGCAACGGTTTGCCCCGTTACCGGCCAAAGCGTTAGCTTGAGTATAAACAAGAGTGGAACCGCAGTATCGTTTTATTGCCTCTGTCAGATAGACAGGGGCATATTTTTTTGGAGGTTTCTATGTTTGAACGATATAAAGAGGATATTCAGTGCTTTATGGAGCACGACCCGGCAGCCCGCTCTCCTATTGAGATCGTGTTGCTGTACCCGGGTTTTAAGGCCCTGCGCAGCCACCGCAAGGCGCAGTGGTTCTTAAATCACAAAATGCCGTTTATCGCCCGTTATATCAGCCAGCGCACGGCGCATAAGACCGGGATCGAGATTCATCCGGGCGCCAAGATCGGTCGGCGGGTGTGTATTGACCACGGCAATGGGATTGTGATCGGTGAGACCACGGAAGTGGGCGACGATGTGATGATCTACCAGGGGGTGACCCTGGGTGGTACCGGCAAGGACCTGGGCAAGCGCCATCCCACCATTGAGAACGGCGTGATGATCGGCTCCGGTGCTAAGGTGTTGGGTCCCATTACCATTGGCCGCAATGCCAAGGTGGCCGCAGGCGCAGTGGTGGTCAAGGATGTGGAACCCAATTGTACCGTGGTTGGCGTGCCCGGCGAGGTGGTGCGCATTGACGGCGAGCGGGTAGACGATCTGGACCAGATCAATCTGCCGGATCCGGTGATGAATGCTATTCAACAGAATGAAGCCAAAATCAATGCCTTGCAGGCAGAGATTGAAAAATTAAAGGAGCAGCTCAAATGAAGATTTTTAACACACTGACCAGACAAAAAGAGGCGTTCAAACCCATGGACCCTCAAGAAGTGAAAATTTATGCCTGCGGGCCTACGGTGTATAATTTTATTCATATCGGCAACGCTCGGCCGCTGTGCGTGTTTGATGTGCTGCGCCGCTACCTGGAGTATCGGGGCTACGGCGTTAAGTTTGTGCAGAATTTTACGGACATTGACGACAAGATCATTAAGCGTGCCAACGAGGAGGGCAAGACCTATCAGGAGATCTCCGAGACTTATATTAAGGAGTTTTGGACGGACGCCAAGGGCCTCAATGTGCGGGAGGCTTCCGTGCACCCCAGAGCCACGGAAAACATTGACGAGATCATTGATATTATCCGCACCTTAGAGGAAAAAGGCTACGCCTACGCAGTTAACGGTGATGTGTATTTCCGTACCCGCAAGGACCAGGGTTACGGCAAGCTGTCTCACCAGCCCATTGAAGACCTGGAGAGCGGCGCTCGCATTGCCGTAGGCGAGCAAAAAGAGGATCCGCTGGACTTTGCGCTGTGGAAAGCAGCCAAGCCCGGCGAGCCGTACTGGGAGTCTCCCTGGGGGCAGGGCAGACCCGGCTGGCATATTGAGTGCTCAGCGATGAATCGCCGGTACCTTGGTCCCACCATTGACTTGCACTGCGGCGGTCAGGACCTGATCTTTCCCCACCATGAAAATGAGATTGCCCAGAGTGAGTGCGCCAATGGTTGCACCTTTGCCAATTACTGGATGCACAACGGCTATATCAATGTGGACAATGTGAAGATGAGCAAGTCTCTGGGTAACTTTAAGACGGTGCGGGAGATTGCCGATGCCTACGGTTATGAGGTGATCCGCTACTTTTTGATCTCTGCCCACTACCGCACACCCATTAACTATAATTTGGAGATCATTGAGCAGTGCAAGTCTGCTTTGGAGCGGCTGTACACTTGCCGGGACAGTCTGGACTTTGCCCTGAAAAACGCTTCTGTCGATACCCCGGACGATCCGCAGCTGCTGGCGGATATTGCCGCTCATCGAGATGCGTTTATTACCGCCATGGATGATGATTTGAATACTGCAGACGGTATTTCCGCTGTGTTTGAGCTGGTGTATGACATTAATACCCGTATTTTGGACAAGACCGTTTCTCCCGCCGTGTGCCAAGCAGCAGCCGATCTTTTTGACGAGCTGTGCGGCGTGTTGGGTATTCTCTACAATCGTAAGTCCAACGATGTGGACGCGGAGATCGAGTCGCTGATTGCCCAGCGGCAGGAAGCCCGGAAGAATAAGGACTTTGCCACCGCGGACCGTATTCGGGACGAACTGAAAGAGCGGGGCATTCTCTTAAAAGACACCCCGCAGGGCGTTACCTGGACCAAGGCGTAAAATCGCATAAAAGAGAGCCTATCCGTAATGGATAGGCTCTTGTCAGTTCTGTTCGGTTTTATTTGATAAACAGCTTTTGGTCCAGCTTTCGCTTGACGATCACCACATACAGCAGCGTGCCCAGCACCAGCATGACCCCTAATTCACCCAAGGCTACTAAGCCCCCTTGGGTCAAAAAGCTGATCCAGTTGAACTTGCCGTCAATGAAGAATACCTCAATCTCCCAGCCGACAATCACGCCGTTCCACAAAGCCGGCATCAGCAGGGACAGGAGGGGATAATCTTTGATTTTTACATGCCGCAGGGCGTATATACAACCGGTGGCGCCCAGTGTAGCCAGGGAACCGAAGATCATATCCAGCGGCAGCCCGGCGCCGATATTCACCAGGTTGGACAGCACGCAGCCCAGGGTCAGCCCCGGAATGGCGGCAGGGGTAAATAGCGCCAACACATTCAGCGCTTCCGACACACGGAATTGCACCGCCGCGGAGGTGGTGCCCGGCAGCAGCAGGTTTTGGGCGTAGGTCAGCGCCGCGTACATGGCGGCAATGCCTGCGGTTTGGGCAATGAACAGTACTTTTTTGTTCTTCATTCGATTTTGCTCCTTAGTTTTGTTTTTAGAAGACGACGGCCGGTTGCCGTCGCCTGGTCAGGATTTTGCGAACTGACGGTGGTATTATAGCGCAAGGTCGGCCAAAATGCAAGGCGTATTCGTAGAAATTGCTTTTTGCACCGTCTTTGCAGCGAAAAGAATTTACGGTGTACGGCAAAAAAGTATTGACTATTGTTGCTTTGAGTGGTATTATATGTAAGTCATCTTGATTGGTTACGGGCCATTAGCTCAGTTGGTCAGAGCCACCGGCTCATAACCGGTTGGTCCGGGGTTCGAGTCCCTGATGGCCCACCAGATTTGGAAATCTATCGCAGAAGTATCTTGTTGCTTTTGCGATAGATTTTTTTGTTTGATATATCTATCGTGAGCTGAAAGTGTAAATTCAGAATTATTGTTTATAATTGTGAACCGTCAGATTTTTGCAGGGGCAAAAATGATCAGGACACACGGCCCTGGCTTTGGCTGCTTCCCTGTCCTGAAATGATATTGATAGAAAAGGACATTGTTATAAATGAGGCAAAAGATATTTTATCATGTGTTTGGGAACAGCTTGGAGAAAAATATTGCGATATGATTTTATATGCTCTTTGTTTGTGGGTTACATCAATATTTATGCCAGATATTTAGGGGCCTTCGAGACTGGATGCTTCATACAGATCCATTTATCAAATAATTGAAAGAGTGAATATGTATATTTATTAGGATTAAATGGATTTGATTATATTTTGCGGTATGATACAGATTTTCTGCTTCCTGAAATGTTATTTTTGGAGAGAAATGCAGGGGAAATGGTAGTATGGTGAGCGCTGACGCTGACTGTGAATATATGCACTTCGATATATGTGGAAATTTTGACGCCGTATTAGAAATAAATGGCTTATTACTGTTTTGGTAATATGTTAATAGCTGAAGTATTGGACTGTGGATATATTCTCTATTGTTTTACTTCGAGCAGCAATATTTTTTGATTTGTTCCGTAGTAACAGCAGACTGCAGACATTCCTGGATGTATTGCTAAAAGATACGACTGAATTTGTTGCTGAGATGATTATGATATGAAGATATATGGTTTGTATATTTTAATTTTTATGTATCTTGTGAATGTTAATGCTGACGTTCGTTGGTAGAATAAAAATTATAAGGAATATTTCTGTTTGATAGTATGATCTGCTACAGCACCGCGGACTTTTTAATGTCTGCGGTGCCTTAGCTTTTACGAATGGGATTATATGTGCTTCTTTTATTTAATAGGAGTTGCGGGGAATATAGCATATTTTTCCGGCAATATAGATTATTTGATTTTATGGAGAATGAAAAAGGGATTTGGGAGGCAGATGTTTTAGAGAACAAGCATGGATATCAATTCGTTTTGGAATGACCGAAACGTATGGATTCTGAATGCGATTATCAATTGCTGCCTTTTGATATGTGATAAAATACCTTATTTCACAAAAGAGTTGTACAGCGTCTCTTGCATTTGTAGAAAAAGAACAGTATAATGAAAGGGCTGTTCGTAAGCATGTTCGTGTCGTAGGAAGAGGAGTTTTTTATGCGAAGAACAAAAAAACGTACCGGAAATATGAAAATGATCCTTCAGTTTCTGAAGGGGATCCGGTATCTATTCGTGCTGTCTGTGGTTTTTGCGATGATACAGACAGCGTTGAATGCACTGACTCCCCAGATCATCCGATATACCGTGGACTCGGTGATCGGCGGGAGCAAATCGAATCTTCCCGATTGGCTGGAGGGAATGATTCCGAAAGACGCGGAAGTATGGACCTTGCTACTTGGTGCGGCTGCCATGGTTCTGGCGGTTGCCGTTCTTTCCGGTGTTACAAATTATTTCAGCCGTATGACGCTCGCCAAGGGAAACGAGGGATTCGTAAAGGCGCTTCGTGACCGCCTCTTCGAGCATATCCAAAAACTTCCGTTTTCTTGGCATGTACAGCATCAGACGGGTGATATCATCCAGCGCTGCACTTCCGATGTGGAGGTTATTCGTGGCTTCGTGACACAACAGCTGATGGAGGTGTTCCGTGTAACCTTCCTAGTCATTTTATCGCTTTCCGTCATGTTTTCCATGAATGTAAAAATTTCCTTGATCGCAGTTATCTTTGTGCCGATAGTAGCCGGCTATTCCGGGGTTTTCTATTCTAAGATCGCAAACCGGTTCCTGGTGGCCGATGAAGCGGAAGGGGCTCTGTCTGCGGCGGTTCAGGAAAACCTTACGGGTGTTCGCGTTGTCCGTGCTTTTGGCCGGGAAAAGTATGAAATTGACCGGTTTGACAAGAAAAATCAGAAATTTTCCAATCTGTGGATCCGGCTGGGACATCTGCTTGGCTTATACTGGGGGCTTGGCGATCTAATTACAGGCCTTCAGATTCTGGTAGTCATTATAGCGGGGACTTTCGAGGCGGTAGAGGGAAATATCTCCATGGGAGATTTTCTTGCCTTTATCTCGTATAATACCACCCTGATTTGGCCGGTTCGCGGTTTGGGACGTATCCTATCCGAAATGAGCAAGGCAGGAGTATCCGCTGACCGTCTTGGATTTATCCTGAACGCAGAAGAAGAGGCGGAGCCGGAAGACGCAGAAGAGCCTGATATGCACGGCGATATCCGTTTTGAGCATGTAAACTTCGCCTATGAGGGCGTACAGCCTGTGCTGAAAGATGTGGATTTCACCATAAAACAGGGATCCACATTTGCGATCCTCGGCGGAACGGGTTCCGGAAAATCTACGCTTACCTATCTTCTGGACCGGCTTTATGATTTGCCGGAGGGCTGTGGCCGTATTACTGTGGGTGGTGTGGATATAAACCGGATCCGGCGCGAGTGGGTCCGCAAAAATGTGGGGCTTGTGCTGCAGGAGCCTTTCCTGTTCTCCCGGACGATTCAGGAGAATATCAGCTCATTCCGCCCCGGGGCTCCCTTTGAGGAAATTCAGTTTGCGGCCCGGATCGCCTGTGTGGATGAAGCGGTAGAATCCTTTACTGAGGGATACGATACGATTGTGGGAGAAAGAGGCGTTACCCTTTCCGGCGGGCAGAAGCAGCGAGTAGCGATCGCCCGGATGCTGATGCAGAAGGCTCCCATTATGATTTTTGACGATTCCCTTTCCGCGGTGGATTCTGAGACGGATTCCAAAATCCGTGCGGCGCTGAAGGAGTGTCTCGGCACTTCCACGGTGATTCTGATCTCTCACCGCATCACTACTTTGATGCAGGCAGATCAAATTCTTGTGCTGGACAACGGACGTGTCGCAGAGCTCGGCACCCATGACGAACTCATCCAAAAGGATGGGATTTACAAACGAATATACGATATCCAGATGAGCAGCGACGACCGCGCTCTGCTGGAAAAGGAGGGAGAGTAATGCCTGCTATTGATGAACAGGACTATACAAAATCCTTCCGTCTGAATATCTGGAAAAGCATGCTTCCTTTTTTGAAGCCCTACCGGAAGACGCTTATTACCGTAATTTTGCTGAATCTTTTCAGCGCGGGCATCGATATAGCCTTACCGCTGTTTCAGAGCTATGCGATCAATAATTACATAAAGCTACGTACAACGGAGGGAATAGCCTTTTTCATAGCCCTGTATGTGCTGGTAGTCGTGGTGCAGACGGTGTTCGTCATTATGTTTACCCGGCGCTCCATGCGGATTGAGATGCTTTTGGGGAGGGATATGAAACGGGCCTGTTTTGTCCATCTGCAGACGCTTGGATTTTCTTACTACAATACGACCCCAGTGGGCTACATTCTGGCGCGGATTATGAGCGACACGAACAGAATCGCCGGTATGGTTGCCTGGGGCCTGATCGACATGATGTGGGCCGTGATGTATGTCGTGGGCGTATTCATCGCCATGCTGATCCTGAATCCGTCCCTGGCTCTGATTATCATACTGATCGTCCCCGCCATCGTACTGCTTACCATTTATTTTCAGAAACGCATACTGCATTGGAACCGGAAGGTGCGCAAGATCAATTCCAAGATCACCAGCGCCTATAACGAAGGGATCACCGGTGCGAAAACCTCTAAAACGCTTACCATCGAGGAGAATAATTTCCGCGATTTTAGAGAAATCACCTCTGAGATGCGTCATGCGGGCATCCGCGCAGCGAGGCTTTCCGCTATTTATATCCCTCTGGTGCTGCTTTTGAGTTCTGTGGCCACGGCGATAGTATTGGCCAAAGGCGGCGATATGGTAATTCAGAATGTGATGCTTTTGGGTACGCTTTCTGCGTTTACTTCCTATGCAGTGGGGATTTTTGAGCCTATTCAGCAGATCGCCCGCACCTTCGCGGAGATCATTTCCATGCAGGCCAATATCGAGCGCGTAGACGGTCTTCTTCAGCAGAAGCCTTCTATTGTGGATGCGCCTGAGGTTGTGGAAAAATACGGCGATATGTTTACCCCGAAAAAGGAAAATTGGGAAAAATTGGAGGGAGATATCGAATTTGAGGATGTTTCCTTCAAATATCCCGACGGTCATGAGTATGTGCTGGAACACTTCAATCTGAAGGTCCCCAAGGGCTCTACGGTAGCTATAGTGGGAGAGACCGGCGCCGGAAAAAGCACCCTTGTGAACCTGGCCTGCCGTTTTTTTGAGCCTACGAAGGGCCGGATCCTTATAGACGGCAGGGATTACAGGGAGCGCTCTCAGCTCTGGCTGCACAGCAACATAGGATATGTGCTGCAGAATCCTCACCTGTTTTCAGGCACGGTCATGGAAAACATCCGCTACGGCCGCCTGGACGCAACGGATGAAGAGGTGTATGCGGCGGCAAAGGCTGTTTCCGCCGATTTGGTGGTAGAAAAACTTGAGCACGGCTATGCGAGCAGCGTGGGAGAAGGCGGAGACCGTCTCTCCACCGGCGAAAAACAGCTGATTTCCTTTGCGAGAGCCGTTCTGGCGGATCCTCGGATTTTTGTGCTGGACGAAGCCACATCCTCTATCGATACGCAGACGGAAAAGCTGATTCAGGATGCGATTTCCCATCTATTGAAGGATAGGACCTCTTTCCTGATCGCGCACCGCCTTTCCACCATCCGCCAGGCGGATATGATTTTGGTCGTCCGCGACGGGCGTATCGTGGAAAAGGGCACTCACAAAGAACTTTTGGCAAAGCGCGGATATTATCACGATCTTTACAGCAAGCAGTTTGAGGAAGAGTCCGCCATGCGTGTGCTGGAGGCGTAATACAGTCTGCCGAAAACAAAATACTGCTTATAGCAAGGAGGGGCTTCTCTGTATTCCAATATGGAGAAACCATCCTGATTCTATACGATATCGCGTAGGGAAATAAGGCGGAAAGCTGCAGGCCAGGCCGTTTCCCGACACTTCTTTAAGAATAATAAAAGGGATGAGAAATCCGCTTGGATTTCTCATCCC
>OFOK01002116.1_pt1 | contig 12413 bp, 9 predicted proteins | sample 1542001 | NCBI WGS metagenome assembly OFOK01 (sample SAMN04209242, study PRJEB22552) | human gut metagenome | biome: gut; material: feces | host: Homo sapiens | place: USA: Oklahoma
TTATTGACATATTCCTGGAGTTCTTTATATTCCTGCACACCTCTGTTGTATTCCAAGAAAATACTTCCCAGATTGATGCAGGAAATTATAAGAACCACGACTGCGCAGACAGGAATAATGATTCTCACAAATTTCTTCATGACGCTCCCTTTACATAATGTAATGACAGATGATATAGCTGCGTATATATTCGTTATACACTATATTCCATACCTAACGCAATCTTTTTTATAAAAAAGCAGAGACATCTAATATAAATCAGCCGTTCAGCACACAAGCTGTTCTCTCATCCGAAGTAAAATTTTCTTTCCCAGACGGCTCACCTGTACCTGACTGATCCCCATGACTCCGCCACAGTTTTGCAGCTACTTTTTTTAAATGACATGTCCTGACCGCTTTATTTATAAGGCTCTCAGGCTTTTTTTATTTTATTATGTCATATTATGCATCAGGCTCCTGTCCACTGCCTCTAAAAATCTTCTTTTGATAAGAAAGAACGCTTTTTTGAAAAAAAAGACTATTCTTTGGACGATGTTTACCGTTGTCTTTCCTTCTTTGACAGACAGAAAGAAAATCTCCCGGTTTGGCTGAATGATAAGATTAAGGAAAACTATGGCCGTGATGCCAGTCTGATTTATTATGATGTAACGAACTACTATTTCGAATCTGACGGCCAGAATGATTTTCTGAGCAAAGATTATCTGTTTGACTATTATGACGAGGTATTGAAAGATATCGGAACAGCGCTTGGAATAGATGTCAGCAAACGCATAAGAACTTTGGGTGAAATTAAATGTAATTCTGCCTGTTTCCATGATAGACGACTTCAGCGACCTTTTCAAAAAAGGCCCCGGCAAAACTGCCGGGGCGCTCATACCGCTATTTCTTTCGTTTCTTTTTAAATACTATACAGGATATCAGAACAGCCGCTGCCGAGCAAACAAGCAGTGTCCAGAAAATAACTGGTGTCTGATCTCCGGTACCCGGTCCCTTCATATCTCCAAGGACTCCGATGCCGGGTGCTGCAGGCATTGCGCCGTCAGGCATCTTGCTTTCTCCCAGTACATCAACTTTAGGAGTCACACCCGCTGTATAAGTTACCGGAGTGACAGGCGTGCCGGGCGTACCAGGCTCGTCAGGAGTATCCGGATTATCCGGAGGTGTCGGAGGCGGTGTAGGATCATTGGACAGCTGTCTTGTCTTGGAGCCATCCTGCGCATACGTTCTGTAATCAGCGCTTTCTCCTATACGATCGATTGCCAGCTGGTTGCGCGAAGCAAAACTGTTTCCTTCAAGCATGAAATAATGAGGAGTATTATCCAGCTTATAGCCTGTCGGAGCTTTTGTTTCCACATAACAGAACAATACGTCAAATTCCAGTTCATCCATGGTACCTTCGCCAAAAGTTACCCGTCCGTCTTCGTCGGTTTTCAGTGTCGCTACCGTTGCAGGGGTTGCATCTATATTATCCATATCGAATTTATAGAGTGTAAATTCTGCTCCTGCCAGATTCTTACGGGCGTCACTGCTGTCAAGCTTTATAAGGGTGAAAGTTCCTGCCCTTCCGTTCGCAGTAGCGCTTGCCTTAATCTTAAAGGTTCCGGTTGTAACAGTACTTGCCAGTACGTCTTCACCTTTCAGAACTGCACTGTTAGTTACTTCCACATCTCCGCTTCTCACCGTTACAGCCTTATAGGTCACTCTAACATGAGTACCATCAGGTATATTCCCGATAATCAGCTTATTGCCTGTATAGCTGATGCTGCAGGAATCCGTAATATCCGTTTCCGCCTGGGTGAGAATATCGACTTTCTTTACGGATATGGTATTCGTCAGAATATCCGCATTGTTGTCAATTTCGTCTTCCAGTGTCAGAACTCCCCGAGAAGTCAGCTGCTGAGCATTGGCATTTATATCGATCGTATATTGGATATGCGTGCCGGTTGTCTCGCCTTTCTTTTTCAGGAGATCCTTTTCAGCAATCGTAACATCAGCTTCTGCCGTAGAAGAAGCACCATTGTTTTCCACAAGCACAGTATTTGTAAAAGTGGTTCCTAAATTTGTCTTATCAAGTTTGGCCGGATCTACCTCGGTTCTAAAGGTAATCTCATAAGCATTATTATAGGTAGAACCCGGTATTGTAAATATCAGCTTGCCGGGAAGGCCTTCCGGTGCCGGTATTATTGCTGCAGCTCCGGATTTTTCTACCTTCCAATCCGTTCTTGTCGATGTTACCATTGTCGCCGACCCATCAACATAAGTCAATCCATCCGGAAGCGTATCCGTTACAGTAATATCTCCGGTATAAGCTTTTTCAGGGGTAAGATTTTCCGCATCGTTAGTATTTACCAGAATGGTCCACTGTATTTCATAATTTCCGTTAGCATTCTTTTTACTCAGGACCGTACCGCTCTTACTCAACGCATCTTTCCTGTACATGGTAACCTTTGCGGATGCCTTATAACTCCACGCACTGTTATATAAAAAGCTTGCCGTCGCATTATTGGTATATTCTTTACTTCCGTTCATAGGGATCTTGCCGGGGTCTGCCACCGAAGTAAATGTCATTGTGATCACTTTTCCGGCACATTTACGCTGGCCCTCTTCCGTAAAGGTTAATGTCAGCAACGTCTTATTATTGGTAACCTCTTTTTTGTAATCAGTTCCTTCTGACAACGGTGTACCATCTGACAGAGTTAATACAAAATTCATCTCTGACTCATCGACATCATAGAAAGTCATTCCATCCGGAAGCGTATCAGTAATTTTGAGATCCTTCAGGATATCTCCATTTTTAAATTCACTGAGATCCAGCTTCACCTGCCACTGAGCTTTGTAGGCCTCACTGGCATCGGAATTATCATTGCTCACTGCCTTACCTGCTTTGGTAAGAATTCCGGGAGTATACTTTTTGCCTACAAGAGCGTCCTCATAGTCATTATCACCTGTCTCTACAATCTTTGCCCAGTTCCTCAGGTCAACAAATCCCCAGTCCTTACCATCCATATCATTCGCTTTGGTCTGCGTGGTATAAGTGATTTTATATACATGGGTATAGTCACCATAGGGGAACTTAATCTGGAACAGACAATTATCCGCCAGATTCCAGGACTGCCCTTCTGTTTTTTTCTTTATTTCTAACCCTGTAACAGGATTACCTGTCGTTACATCAGTAACGGTAATATCTCCTATAATATAAGTATTTTCATTAGGCACTGAACCACTTTGGGTTTCATACCAGTCATAAATGGTCTTTTCTGATAAATTAACCGGAATAATATCCTTATTAATTACCACTTCCCACCTATAGATTCCCTGCGCTTTTTCTTCATCAGTGGTGCTGACAGAATTTTTCCATAACGGCTTACCGGTAGTCTCCACCTTACAGTTTATCGGTCCACCTTTCTTGTCATCCCATTTCCAGGTTACCGTATTGGTATTCTTCCCGCTGGAAGCCTTAACGGAAGAGTCAATGAGCTTCGCCTTATAGGAGAGTTCATATTTTCCTTTTTTCACATCTCCCAAATTAATAACCGCAATTTTTTTATTATTATCAATCTCTACCTTATCCGTAATATCGGTTTCCGCCCCAGTCGCTGTATTCTTCAGCCGGAAGGAGCCCTCATAACCTTCAAAGGTCAGGTTACTTGCCAAAGTATCTGTCAGACTGACATTTTTGGAATCCGAATCCAGTTCAAAGGTCACCTTATAATCAATACTGCCGTCATTATTCAGCTTTGCTTCCTTCTTGCTGGTCATATTGCTCTTAAAATATACAGTAATACCGGCTCCGCCCGGGAACAGTATTTCCTGCTTATCCTGGCTGCCTTCCTCGCTCAGAAAAAGGGTAGCCTGTAAATCAAAGGAACCGTTGATTTCACTCTTTTTCAGAATCTTATCATTTAATTTAAAGGTAAGAAGTCCGCTGGAGTTTATAGAAAAGGTTCCATACTCTTCGTATCCGCCCGGTCCCCATATAGTACCTGTCATAGGCACTGTCTTCAAAATAACAGGCAGCTGATACTGAATGGTAGTATTGGATGTAGGCTTTCTGTCATTGTCAATAGCCCAGTCAATATGGATATCCAGCACATCGGACTTATTGATTTTCACTTCCTGTTTGTCGCCTACCTCCTGACCGTTCACAGAGATGGTAACTCCCAGGGTTCCTTTGGTGATCTGCGTCAGATCCACTGTTTTTTCTTCACGATCGACTGCATCGCGTTCCCAGATAGAACCGCATTTGCTGCATTCAAAAATATCTTTCTTTGCATCAATATCCGTTTTCAGATATTTCCAGGGATTTGCTGAATCCAAATCCGTTCCGTCATTATCCCAGTCAATCCAATCTTTGTGTTCACAATCTCCAGTCGCCTTGTCATGAAGGTCATCATCGCATATCTGACAAATACCTGATTCATTGTAATGATGCTTTCCGCTGAGAGGAATTTCCTTTACGACCTCTTCCCCGCATACGGAACACATATAGGTCTGCTGGCCGACATTTTTACAATCCGCATCCTTATCCCCTGTTCCTTTGATAGGTACCAGTGATTTTTCATCATGGGTACAAATATAACCGCAGACTTCACACTGGACAACATCATCCTTGCCTTCCTCTGTAATAACTTTGAAACTGTGCTCACAGGCATGGCCACAGACTGTACATTTGCCGTCCGTACCATAGAGAGTATTTCCGTCTTTGTCCTTATGCTCACACGCAGGGATATCACAAAGTTTGCACTTTCCGGTTGTACTGTTCCAATCATGGGCATCAGGATCAACAGCTGTTTTCTCTGTCACTTCCTCGCCGCAAACTGTACATTTATATTTCACAAGACCTTCCGTTTTACAAGTAGCCGCTTTTACCGTAATAATAACTGCATCAGAGCCAACTGGCTTTGTATGTGCGGTGCATTTCTTAAATCCACATACTTTACATATATTGTCTTCCCCAAAATCATGGGCACACTGATAACCGCAAACCTTACATTTTCCTGTCTGGGAATCAAATGCGGTATGATCACCGTCCTTATGGTCACAGGCAGTATCACAAACCGTACATTTTCCTGTTTTGCTGTCCCATACATGGTCCGTCTTGGGCGTTGTTTCCGTCACTTTTGTCCCACAGATGTCACATATATAACGTTTTTTTCCTTCCGTTTTGCAGGTTGCTTTTTCTAATACCTCATAAGAAGCGGGACAGACATGCTTTCCGTCTTCACAGGGAGGCACCCCGCCCAGCAAATTATTTTCCCCTTCTTTTATTTCATTATCCGAAACCAGCTTTGTGTTGGTATCTTTAATCGAATGACATTTACTGCATTCAAAAATACCGGTTTCTGTTTCCTGCCAGTCATGACCGCATCCGTTTCCGTCATCCGGCGTTTCCTTTTCACCGCAGTTAACACAAACAAATTCTCCTGCTTCATTCTCTCTGTAGTAATGAGAGATTCCTTCTTCATAAGAATCACAATCATCTGAAGTACAGTAATACCTTACAGTTCCATCCTTTGTCTCCGTTGCCGCCTCTTCCGCAGTTCCGGTTTCACTATATTTATGTTCATGATTTAATGCGGGAATGGTACGTGTTACCGTTTCTCCGCATACTGTACATGTTCCATACTCACTGCCCGCCTCTGCTTCCGTAGGGGCTTTATCCTCAGTCCATGTTTCTACGGTATGCTTTCCTGTAGCAGGGATTTCTTCCTCTTTGGTTTCTGTACAGCCCTCTGTGCTGCAGGTATAAAGCTGCTTTCCGCTGACTCCGCAGGTAGGTTCCGTTCTTCCCTCTGTGCCTTCAACCGGAACCCAGACATGATCATGATCCGAATTAATATTTTCTGTTTCTCCCGACAGCACATTATCCGTTCCGTCAGAATTATCTGTCAGCTTATTTTCCAGCTTGTTATCTGTATTATCCGACACCGGGATTTCCCTTGTCTCTTCTGTACCGCAGTCATTACAGACACGTTTTTCTTCACCGGGGGTATCCGCTGTGGCCGCTGTCACCAGCGTCCAATCTCCGAAATTATGCTCTCCCGTAGCTGAAATCGTCCTGTCTTCTGTTGCACCGCAGCTGCTGCAGGTGACGGTTGCTGATCCATCCGTATTGCAGGTTGCCGGTGTATTCACCGTCTCGTTTCCCCATTCATGGGAATGCAGAGTTTCTTTGTTTTCCTGGATTTCCTGCACGGTATCTAAGGCACCATTATCACCTTCATTCGCCGCAGACCAGAAAAAACTGTTAACCAGTAATCCGGCAGCCATGAACAGAGCAACTATTTTACCAATTTTTTTCTTCATTTATGCTCCTAACTGCACATACAATTGCGCTTATACGGTAATACCGTATTGAATCCAAGGAGGCAGGAATCTTATTTCATCCGCTCCTTACTTATGTTGCCATTCGTACCTTGTTACCGATCAGCTTTCATTCCATTCCCGTATCTCATCCACAACACCGTGTACGACGAACCTTCCTGTTCCTCCTGCTTTCCCGTGGCAGGTCGAAAGGGTCACCATATCAGGCTGGCCTTCCGTATAGTCCTTCTGATATCCCTTGAAAAGAGATTTCTGAAGCGCCATTTTCAGGTAGCTGTCATAATCCTCATCTGTATATACCGACCGATATGTATCGCTTCCGCTTACCGTCATGTAATACGAAATTATCCGGTAACGGATCGCCTCTCCCTCAGTATACAAATAAAAATAAGGATTTTCTTCCGCCAGCTCTTCTTCCTGCATAAACTTCTTGAGGGAACCGAACATGGAACGGTTCTTCATGTTATGTCCATATATCACGGTGTTCCTGTCAGTAAGATCCGGCGAATTGCCTGCATCCAGAAAAATGCATCCCGCACTGTTGCTGTCTCCATCAAAGGTGCGGTGCAGATAAATGTCATTATCCTTTCCCTGGACTACCGGGTAGTTTACCTCCAGGGCCGGAATATAGAGCCAGTATCTGAAATCTTCATTTTTGGCTTTCAAAGCGGCAAAATCAATTTCGGGCATCACAAAATCGTCCTCTTCCTTCTCCTGGGCCGGAAGCTGGGGACGTTCATTATTGACATATTCCTGGAGTTCTTTATATTCCTGCACACCTCTGTTGTATTCCAGAAAAATACTTCCCAGATTGATGCAGGAAATTATAAGAACCACGACTGCACAGACAGGAATGATGACTTTCATCCATTTTTTCATGAAGGTCCCTCTATTATATAATGTAATGACAGATGATATAGTTACATTTATATAATTATATACCTTTCCCTATGTGCTGTGCAACGCTTTTCTGTAAAAAAATCAAAAATTGCTTCATTTTTTTCTTTTTTTGTTTTCAGGAAAACTTAGCAAACCAGCTGTTCTCTCATTCTCAGTAAGATTTTTTTCTCCAGACGGCTGACCTGAACCTGACTTATCCCCATAACTCCCGCCACCTCTGTCTGTGTTTTATCCTGAAAATAACGCATTTCGATCAGTTCCCTTTCCGTATCTGTGAGGCTGTCCAACAGCTGATTTAAAAGCATATGGTCCAGAAGCTTTTCTTTTTCCTCATCCACGCAGCCTGTCTGGCCGCTGCCTGCCGCAACCTTGTCCAGCAGCTGTACTTCATTGCCGTCAGACTGGTAAATGGTTTTATAAATGGATTCCACCTCCACATTGGCTTCCATAGCCATAACAATATCTTCTCTTGCAATCCCGGTTTCTTTGGAAATCTCTTCCAGGGTAGCATCCCTTCCGAAACTGTGTGCCAGTTTTTCAGAGGCCTGCTTTATTTTCCATCCGTTTTCCTTCAGAGTCCTGCTTACCTTTACCAGGCCGTCATCCCTCAGAAACCGTTTGATTTCCCCGCTTATCATGGGAACCGCATAGGTTGAAAAGCGGACATCAAAAGATAAATCAAATTTATCGATGGCCTTTATGAGCCCTATTGTCCCTATCTGAAATAAATCCTCCATATCGTATCCTCTGCCTGAGAATCGTTTCACGATATGATGAACCAGTCCCAGGTTTTTCTCTATCAGTACTTCCCTTGCCCCGTTATCTCCGGCCTGCGCCTGTGCAATCAGTACTGATATTTCCTCCATGCACTACTCCTCATCTTCCGTCCAGGAAAGGGTTCCCAGCTTTTTTTCCATTTTGACGAGCGTTCCTTTTCCCGGCTCGGATTCCACATCCAAATCATCCATAAATGCTTCCATAAAGGCAAATCCCATACCTGAGCGGTCCATATCCGGTCTTGTGGTATATAAAGGCTCCATCGCTTTTTCCACATCCTCTATCCCTCTTCCTTTATCTTCCACCTCGATATGTAATACATCCTCATTCAGGCAGCATCTGATTACCACCTTGCCCGGCCCCTGCCCAAGGGAGCCCCAGTCGGCATAGCCATGTATGATGGCATTGGTAACAGCCTCGGAAACAGCGGTTTTCACATCGGCAACCTCCTGAAGAGTAGGATCCAGCGGTGTGACGAAAGCCGCCACAGCCACCCTGGCAAAGCCCTCATTCTCTGAAACCGCGTCAAATTCCAATTTCATTTCATTACTCATTTTTCCTCCATTCTGCCTCTTACGGCAAACGCAAAATGTAATTTTCTTTTTTTCATTCCATGATTTCCACTATTTTTTCCACACCGGAAAGCTGAAGCATTCTCCGGATCTGCTTGTCCGGATGAAGCACATATACTTTTCCTCCAAAACAGGAAATCAGCTTGTATCTGCCGATTATAATACCAATACCTGAGCTGTCCATAAACCGGGTATCTTCAAAATCAAATACCACATTGGCCACCTGGGATTCCAGGATGAAATGATCCGCATTTTTACAGATTTCTTCGGAGCGGTGATGGTCTACCTCCTCCGGCATTCTGATACACAGGCAATCCTCAATAACCTTATAATTATCAAGCACTTTCGATTCTTCTTCCATCTGTTTCTCCTTCCTTATTCAGCAACACATACCTGGTCAGTTTATTGATAAAAAATGTTCTGCGTAAAAAAAGAGAACTCCATGAAGCTCCCTGAAGGAAGCCATTTTCATGGCAGTTCTCTTTTGTATGTGGTTCCTGTTTTTTATTCTGTTTTATCTGCCGGCGATTCCCGGCCTTACAGCTTTCCTAAGACTCCAGCTCCTTAAGATAATCCTTTGCACGTCTTGCCTTCTCCGTATTGGGGAACAGCTCAATCACCTGGTTATATATCTTAATTGCATTCTTGCTGTCGCCTTTTTTCTTATATGCATTTCCCAGAATATATAGGGCATCGCCGTTGGTCTCATCATAGGAAAAAGCCTTTTCCAAATCCTTAATTGCGGCATCGTACTCCCCGGCTTTGTAGGCCTTGTTTCCGCTGTCCGCGTAGGCTTTGCTTATCCCCGGGCCTGCGGTTTCCAGAAGCTTGTCATACAGGTTCTTGTATGCTTCCGATATGGTGTCGGATTCCATGGCATCCTTATCGATCCCCTCCAGTGCGAGGGATATCTTTTCCATGTCATCCGGGGTATCCAGATAGGTATATGCCGCATTCAGAAGATCCTCCACTGTCTGGAGCGTCCCGTCGGTACCGGCATAGGCCTCCAGTTCGGAATTCAGGTCGGCATTCTTTGCCGTAAGGGCATCCAGCTGCTTCTGCATATCCGTAAGCTCCGCATTTTTCTTATCCAGCTGTTCCCCCACGCTCCTGCTCTCTTCATTCAGCCTGGCTTTTACGCTCTGCAGCCTTCCGGGAAGGATGAGGGTCAGGGCTACCGCGAGGCCTATCACAACACCTCCCAGCAGGTAGAGCAGACCGGCATAATTTTTTCCGGGTTCTTTTACGGCGAGCGGCTGGATAATGGTTTCATTGCCGCTCTGATATTTGATCACTTCTTCATTTTTCGGTGATTTGTGTCCGTTTTTCAGTCCGTCGTCCACATTCAGGGCTGAATTGACTTCCTTCATATACCGGAGGGTGCGTGTATTTCCGATGTCAATCCTGGTACACTTTACCAGCTCCCTTTTTGCCTTGTCCCAGTCTTCATTGTGCATATGAAGCAGGGCCAGCAGCTGGTGGGCCCTCAGAAACTTGGGGTTGACAGAAAGGACCTTGCGAAGCTGTATGAGCGCCAGATCCAGGCTTCCCTGATTGCAGTAAACGATTGCCTGGTTGTATTTTTTTATGGCCTGATTCAGGCTTTCCAGCTGGCTCGGGCTGTTCTGGACCGATTCAATATAAGAATCCGCAATGTTTTTTTCCGGCTTCAGGTTTTTGCTGATCACCCATTCGCTCAGGGCATCCACGGTTTCACCCATTTCAAAATAAACGAGTCCCAGCAGATTCCTTGCATCAATATTAAATTTATTTAATTTCAGGCACTCGGTCAGGCTGACAATTGCCCCTGACAAATCCCGTACGTTTGCTTTCTCCAGGCCATCATTATAATAAAAATTGGAAACGCTGATGACTTTTTTGTAATGTACCACATCGGCACCGCAATTCGTACAAAAATCGTGTTCCGTAAGCTCCACACCACAATTATAACAATTCATATCAGAGTTCCTCTATTCCTGTCTGTTTTTATCCGCTTTTCTGCTTTTCTCAATCTCTACCAGCAAATCCGTCAGGTCTGTTAAATCGTGGTTATATATGGCTTCCTCCACCTCTCCTATTTCAAGGCTGGGATGAAATTTTTTTATTTCTTCTTCAAAATCTATCATACTGCTGTCCTCCTGTATATCGGGCTGTTCACAGTTTACTTCTTCATGTATGCCTTCAGCTGGCCTGCAAGATACAGAGAACCGGCCGCATACACCATATCCGCCTCATCCTTTTCGCGTATCAGCGCATCCCAGGCTTCCTCCGGATTGTGATAAAGCCTGGCATGATTCCTTCCCTTCCACAGGGAAAGAAGCTGCTCCTGCGTCAGGCTCCTCATGCTGTCAATCGGGGCGATGGCCACATCGGCAAACAGGCCGCTTTCCACGATCCGGCCGATCATGTTTTCCGCCCGCTTATCGGAAACGACGGAAAACAGAAGATGCCTTTTCCCGCGGCATCCGTCTTCACGGACACTGTCCAGAAATGCATGTATCCCATCTTCATTATGAGCGCCGTCAATATAAACCCCCGGCAGGACCTCTTCCATCCGGCCTTCCCATTTTGCCCCGGAAAGCCCTGTTTCCACCTGCTGTCTGGTAAGGGGGACGGTACGTCCCAGCACCTCAAGGGCACGTATGGCAAGAGCTGCATTTTCTTTCTGATATACAGCTGCCGTCGGCAGGCTGGCCCTAATATATTCATAATACTCAGAGCTCATGGAAAAATCAACGGTTTTATTCTTAAATTTAAATAAAACAACTTGCTTTTCTGACACAGGAATCACTTCTGACGACATTTCCCGGGCTTTTTCAACAATGACCCTGTTTACCTCTTCTTCCTGTTCCCAGAACACCACAGGCACACCTTTTTTAATGATTCCGGCCTTCTCGCCTGCGATCTTTTCCCTGGTATCCCCCAGATATTCCGTATGATCCAGGCCGATATGGGTAATGACCGTGACTAAGGGATGGTCAATGACATTCGTGGCATCCAGCCTTCCTCCCATTCCGGTCTCCAATATGATATAGTCTGCCCCTTTTTCCTGAAACCAAAGCATCCCCATAAAAAAAAGCATTTCAAAAAAAGTGGGATGATATACACAGTCCCCGCTTTTTTTACAGAAGTTTTCCACATTTTCCAGTACCTTCATAAAAATTTCCGTGAAATCTTCTTTGGAAATCATCTGTCCCTTCAGGCGGAAGCGTTCACGCACATCCACGAGATGGGGGGAAACGAAAAGGCCCGGGGAATAACCGGCCTCTTCCAGTACGGCGTTGATATAGGAGCATACGGAACCCTTCCCATTGGTTCCCGCCACATGAATAAGCCCGGAGCTTTCTCCGGGTCTTCCCAGATATTCATAAAACCTTCGGGTATCCTCCGGTGTGTTTTTCTTCGTAAACTTCGGAATCTGAAGCACGTACTCCACTGCCTCTTCATAAGTGAAATTCTTTTTATCCCTCATTTTTCCGGCCCTCTGTTTTGACCTTTCCTCCTGAATCCCGCACTGCTTTTTCTTCCTTAAGGACAGGCAACGGGCGGAAGCATTGAAAGGTAATGTCCCCGGAGAATTTTCCGTGGGGAATTATCCCTGTTCTGCCTCCGCCCTTTTATTTTCGCGATAATCTCCAAAATCAAATACCCCGCTGCAAGCAGACGGAGTATCAAACTTGCAGCGCTGCAGAGCAGCGGGGTATTTGACCCTCGCGGCAGTCGCCAAGTGGATAAGAGAACCATCGGTTCTCTGCCAGCGTGCCCGTTTGGCTCGTTGCCCGCGGGAATCAATAATCAGAAACGAAAAACAAGCATAGACATCCCCCCTTACCCTTAAAA
>OFOK01002119.1_pt1 | contig 12371 bp, 9 predicted proteins | sample 1542001 | NCBI WGS metagenome assembly OFOK01 (sample SAMN04209242, study PRJEB22552) | human gut metagenome | biome: gut; material: feces | host: Homo sapiens | place: USA: Oklahoma
CACTATACCCTGGCGGCTGTCGGGTTGTACACGCCTACAGTTTCACGCTTTTCACCCATAACATCCTGCTCCGAAAACGTCATCCATTTTACACCGCGGCGATTCTGATACGCGAACGCCAGATGCAGCCTGCCGTCCGAAGCCTGCATCAGATACGGGTACTCATACTGGCGGTTGTTGGTACTGTTTTCTGACCCTACAAAACCCTCTCCCAGCTCCATATGGCGAATCATCGGCCATGTAAGGCCGCCGTCCTCGCTGAGGGCCACCGCAACCGGGCAGCGAAGGCCGGGCCAGGCTGCCACACCTGGCTGCGGCGTAGGCGTATGGGTGGGGTTATAGGCAACGGCAATGCGTCCACTTTGCAGCTTGACGGCGCTGATGCTGGAGTTGTTATTGGGCAGGACCGTGGGCACCGGTTCGCTCCACGTATTGCCGTCGTCCAGCGATTCACTGCGATAAATGAAATCTGCCGCACGGCTCCGCATGAACGCCGCGAGACGTCCCGGCGCAAGCTCCACCACATTGGCATGTACACGGCCGTTGCTGCCCGGCATCTCTACAGTGCGCCAGGTACAGCCCTGATCGTCGGAGATCTGAAACGCCGTCGGGTCTCCGGCCAGACCGGATGCGCTGTCGCTGCACAGCCAGTTTGCGAATATCCAGCGTCCACTTGCAAGCACCTGGATGGGCTGGCGGCAGAAGCTTCCCTCCCGGGCAAACAGCACATCCGGTTCGCCCCAGGTACGGCCGCCGTCCGTACTTTTCTGCCGGCGGATGACAGACGTGAACTGCATATTATCCTTGCCGGGCACACGGTCCAGCTGGGCGGTATAAACCGCCCATACAGCGCTGTCCGGCGCGAGAAACAGCGAGGGATTCTGCTCACTGCGTTTTTCATCATGGGACACCTGTACTGGAGCTTCCCATCGTGCGGCTCCTTTGGGCAGGCGGGCGCAAACGATGCTCACATCGCCGCTGCCTTCAAAGCTGCCGGCAAACCAGGCGCACAGCAAACTGCCGTCCGGAGTTTCCAGCAAGGCGGGCGCATGCGCCGTAGCCCAGGGCCCGGGGGGCAGCATGGCCTCCACCGTCCCCATTGCAGAATTCTGATAAACGGTGCCGTCCGGTGTCAGGCCGGGCAAACATGGATATTTCATGGTTTTCTTCCCCTCACTCTTTGATGTTGCGGTTGCGGGCCATCGTGACGGCATATTGAATGGCGTTGAGCAGGCTCAATTCATTCGAAGTGCCTTTGCCTGCCTGGTCGAAACCCGTTCCGTGGTCCACCGAGGTACGTATGATGGGCAGCCCCAGTGTAATGTTTACTCCTTCGACAGCCTTCCACGCCTGTTTTTCCCTGTCATATACAAAGCCGACGGTTTTGAGCGGAATGTGCCCCTGATCGTGGTACATGGCCACAACGATATCATACCAGCCGCCCAGCGCCTTGGGAAACAAACTGTCCGGCGGCACAGGGCCGTCCACACACAGTCCCTCGTCCTGCGCGGCACGGATCGCCGGGATAATCTCGTCCAGCTCCTCCCTGCCGAACAGGCCGTTTTCTCCCGCATGAGGGTTGAGCCCTGCCACGGCGATTCGCGGGCGCGGGATTCCGAAGCTTCTGCATGCGCTGTCCGCGATATGAATGACATCCAGTACACGCTGCTTTTTCACACGGTCGCACGCTTCCCGCAGCGAGCAATGCGTGGAAACATGTACCACACGCAGATCGTGGTGCGCCAGTAGCATCGTATATTTCTCGGTGTGAGTATAGTGAGCATAGATTTCCGTATGGCCGTCAAAGTGCATGCCCTCGGGCGCGAGAGCCAAGTTCATGGCCTCTTTGTTCAGAGCGTTGGTGCAGGTGGCATCCACCTCGTCGTCCAGTGCCAGTTCAATGACTTTCCGCACGCACTCAAACGCCGCGCGCCCGCACATCGCGGACACTTTTCCGTATTCAAACCGCGCCAGGTCCACAAGGTCCAGATGGTAAACGTCGATGATCCCCCAGGTGAAAGCCGCCTGCTCCACGCTGTCCACGCGGTGCACGGTCAGCTCCGGATGGCCCAGCAGCACAGCCGCTTTTTCAATAACGTTTGCATCCCCCACGATAAGCGGCCGGCATTCCTCATAGATCGCTTTGTGGAGCAGGGCCTGCACACACAGCTCCGGCCCGTTGCCCGCGGGGTCGCCCATCGTGATGCCGATGACCGGCCGCCTTATTTCCGTGTTGTTCATGGGTCAGTGCATCCCCTTTTCCGCATTCTCACGAAGCACCTGCCGCAGCGCGGCAACGCCTTCTTCCGGGAGCTGGTTGAACGGTGCGCGGCATTTTCCCACGTCGTAGCCCAGCAGCGCCACGGCTGTTTTGACGACCGTATTCGGGTTGCCGTATTTGAAGCATGCGCGGAAGGACGCGATGCTCGCCTGATATTCCTGCGCTTTTTCCAAATCGCCCGCGGCAAAACAATCATAAATAGACGCCATGGTGCGGGGGTAAACATTGGCACAGCCCGCCACGCCGCCCCGGCCACCGTTCTTCAGGCAGTCCAAGATCAGGCCGTCGTTGCCGGAAAGCACTGCAAAGCCGCTGCCCCGGGTGCCATCCAGATAAGCTTTCATATTATCCCAGTTTCCCGAGGAATCCTTTGCACCGACGATGTTTTCGATCCGGGAAAGGCGTGCCACCGTCTCGGGCGCAAGAGCATTTCCTGTACGTGCCGGGATATTGTACAGCACGATAGGAATATCCACGGCTTCAGCCACGGCACGGTAGTGGTCGTACAGCTCCTGTTGGCTGGCCGCCGCAAAGCTGGGCGTAATAATACTCAGCACATCCGCTCCCGCGTCTCTGGCCATGCGGGACTGTGCAATGGTCTCCCGTGTGGAAACGCAGCCTGTGCCCGCGTACACCGGCACGCGGCCGTTCGCCTGCTCAATGACCGTCTCCAGCACGAGCTGTTTTTCCCTGCCGTCCAGAATATATCCCTCGCCGTTGGTGCCAAAGCAGAACAGCGCATGCACGCCGTTTTCGATCTGGCGGTCCACCTGGCGGCGCAGCTCGGCGGTATTGATACTTTCATCCGCGTGCATCGGCGTAATGATGGGCGGGATGATGCCCTTGATCTCGATTCTATTCATGTTTTTCCGTCCTTTCCGATGTCAGAGGATCCGGCGGTACAGCGCGCGGGCGTCGTCCGCCGTCACCGGGCGCAGATTGTTGTTCAGAAGCCGTGTCACCTGCATGCCGGCCGCCACCAGTGTCTCCAGATCCGACGCAGGCACACCGAATGCCGAAAGGCTTGTGGGTATCTCCAGATGCCGGACGATCTTCTCCAGCCAACGCAGCATAAACTCCGTTTTTTCCTCCTGCGTCACGCAGGTTTTTTCTCCATGTACGCAACGGTCATACGCGGCGGCGAAGCGTTCCGGACAGGCAGGCGCGTTGAAGCGCATCACAGGCGCAAGCAGAATGGCGTTGGATACGCCGTGGGCGATATGATATTTTCCGCCCAGAGGGTAGCTGAGCGCATGGACGGCCGTTGTGCCGCTGGCAGTGATAGCCACGCCCGCGTAAAAGCTTGCGAGCTGCATGGCTGATTTTTGCGATACCGCGTCCGCACTGTCGCACGCAGGCAGGATGTTGTTCAAAATCATATCCAGCGCTTCCAGCGCAAAAGTATCGCTGATGGGATTTGCCTTATTGCTTGTGTAACATTCGATGGCGTGCGCCAAAGCGTCCACACCTGTGGCCGCCGCAATTTTCCGGGGCAGATTTTTGATCATCAGCGGGTCCAGCAGAACATTGTCTGCGATCATCGCGTCGCTGACGATGCCCACCTTCAGTTCCTGCTCCGGCACGGCTACGATAGCGTTGGGCGTGGCTTCGCTGCCCGTGCCCGCCGTTGTGGGGATCATCAGCGTGGGACAGCATTTTTTTGCGCGGCCGGGCGCTTCCAGCAGGTCGTGCACGGTCGAGCTGCCGTCCAAAAGCACACCGGCCAGCTTGGCGGTATCCATCACGCTGCCGCCGCCCACGGCCAGAATCATATCCGCGCCCTCGGCCCGGCAGGCATCCACCAGCTTCTGGACCTGGCCGTAGCTCGGCTCCGGCGGCAGGTCATCCAGCACACAGAATGCCGCCTGCGACTTTTGAAGCTGCTCCAGCACGGGGTCCAGCAGGCCGGCGCTGCGGATCCCCTTGTCTGTAAAGACAGCCGCTTTTTTCACAGACGCCGCCTGAAGGATCTCCGGCATCTTTTTCAGCGCGCCCTCGCCGCAGCAGACGGCGCGCGGCATCTTCAAATTACTCAGTGTATTCATGGCGTATCATCTCTCTCCGAAAAGGGCCGGCGGCATGTTCCGCCGCCGACCGCAGGTTATTACTACATGGGGAATACAATCACGCAGGCCCCGCACAGCACCAGAATCTGGATGACGTACAACGGCAGAGTGAACTTCCAGAAATCAACCAGCTTGTATTTGCCCATGCCAAGAATCATAGCAGGCATACCGTCGATGGGCATGATCCAGTTGATCCAAGCGGCGGTGACACAAGCCACAGCCACAGCCGTAGGATCCAACCCCATGCTGACGCAAGCGGAGATGGCGATGGGCGCAAATACGAACAGGGAACCGAAGCTGGCGCCCGTGAACGTAGCGCTCAGGCTGGTGAGCAGTGTGAACACCAATACGATGACAAATGGGCTGACACTGGTACCCAAAGCGCCGGCCACCGCGTCACCCACCATGGCGGTGAAGCCGGAGTTCGCCAGGGCGCCGGCCACGCCGATGACGCCGGCCATCATAAGAATCAGCGGAGAGGCAATATTGTTGCGCACTTCCTTGAAATTGAGGATGCCCAAAACGAACAGTACGGCGGCAATGACGCCGGGGATGGCATAGCCCGGCTCCCCCAGCTTATCCAGGAAGATCATAGCTACGAAGTTGACCACGAAAGCAATATACACAACGATTTCTTTCCACCTGGACAGCTTTTCGCCCTCTGACTTTTGTTCGGAAGCCTGCGCGCCCGCTTCGGCAATGGGGTGGTCCGGCAGGAAGCGGTAACCGATAACCGCCCACACCAAAAACGCGATAGAACTGACAAGCTTGATGCCGGAATATACCAGCAGCGGCACTGCGGTGCCTGTGACGCCGGAACTCTCCAGCAGAGAGGCCACCAAGCCCACGTAAAACGCCATATTCACAGGTACGATGGGGTTGTAAGTGGCATAGCCCAAGGGCATAAAGATTTTTGAAATAGGCAGATTTTTATTGTAGGGGATAGTGGATACCAAGCTCAGCACCAATACATAATAGCCTGTACCGCTCATCACGCTGGCACCCAGCATGACAACGATCAGCAACAGGATGTAGTTGCGATATCCGCCCTTGCTGGCCATATTGAACATCGTTGCCTTGACCTTGTCGATGAGGCTGGTTTTTTCCAACGCCGCCATGACCACCATAAAGCCGGCGATCATGATGACATTTTTGTCCACAAAGCCCGCAAAGGCCTCGGACATGGTGGCGCAGCCCGTCAGTACCAGAAGAACGCAGGCGATTAGCGGCGGTGCGCCGAAGGCAAATTTGTCCGACATGATCATGACGATCATGCCGATCACGATTGCCAATGTAATGATCATTTGAATTGTCATTTGTGATTCACTCCTTCATTCTATTCGCTTTTGCCGTGTTTTCCAATATGCAGATACCATTTTCCACTCCCGTCTTTTCTTTTCCATTCCTCCCATCTGCTGTGGTCTCAAAGCGTCCGGCCGTTTCGCAGCGGGCGCGTTACGGGTCGATGTGCAGAGAACCGTCCTTCCCGCGTGAGAACCTTTTCATAAACTGCCAGGCAAGCTCCAGCTGGCGCAGGTCCAGCGCGTGGGGCATACGCTTTGCGAGCACAACTTCAAACAGCGCGGGCTTTCCTTCATCGCGGCTGAACCAACGGTGGTGAAGGAAGCGCCCGTCCGCACAGTCATAAAATGTCTCGTCGGCCGTCAGGCCGGATTCACACGCGGCGGCAGGCTCGTAAGGCGTGAGGGGAATATTGTTGTACGTTTTCCAGTAATCAAAAGAAGCCAACCGCTTGAAGGGATCGTCCTGCGCGGCGGGCCATGTGCCGTCCAGCAGGCCCGAATTCTGGATGAGGGGCATACGGTAGGCAAAGGCAGCCTTTTTCGCATCCGCCCGTACACGTGTACGGGTGACCGGTTCGGAAGGGCCGTCCGGCAAACCGCGGCCGGTGGGCATTTTCCGCAGCATCGTCCACATTTCCGACGCCGGGACCAGATAGCCGGAATTGAATCCGTTGCAAGGGGCTGCCGCCGCAAACAGCTCGGGATATGCACATGCCAGAGCGTTGGTCATCATGCCGCCCATGGAAAAACCGGAGATGTACACGCGGCTTTCATCAATGGCATAGGTCCGCTTCATATGCTCCAGCAGCGCCAGCACAAAGGCCTGGTCGCTGGGCATGCCCGGCTCATCCCAGATGTTCCACGCCTTGTTGCGGGCGGGCTTGGGATATACGACGATAAAGTTTTCCCTGTCGGCGATATCGTGCCAGCCGCTCTGCTCCGCGCCGTACAGCGGCACGCAGCCGATGCCGTGAAAATAAAACACCAGCGGCGCTTTTTCTTTGCTGCCGCGCAGACGGGGCGGTACATATTCGTACCAGGTATGGGCAAAGCCTTCGTTCACGCCGAGGCCCGGGTCGTTGACGTGTGCCACAAAGCCGCGGGCCGTAAAATCCGTGCGCTTTTGATATGTCCCATAGGTGTCGTTGGACCAGCGCCTCGCTTTGCAGAACAGCATGTCCCATGCACGGACCGCTTCCTGCGCGCTGAACGGCAGCTCGGACACGATGTGCCGCACATTTGGGTTTACGGGGCTGGTGTAAAGCACCGCGTGCTCCAGCGGCCGGGCGTCCGCTCCCGTCACTCCGTTCACCTTTCCAAAATAATCTGCGGCGCGGGCGGCTCCGCCGCAGAGATAAGCCACCTGCGGCGCGTTCATGCCGTCCTGCGGGATGCTGTAATCCGCAGGGAGCTCCGAGAGCAGCACGCCCGCCACATTCAGGGGCCTTCGCGCGCTCATCGCAAGCAGCAGTGCGCCGGCTGACGGAGAACCGCCGATATAGAAGATCATTCCGATGAACCCGCCGACCTTTCCCTTGCCCTGCGGCAGGGCCATAAAGCAGCGGGAGAGATAGTCCATGTCTTCCGCGTCCCTTTCGCTCCAGCCGCTTTGCCGCGGATTGGGGAAGGCCAGCACAAAATGCTCCTTTTCCGCCAGCGCGTCCAAACCATATTCCTTCATGGCCGCCTGGGCGGAGGCTTCGTCCGCGCCATCCCGCAGAAACATGACGACCTGCGTCTGTTTCGCGTCCGGGCAGCCGGAAGCCGGCACATAGACGTACATGCTGCGGTCATCGCCCGCCTTCGTCTCGATGCTGTTCTCCGGCACGTTCGCGCGTTCCTGCGCACCTTTGACCTCCTCCAGCACCAGACGTCCTCCGAAGGGAGAAAATGCTGTGATCTCGTTCATCGTATCGTTCACTTCAGTCGCTCCTCCTTTTGTTTTGCGCATTCTGTTTCTGTGCTCTCTGTATGCGGCACCGTTTCCACAGCCTTTCCGTTTCCCGGCCTCCGATACCGTCTCATAAATTCCCATGCCGCCCGGCTCTCATCGTGGATTGCTCCGTGGGGCATATTTTTCATCACTGTCACACATACGCGCGGTACGCCCTGCGCGTCCCGGTAGACCGCTGTGCCAAAGCGTTCGCCCTCGGTATACCCACGCGCGGCAGTGTAATGGTTTTCGCCGTTGTATATCGCATCCGGCACAAAGCCCCCGGCCGTCCGCACAGCCGCACAACAGTTTGCCCGGAGCATCTGCTCCAGCAGCGGTTCTTCCGTGCCCCGCGCGACGGGGTCGTTGTCACCCAGATAGATGAAGCACGGCATCTGCCACCCGCCTTCCGCAAAGCCGGGCTAGGTCTCGGCAGGCGGTGCATTCCAGGGTGATAAAGCCGCGAAAAGCTGCGGATACCGCGTGCCCGCCTCCCGTGTCATCATGCCTCCGTTGGAAAAGCCCGTCAGATAAACGCGCTCCCGGTCGATGCCGTAACGGCTGTGGAGCCTGTCGATCATCCGGGCGAATACACCGCCGTCGCGTTCCAGAAACCAGATGTTTTCCGGAGAGTCCGGCACGGCCAGCAGAAACGCGCCGGTCTCGTCCGCCAGCCTGTCCCAGCCGTTTTTCTCCGCGAACATCCAGGCCGGTTCGCCCCGGCCATGTACGCTGAACACCAGCGGCAGGCCCCTGGCCTGCTCCGCCGTCAGCCCTTCCGGCACATGAACGAAAAAGCCGTAGCTGCGGCCCCCGTACACAACAGAATCCAGCGCAAAGCGCGGGGACGCATAAAAGTCCGCACGGCTCATGAAAGGCGTCAGCTTTCCATCCGCGCCGTTTTTCCAGCGGATGACGCGTTCAAAAAGCTGTGAAAAAACCGTGCGCGCCAGCGCAGGCTCCGGGCCGAAGGTTCCGGTCGAAACCCGTACCTGCGCCGCTCCGCCATCCGGCGCCCGGTAGACCGTCGCGGAAATATCATCGAACATTTCTTCACAGCCCGGCCCCTGCGCGCCGTTGCTCCGGTTGAAATAGCGGACAGCCGCGTCCGCCTCCTGCCGTTCACGCACCATCAGCCAGAGGCAGACGGGCAGCTCCCGGTTCAGGGTTTTATAATCCGCGCTCACATTTTCCACGAGCCAGTGGCTGGAAGGACGCTCCCCGGGCGTATAATCCTGCGGCACGCCGCCCACGAGCGCCGCCGCAGCAAAAAAGCTTGGACAGGCAGCCGAGGCGTCGCCCAGGAAAGAGGCGCCGTCCTCATATCCCACCGCATAGATCAGTGTTTCCCAACACCACAAATAGCCGCCGCGCCCATACAGGCTTTTCCCGCTTTGGGTCGGAAAGCTGCCGCGCGTGCCGCGGTAGATTTCCATCAGCAGCCCCGCGTCCTCTGCCCGCCAGCCGTGCGGTACGATGGGAAGCACCAGTACCGCCCCGTCCTGCTCTGCGATTTCCCGCCAGCCGGATGCCTGCGCAAAACGCGCGGCGGCTTCATAGCTTGCCGCATCCGCGCCCGGAGCGCAGACATAAAGTGTTTTTACCGGGTCAAAGCCTGCTTTTGTTGAGATATGGCAGTACAGCTCCCGTCCTTCCCAGGCGATACGCATTTTATCTTCTCCTTTTTTCCTGTCCGAAAGGCTGCATGCCCCGTCACACCGCGGGCAGTTCCTTTTTCCATCGTTCCAGAATGTTTTGCAGGTCATAAAACAGTGTCTTTGCTCCAAACCCACCGGATTTGGAAACAAGGTTCCATTGCCGTCCGCCATAGGTGAACTGCGACAGCACCACGCCCGGCGCGACTTCGCACAGAGGCATGATCTCCGTTACATCCAGCTGGCGCATCAGGCCCAAAAGACAATCACCGCCCATGATCAGCACCGTGCTCTCCAGCCCGTCGTCCAGCAGACGCTTGAGCAGCGCGCCCAGCGTATTGGCGATCTGGATGCGGTCTGCGGTTTTGTCCGCGCCCGCGTTCTCCACCGCGCCGCCTGTGTCCAGCACCACCACCGGCTCCTGCGAACAGGCCCGTAACACAGCTCCCAGCATTTCGCCCGCCTGCGCGCCGGCCGCCCAGTCCCGCGAGAGCTTCTGCTCCGGCGTGAGGCTGAAGCGGGGCGCTCCCTGCGCCTCGGCCTGCGCGCACTGCTCCAGCGAGACCGGGTTGATGCTGCCGCAGACCGCGAGCAGACGGCCGCAGAGCGGCAGCGGCGCGGTGTCCCGGCAGGACAGCTGCAACAGCCGCGGCAGCACGGATGCAAAGCCCGCGCAGCCGGCCAGCAGTCCGGTCTCGCTCCGGGCCGCCAGCCGGTCGGCGATCTGTGCCATATCCCGGTTCGTCTGAGCTTCATAGACCAGCACGCCTGCTTTGCCCTCTGCGGAACCGCCGCCGGGGATATAGGCGCACAGTGTATCCGTCTGTTCATGCAGAATATCCTCCACACGGGAATGCGTCACCGGCTCAAAGGGGTCCTTTCCAAACACACTTTGGGCAACGGGCACGCCGCCGATGTAGTGTACGCCGCCGCGGGTGACGCGGTCCAGATTCGGGAAGGCGGGCACGAAATGGAGCCTGTCGCCTCCATCCGCTGCCAGCGCGGCGGAAAGCTCTGCCCCGATATTCCCGCGCAGCGCGGAATCTGTCTTTTTATAGATGCATCCGATCTTTTTTTCCTTTGCCCAGCGCACCAGGCGGTAGACCGTATCATATGCCTGCGCCGCCGGAAGGTGGCGTGTCTCGGCATCCACCACGAGCACCTGTGTTTGCGCGTCTGCCTCCAGTGCCTGCAGGCCTGTCCCCACAACGACCTTCGTGGCCGCTCCATAGGAGGCAAACTGTACGCCTGTATCCAGCGCGCCTGTAAAATCATCCGCAATTACAAATAAATGTATCATAGGCTCTCCTCTTATCCCTGTCCGGCGGACCTTTCGTCATTTTCATTATACAGGCGTATTTTTTATGCTGGTATGCAGAATCCCTTCGCAAATCGTTTCATTATGAAACACTTAAGAAAATTTGTTGTGTTTTCTTTGTGAATTCGCTATAATAAAGCAAAAATATGTTTCATTTTTAAACAAAAGAGAGATGAAAGAAAATGCCATCCATCAAAGTACTGGCGATTTCGCCCTATCCCGGGATGGTGCCGCTTTTAACAGAGACCGCGAAAGAATACGACGGCCTGGAGCTGACCATCAGCGTGGGCGATCTGGCCAAAGGGCTGGAGCTCGCGCAGAAAGGCTTCCACGCAAATTTTGATGTGATCATCTCCCGGGGCGGCACGGCCAGACTGCTGAAACAATCCGTTTCGCTGCCGGTCATCGAGATCGGCACCACCGTGTACGATGTCCTGTGTACGCTTCAGCGCGCCAACATTCACGAGGGGCGAGTGGCCATTGTGGGATATTCCAACATCACACAGGATATGGGCATCCTGCGGACGCTGCTGCCATACCAGCTGGACGTATTTACCATACAATCCTCCAGCCAGGCCGTTACCACGCTGCAATACCTGCGGCGGGAGGAATATGCCTCGGTCCTGTGCGATATGGTCACCTACACCGCCGCCAAGGAGATGGACGTCAACGCTTTCCTTATCACCTCCAGCGCTGAAAGCATCCGCGCCGCGTTCGACCAGGCTGTTTTTTTCTGCAGCGCCAACCGCCAGCTGCGCAGCGAAAACCAGTTCCTGCGCCAGCTCCTGCACAAACGCACCAGCCAGACCGTAGTATTCACCCGTGCGGGCAAGCTGGTTTTTTCCACGCTGGAGGACGCCTCCGCAGAGCTGCTGGACATGCTGCGCGAAAAAATCGAGAGCGTGGCCGCCGCGGGACGCATCAAGGTCATGCAGCAGTTCCGCGGGCTGCTGTACAACATTGAAGCGATGCAGCTTCCCTCCGACGGAGAGGCCTATACCGCCTTTTATTTTCTCGCTTCCACCCCCCCTGTTGCCGGGGACAAATACGGCATCAGCTACTATAACTGCAGCCAATTGGAGGAGGCGTGCTCCGCCGGTATCTATAACATCACCGGCCTCACCGCCCAATATCATCAAAGCATCCTGCAGGCGGCGGCAGGACGCGCACCGGTGTTTCTGTTCGGCGCCGCCGGAACAGGGAAGGAATATCTGGCGCGCACGATCTACCTGCGCAGCGCGCGTCGCAGCCACCCTTTTATTCAGATCGACTGTAACCTGCTGAGCCGTAAAACCTGGAATTATCTGCTGGGACACCACAGCTCTCCGCTTTGCGATACGGAAAACACGCTGTATTTCCAAAACCTGAACGCGTTGGACGATACGCAGTGGCGCCAGCTTCTGGCCTTTCTGCTGGAGGGACAGACCGCGAAGCACAACCAGCTGATTTTTTCGCGTGTGGAAGCCGGTGACGGGCGCATCAGCGGAGCGGCAATGGAATTCATCAACCGCCTGTCTTGCTTTCCCCTCTGCCTTTCCTCCCTGCACGCCCAACCCGCGCAGGTGGAAACCGCGTTCAGCCTGTATCTGGACCGCCATACGATAGACACCGGCAGGCAGTGGCGCGGCATCGACGCGGATGCGCTTACGCTGCTGCGCCAGTATCCGTGGACGCAGAACTATCTGCAGTTCCACCGCGTGATGGAACGGCTGACGGAACTGTGCACGGATGCACAAATCCGGCTGTCGGACGTTCAGGCCGCCCTGCAGGCGGAGCTTTCCCTTGCGCCCGCCGACGCGGATACGGCGGCCTCC
>OFOK01002126.1_pt1 | contig 12350 bp, 8 predicted proteins | sample 1542001 | NCBI WGS metagenome assembly OFOK01 (sample SAMN04209242, study PRJEB22552) | human gut metagenome | biome: gut; material: feces | host: Homo sapiens | place: USA: Oklahoma
TGCCCCAGCCTATAATCACCTCCCGCCTTCCGTCTCCGTCCACGTCCCCGAAGGCGACTTTATCCACCTGTGTGGCTGTGTTGGAAAAACTGCCGAGGCTCTGCCATGCCTCCCCGATCTTCTGCATGAAAACAACGCTGATCCCCGCCGCATCGCCGGTCTTCTGATAGAAGGCCGCGGCCTCCTGCTGGCCGTCTCCGTCCAGATCCTCTGTGATGATAGCGGAGCGGTAATCCCCGCTGGTGGGATATTTTAATGTAAAGTCCCCTCCCGCCACGGTTTCCAGCACCGAATAAATAGCCGACTTTTCGCCTGTGGGCCTTGGGGGGCGCATAGTGCCTTCTGCAGAGAAACCGGTAAAAGCGGAACACCCTGTGTTCAAAAGCAGAAATGCAGCGGCCAAAGCGGCTGAAAAAAGCCTCCCCGGGCCGGACCGACGGTTTCCTGCCCGGCGGCGGGCGGAGAAGCTGCTGGTTTCCCCGGCATAGACTGCCGGCCGTTTTGACAAGCGGCGTTTTGTTTCCATTTCCGGGGCCTCCTTTCCGCTTCGGGCGTTTGATCCCGGTTTCCGGGCCTGCATCCGCCGCAGCCCGCGCTGCCTTCCGCGGGCCTGGCCGGAACGCATGGTTTTCTCTGCACATTATACCATTCCGGGGTATATGGGAACAAGCCCCCAAATAGTAACAAAAGTGTGACCTTTGAAAGAAAGGGTTGTCTATACGTATAAACGCTGTTTTCCCGGAACCGGCCGGGCACGTGAAAGCATGCCGGGCATGTCCGGGAAACCGGGAAAACGGACATCCCAAAGACTGAACGCGGGGGCTTGGGGGCTGTTTGGAGGCTTTTACAGGCGCTGCGGTGTCCGATCCCTGAAAATCCTTTCGAATCTGCCGGGATTATAAAAAAATTTTGCGGGCGGCCTTAGCCTGCGGATATTTGTGACCGGCGTGTGACCGCAGGGGAGTATACTAAAACAGAAATGACAAGCTGCATTTCCGATTTTGCCCGTTTTATCCTACTTTATCGCGCAGCCTTCTTTAACGCCTGAAAATAAAAAAACGTCCCATTTCCATATGGAAATGGGACGTTTAAGGCCATCTGGAGCACTATACACATGAGCGCGATAAAGTAGAGAAAACCTTTCGGAGCGAAGCGTCGGAGTGAGGAGGAACGGCGGGCGGCAAGGCGGCTTCAATGGAAAATCCCGCCGGGCGGCAACGCAGCCGGTGCAGCAATACGGACAATGCAGCATACAGAAACCCGGTTTGCGGGAACGATCTTAAATTTTGAAAGGAGAAGAGAACATGGCTGGGAGAAAATTCAAAAAACTTATGGCAATGACGCTCACGCTGGGGCTGGCCGCCAGTATTATGAGCGTCAGCGCCGCGGAGGATCCGCCGGGATTTGTGGCGCAGAACGAGAGAACAGAGGAGCAGTATTCCACTCTGCAGGCGGCTGTGAAAGCAGCTGAAAGCGGGGATACCATAAAGCTCCTTTGCGATATTGACGAAACGGGCGTCATGATTACGCCGCCGAAGGGGCCCAATCATCTGGAATTAACGATTGATCTGGGAGGCTATTCCATTGACGGAAAGGGAGAGGGCCGCGGTCTGGTGGCTGCTGAGGCGTCGCAGGGCTCTTCTGTTGATCTCACTGTTAAAAACGGCACGCTGAAGAACTGCGACGCCGGGACAAATTCAGGAGGCGCCATATCCTGCACAGGCGGACTGACGCTTGAAAACTGTGTGTTCGAAAACAATGCCGCCAGGGCGGGCGCCGGCGTCAATGTTCTCCCCAGAGATTCCGCGGTAGAGATCCGGAACTGTGTTTTTAAAAACAATACCGCGACAGGCGCGTCAAACAGCGGCGGCGGCGTATTTATAGGCGCTAACGGCGACGCCGTAATTGAGAATACCACATTTGAAAACAACAGTGCAAAGAGCATGGGAGGCGCCGTATATGCAGACCATGGGACCGTAACGGTAAACGGTTCTGTCTTCAGCGGAAATACAGCTTCTTATGGAGGCGCTGTTTCAGGAGCGGAAGCGGCTCTCATCGTAAAGGCCTCGGAGTTCACGGGGAACAGCGCGTCCACCATGGGCGGAGCTGTCCATATTCAGAATGTAGTCGATGATCCCGGTTCCCTGCAGATCGTTGGCGGCAGCATGACGGATAACGAGGCCGGATACGGCGGAGCGGTCTCTGCCGCCGGTTCTTCGGTATCTGTCACAGGTACGGAAATAACCGGGAATAAGGCGCTCACCAACGGCGGAGCCGTATACGCCCAGGGAGAAGCAGCCCTTGAAATAAACGCTTCCCTTTCCGCCAATACGGCTGGATACGACGGCGGCGCTGTCTATGCAAATAAAGCCCGCGTAACGATAGCGGGAGATTTGACAGGCAATACCGCCGGACGCGACGGCGGCGCTGTTTGCGCGTATCAGTACACCCTGCGTATCGATGGGGATCTCACCGGCAATACGGCCTCAGGAAACGGCGGGGCTGTTTTCAGCAAATGGAGTGAGATCGCCGTTACCGGCAGTGTTACCGGCAACAGCGCAGCTTTCGGCGGCGGCGTTTACAGCGGCGAAAATACCGACGGCGAAGAGTTTGACGGAGCGGCCGATCTCACGAAGGCTTCCGTTTACAACAATACGGCCTCTGCAGCCGGAGACGATATCTATCTCGGCAGCGGCAACAGCGCCGAGATGACAGCTGTAGGCGAAAGCTGGAGCCTTGCGGGCTGCGGCGACCCTATCGACGGCTGGTATCAGGACGGAGAGGGGGTCCGTTGGAATGGAGACGGGGATCCCGGCAATGCGGAAGAATTCGTACTGGAGCTTCAGGACGGAACGGCGACTGTTTTCGGCAAGGCAGCCCTGAAGGCGGCCCATGCCGTGGTTGAGGAAATCCCCGATGAAGAGACGCCTTCCGGCGCTCCCGACCCGGACGGCGGCAATTCGGGGACCGGCTCCGCCGATTCAGGCACAGGCTCTGACTCTGGATCCAGCGCAGATCCTACGGAGAAGATCCCCGAAGAGGATACGCCTCTGGCACCCCCTACGGGAGAAGGCTCCGGACCCTCTGCGTCTGCGGCGCTTGTGATCCTCTCCGGGGCTGGGCTGGTGGTTCTGACAGCTGCCAGACGCCGTATGCATGCAAGAGGATGATCCCGCTTTCCTTTACAGCTTCTGCCGGATAGGGGGGAACCCCTGCAAAACGGCCCGCGGCTGTATACGCTATCACTATACGTATCCTCGATTTGAACAGCTTGAGCGCTGGCTGCGCCCTCCCGAAGCTATCGGGAGGGCGCAGCTTTTGTCAAGGAGAAAAATCCTTCTTCGGGGGAAAATCGGCTTTTTCCCTTGCTGACCGGCCTGCCTCCCTCCGGTCACGGGACGGTTCCCAACCGCAGGAAGGTAAGGGTCGCCTGACCGTCTCTGGCGGAAGTGCCGGAGTAATGCAGGGAAAAAAGAGTTTGGGAAGGCACACTGATAAGAATGGAGAAGGAGCCGCAGGCGCTGGAGCCGTTGGCGGAAGTGGCGTAGTATATGCCCTTATCCAAATGGGAGCTTCCGTTATAGCTGGGGGTTATCTGCATATATCCCGCGGCTGAAAGGAGAGCGGAAACTGAGCAGGAAATCAGGTAATATCCGGGCTGCAGAGAAATATGCTGGGGATCCGCCGCCGTAATATTTCCCATGGGATCGGCTGTATCGGCAAAAAGAGGGATCAGTTCCCCGTCATTGAAAAGGGCCAGAAACGTATAGAAAGAGGCAAAAGAGCCCTCGAAATCCTCCCCTTTAGGGCCTGCAGCCCCGGTAGGTCCCGTTGCTCCTGTTGCTCCTGTTGCCCCTGTTGGCCCGGCTGGGCCAATGGGGCCCGTCGGTCCGGTATCTCCCCGGGGGATGGAAAAGTCGAAAACGGCGTTCTGCGGGGTGCCGCTGTTGGAGACGGTCACAAGGGAGCCGGGTTCGCTGGTCGTGACGTTCCCCACCCGGATGGCGGCGGCGGCTCCTGTAGCTCCCGCAGCCCCTGCAGGGCCTGTAGGGCCTGTAGGTCCGGCAGGACCAGTAGCTCCGGTGGCTCCGGTCATGGAAGTACCTGCAGCGCCTGTGGGTCCCGTTGGTCCGGCTGGGCCAACAGGGCCGTTGGGACCTGTAGGGCCCGTGGCGCCCGGGGGACCTACACAGCAGACGGAGGGACCGCAGCTTCCATGGAAGTATGGGCAGCTGCAGCGGGGATATGAAGAAGAACGGCGGGTAAATGGGTCCATATTTCTTCCTACTTTCTAAACAGAGATTCTGATATGTCCGGTTATACGCAATGAGGCGGACGGGCTGAAGAGCGGAAAGCCGGACGGGACAGTATGTGACATGTGCGCTCCGTTTTGCGCCCTTTTTTCTTTCAAAATGTAAGAGCCGTAAATGCGGCGGCAGCTCCTGTTCGCTCAATGAAGGGATGTGCAGAGCGTTTCCAAAGCCGCTGCGGGCTGTAATGGTATCGCTACAGTATATGTTTTTTCGCCGCTTTGGTTCATCTTTGGTTCGTCGCAGATGTTTTCTGTGCGTTCCTGTGCTCCGCAATGGTGGCCGCCAAACAGAAGGGAGAACGGCGTTGCGCCGTTCTCCCTTTTACGTTTTGCCCGTTTTCTGCCTTCACGGCTGGTCGGCATATGCCTCCAGTAAACGGTATAGTACAGCCGCCCCTCTCGGAGCAGGACATCTGTTTCTCTAAATGACCCATGAAAATCAAGGCCCTTATTTCGGAAGCTTTAGAACCTGGCCGGGGTAGATGGTATCTGTGCGCATGCCGTTGAGCTGCATGATCTCCCGGTACCGGCTGCCGGAACCCAGGCGGGCCCTGGCGATATTCCAGAGGGTGTCGCCCCTCTTTACCGTATACCGCGTATAGGAAAGAGACGGAGCACCGCTTTCCGGATTTCCCTGGCCTGCTGAGCCGCCTGTGTTGGAGGAGCCGCCCGCGTTTCCTGTTTCCCCGGCGACGGCGGGGATTTTCAGCTGTGTTCCGGGGTAAATGGTATCGCTTTTCAGGCCGTTGAGATTTTTGATCTCCTGATACCGGTTCCCGGCCCCCAAATAGCGCTGGGCCAGCTTCCAAAGGGTATCTCCTTTCTGGACTCTGTGCACCGTGTAATTTTGAGAGGGGGGCGTTGGACGGGAAGCATCCGGCTGCGCCGTCCCGGAGGAGCCCCCCGAACCCGCGGTATTCCCTGTGCTTCCTGTGTTCCCTGTGTTCCCCGTATTTCCATTTCCGGAACCGCCGGCACTTTCCCCGCCTTCTGCCGGGCCTGAGGACGCCGGGCCGTTGGCATCCGTGCTTCCGGAGCCGCCTGTGTTCCCCTCCGGACCGGAAGAAACGGGGGGCTGTTCCTCTGAAGAGGATCCGCCGCCCTCCACCCATCCTTCGTAGTGCTCCCAGATAGAAGGATCTTCCTGGCCGAGGGACCAGGCCCCTGCGCCCTTAAGGTCGTATTTTTCGATGAGCCCCAGTTTTTTCTCATAGGAACGGTCATTTTCAAACCAGGCAACATACCGCCCCGGCTGCAGGACGGTTCCGCCGCCTGCCGTGAATGTGCCGCTGTCTTCCGTGATGGTGAATTCCGCCTTTACGGATTGGCTTTCTTCGTCGTAGGAAACGGCGGCCTCGCAGCTCTTCAGGATCTCTTGTATCGCCGCGCTGCTGATTCCTTTGCCCTTGATCCGGCTGTCGTCCAGCCCCCAGACACGTCCGTAAAAGGGGACGGCCACGACGATTTTATCCGGGCTGGCATGGGAAAGTGCGTACCGGATGGAATTTTCCACGAAATCGAAGCTGGCTACAGGCCCTGCTTCCCCGCCTTCATAGTGCTCGTCGTAGGCCATGATGACCAGATGGTCGGCATGCCTGGCCAGGGCTTCGTAATCATAGGAGCCGTGCCATCCTGTCTGCCAGTTGTTGGGGTTGGCCGCAACCGCTACGGAAATCTCCTTATGGCTGGGGAGCTTCTCCCGCAGGAGGCGCACAAGCTCCGTGTAGGAGTCCCTCTGCTCATGGGTGACGTTTTCGATATCCACGTTGACGCCGTCCAGCCCGTATTCCTCTACGTATTCCGCGATCTGAGAGGCAAGCGCCTCCGGATCCTTCAGGGCATTGATCCCCGCCTCCCGGTTCCAGTGATTGCTCAGGAACGGAACGACCTTCATTCCCCTGTCGTGCATGGTTTTGATAAAGTAGGGGCTCAGATAATTGAGCTTCAGGCTTCCGTCCTCCCGGATGTCGAAGTAGCTGGGGGAGACCGTGTCCAAAGCGTTTTGCGTCTGGTTTACGTATTCCACCTGCTGGATATCCGTCCCCGCATACAGGTATCCCATGGTGTAACGGTCTGTGGCCGCCATAGCCGCCATGAACGAAGAAAACGCCATAGTGGCCACCAAAACGCCGGAGACGAGGATTTTTACGGTTTTGATCCGGGCTTTTTTCGCGTAGGAGGCCACGGCGCCGGAAAGCCTCCTGCCGCCGGGCGCCGCCGTTTTTCCGGTTTCGAATTCCTTTGCAAATTCTGCGGACAGATCCGCCCGGCTGTACTCCAAAATCAGGTCGCAGGTGCCGTCCTGATTTGAAGAGAGCCTCATAGCAGGCATTACGGATGACATCATAAAGTTGTATCCCGCCTTTCTTTATTCATATATTCATGTTGGATTTTCCGCTGTACGATTGTTCACGGCATTGCGCATTTTATAAAGGGCAGCCGGCCCCAGAGGGAATACGTCCGTAGAGGGAAAAGCCGGGCCTGCATGCGTATAAACGTTCCTTATGCACAGATATCCGGCGCTCAGGAGAAGGAAACAGGAGTCACCGGGGTGCCGGGGAGATCGGAGGCGGGGGAAGGATTGGACATGCTGAAATACATTTTTGCCGCCTTGGTAGTGCCGAAATCCCGGTTGGAGCCCGTATCCTGGACCTTATTGAAGGCCTCCCGGAACATAGCGTTATGGGCCTCTTCCCGATTCAGGAGAAAGTCTATCGTTTCTCTGACCTCTTTATCCTCAATCTGACGGTAGAGATATTCATATACCACCTTGGCCCGCTGTTCGGAGGCGATGTTCGACAGAAGATCTGCGCACAAATCTCCCGTTACAGTGACATAATCGGCTGTCCAGGAATAGCCGGAGGCGTTGATGAGGCCCGGATTCAGCCCCAGCAGAACATGGGTTTCGATTTCTCCGGCGCTTACGGAGGCGGCTTCCACATCATGGCCGTTCAGGAGATTGATGGTCTGGGCGACCATCTCCATATGCCCCAGTTCTTCAGCTGCGATATCCAGGAAGAGATCCTTGATCTCCGGGTCCTTGATTCGGAAGCTTTGGGACATATACTGCATAGCGGATTTCATTTCGCCATTGGCTCCGCCCAGCTGCTCCTGCAGAAGCGCGGCGTATTGGGGATTGGGCTTTTCCACTTTGACCGGGTGGAAAAGCATCTTTTCATGTTTAAACATGGGAACGGTCTCCTTTCCGCAAATCAATATTTTTTCGTTTCTTAGAATGTCCAAAGCAGATCCGCTCTATGTATCTGTATTTCTAAATTTACAAAAGGTGTGCGGTTTATCAAAAATCTTCCATACATTTAACAAAGAATATGTTTTTATATTGACGGGTTTCTGATTTGCTGGTATTCTGGAATCATTGGAACTGGAATAAGCGGTGGAGTCTGTCATAGAAAGCATGTCTTTCTATTTATTCGCAGTGCTGAAAAAGCAATATAGAAGCAGGGAAAGCGTTTCCAAAGGGGATTTTTCGTTTTTTTCTGTATTCTTCTGGGAATAGACGGGGCTTCGTTTCAGAGGTCCCGTTTTCTTATGCCGCGGTTTAGAAGGAGAGAGGGGACTCGGATGGGGGTATCTTTTGCGGATTTTCTTCAGCAGATGGCGGGAAATCCTGTTCTGTGCATCACAGTGGTGCTTACGCTGGGGGTGATTTTCGTCAACGGGTGGACAGATGCGCCTAACGCCATAGCCACCTGTATCACCACTCGCTGCATGACGGCCAGAAGCGCCATATGGATGAGCGCGGTCTTCAATTTTCTGGGTGTGTTCGTCATGACGCAGATCAACAGCTCGGTGGCCTCCACCATCAGCAATATGGTGGATTTCGGCGGCGACACCCGGCAGGCGCTCATAGCGCTCTGCGCGGCCCTTTTTTCCATCGTGGTCTACAGCGTGGGAGCCTCCCTTTTCGGGATCCCCACCAGCGAGAGCCACAGCCTGATCGCCGGCCTTTCCGGAGCGGCCATCGCCATTCAGAACGGCATCGGCGGCATCAACATGGGGGAATGGGCCAAGGTCCTATACGGTCTGGTTCTGAGCCTTTTGCTTGGGTTTGCCACCGGCTGGCTCGTGTGCCGGGCGGTGACGGGTATCTGCCGCTCTATGGACCGCCGCAGGACCAACCGCTTTTTTAAGGGCGCTCAGATCTTCGGGGCCGCGGCCATGAGCTTCATGCACGGCGCCCAGGACGGCCAGAAATTTATCGGCGTTTTGTTCCTGGGAATGGCTTTCTGCAGCGGTCAGAGCAGCGTGGAAAATATCGCTATACCCCTTTGGATGATGCTTCTCTGCAGCGTGGTCATGGGAGTGGGCACCAGCGTGGGAGGGGAAAAGATCATCAAGTCTGTGGGAATGGACATGGTCCGCCTGGAAAAATACCAGGGCTTTTCGGCGGATCTTTCCGCCGCCCTCTGCCTGCTGTATTCCAGCCTCTTCGGCATCCCCGTTTCCACCACCCATACAAAGACCACTGCCATCATGGGCGTGGGTGCGGTCAAACGCCTTTCGGCCATCAATTTCGGCGTTGTGAAGGATATGGTTCTCACCTGGGTCTTTACGTTCCCCGGCTGCGGCCTCATCAGCTACGCCATGGCGAAGCTTTTTATGGCGGCCTTTTAGAGTTAGGAGTCGGTTCAGGCCTGGGCCTTTGGCCGGAAACGGCCGCGCTTCCGGCGCATGGGGGCCGTTCCTGCGGAGAGCCGTGCCATGGGAAGCGGCGGTTCCCGGCTTCTTGTTTGTTCGAAAGTCCGGCGGAAATCCGCCTGTCTGATACGGAAAGGAAGAAGAAAAATGTCAAAAAAACAGGATGCCTTTTATTACGATTCTTTTATTTCCTGCGCGGATTCTGCCTGCCAGGCGGCCCACCTGCTGGAGGAATCCATGAAGACCTTTGACCCTCAGGCGCTGCCGGCTGCTCTGGAGAACATCCACACGGTGGAGCATGAAGCGGACAAGAAAAAGCATGCCGTTCTGAACGCGCTCATCAAAGCGTTTATCACGCCCATCGAGCGGGAGGACATCATGCTTCTGAGCCAGAATATAGATGAGCTCACCGATAAGGTGGAGGATGTGCTTATCCGCATCTATTACAACAATGTGCAGAGCATCCGGCCCGACTCCCTGGAGCTGGCGCGGGTGGTGGTCCGTTCCTGCGAAGCCGTCAGAGAGATGATGCGGGAATTTGCGGATTTCAAACGTTCCAAGACCCTGCATGACCATATTGTCCGCATCAATTCCATGGAAGAGGAGGCTGACGCCCTCTTTATCGCCAGCATGCGCGCCTTGCACACGGAATGCAGCGATCCTCTCACAATTCTGGCCTGGCGGGAGATTTACGCTTACCTGGAAAAATGCGCCGACGTATGCGAACATGTGGCCGACGTGGTGGAGAGCGTGGTTATGAAAAATTCCTGACGGCGGTTTTCTGGTCTGCTCTTTCATGTTTTTCCAGGAGCAGGGCGTAAAACCCGGCCTTGTGGAAATGCTGTATGAAGGGCGGCGGCAGAGGCTGTGAGGAGCTGCAGGCGGCCCGTTCCCCGGCGGAAGGCACGGCTCCGCGTTTGTACTGAGATTCAGGAATGCGCTGTGCCGCCGCGATCCGGCGGGCCGGGAGATTTATACAGCCGTGCGGCTGTGCGGGCCGCAGAACCGCACGAACGCGGACTTAGGGATCGGTAGAGAACCACGGCCCTTTCCGCCGTTTAAGCATATGCCCGCCGGGGGCTGTGCAGTATCCAGTGAAAGGGGAAATTTGTTTGCTGCTGGATTCTTTCGGTGTTCTTCTGAAGGGCCTTGTAATAGGCGGCACTATGCTTGTTCCGGGCGTGAGCGGCGGTTCCATGGCTATGATCATCGGCATTTACGACAGGCTGATCTCTTCCGTCAGTTCTTTCATGAAGCATAAAAGAGAAAGTCTCGTCTTTCTGCTTCTGTTCTGCGCGGGAGCGGTGGCTGGGATGCTGCTTCTTGCGAGGCCCCTTCTGGGGCTTATCGAGCTCTACCCTCTGCCCGCCATGTATTTTTTCATCGGCGCTGTGGCTGGGGGAATCCCTCTGATTTTCCGGCAGTCGGGGGTGCGGTCCTTTTCTATAAAAATCCCTCTTTATATCGCTCTGGGGGCCGGGGCCGTGATTCTGCTTTCCTTTTTGCCCTCCGCGGCTTCAGCCGCCCGGATGGAACCGGGAGCCGTCGGCTTCCTGCTTCTGGCTCTCTCCGGCTTTATAGCGGCGGTGGCACTGATCCTGCCCGGCATCAGCGTTTCCTATCTGCTTCTTCTGATGGGGCTTTATGACGAGACCATGCGGGCTGTCGGAACGCTGTATCTTCCTTTTCTCATCCCCCTGGCCCTGGGGCTGGCGCTGGGGATCCTTCTGACTACCAAACTGCTGGAGACCGCCATGAAACGGCATCCTCAGCCCACATATCTGATCATCCTGGGATTTATCCTGGGCTCTATCGCCGCGATTTTTCCCGGCGTTCCCGTCTCTTGGGATATCCTCTTCTGCATTTTGACCCTTGCCGCCGGGTACGCCGCCATCCGTCTTCTTTCCCGGATGGAGGAGAAAGGCGGGAAGGGCTGAAGCGTTTCGTTTCAGGGCCGGTACCGGTACGGCGCGGCTGCGGCCCCGATGCGCCCGTATCTCTATTTCCCGTCGGCTCGGTTGAGCTCCGGAACGGATGCTGTTTACAATGAGGAAAAACGGAACCGCCCTGAAACAGGCTTTTTCCTGCTTCAGGGCGGTTTTTCTGCTTTTAGGGTTTCTCTGGGTTTCGCGGGTCTGTGGGCCGGTTGCGCCGGACCGGAAAGCGTTTTCTTCCGGCGTATTGCTTACGTATCGTTTATTCTTGCGGAGCCCCCGGCATTTTCACGACAGCCTTTACGATATCTGCCTTATCCTGAATGCTGCGGTCCATTGCGTTCTGGATGTCGTCAAAATCGAATATGTCCGTTACGATGCCTTTGAGATTGACCTTGCCGGAGGAAACGGCGTCTATGGCCATAGGGTAGATATGGCGGTAGCGGAAGATGGTTTTGAAAGTGAGCTCCTTATCCAGGGCCATGCTCATGGGAAGAGTCATTTCCCCGGTTTTGCTGTAGCCCACTAGAACGATCGTCCCGCCTTTTTTCGCCGCCTCAATGGCTTGGCGGGTGGTGATTTCCGTGCCGGCGGTTTCGATCACCAGATCGCAGCCGGCTCCTTCTGTAAGCCGCATGACGGCTTCAGCCGTATTTTCCTCGCCTGCATGTATGACGCCGTCCGCGCCCAGTTCCAGAGCTTTCTGAAGGCGTTTTTCCATGATATCCGCCACATATACCCGAGAAACGCCCTCGGCCTTGAGAGCCATCATGGAGACCAGGCCGATGCACCCGGCTCCCATCACTACGGCCGTCTGCCCTATATGCGCTCCTCCCTGGTTTGCCGCATGGAAGCCGACCGCAAGGGGTTCGATCAGGGCTCCCTCCAGAGTGGAGACATTCTCCGGGAGCTTGAAGCAGAGATCCGCCTCATGAGCCACATATTCCTGGAATACGCCGTCTACGGGGGGAGTGGCGAAAAAGATTACGTCCGGGCAGAGATTGTATTTTCCTTGGCGGCAGAATTCGCAGTGGCCGCAGGTTTTTCCGGGTTCCAGGGCGACGCGGTCTCCGACCTTCAGGTGCTTCACATCGCTGCCCACCTCTATCACGGTGCCGCCGGGCTCGTGCCCAAGCACAAAGGGAGGCTTTACCACAAAATTGCCGATAGCGCCGGTCTCATAGTAGTGCATATCGCTTCCGCATATGCCGACATACTCCAGCTTTACCAGCACCTCGTTGCTTTTGGGGACGGGGATGTCTCTTTCCACAAAGGCCATTTTACCGATGCCCGTCATGACGGCTGTTTTCATTTTTCCGTTCATTGCGATACCTTCTTTCTTTTTTCAATACGTATTCTTCATATTTTGCGGCTATGCTCCACCGGGTTGCCTGACCCGGTAGCGCGGTATGGGACAGATGCCCGGCATATGCCGCGCTGCGGCG
>OFOK01002127.1_pt1 | contig 12342 bp, 11 predicted proteins | sample 1542001 | NCBI WGS metagenome assembly OFOK01 (sample SAMN04209242, study PRJEB22552) | human gut metagenome | biome: gut; material: feces | host: Homo sapiens | place: USA: Oklahoma
GAGGAATTTTGTCTGATTTGATTATAGCATATCTTTTGGAAGAACAAAATACTTTATGTACGCCGCCCGCAGGCGGCAAAAGTCAGTCCGGGGGAAATTCCAGCTCGGCAAACTCCGCATCGGTCAGCAGCTTCAGCTTTTCGATAACGCCCTCCGACAGTTCCCGCAAAGCAGTTTCATCCGGCATCAGGTAGCACTGCATGAGCCGCAGTTCGTGGATAAGCCCCAGTCGGGTGCCGGTGTTGTAGAGCATCATCAGCATCCGCTCTTCGTGGTTAAAGTTCATGTTCAGCCCTCGCTTTCCGGCAGACGGTGGGATTGCACTCCGGGGCATCGCACTTTTCCTTGAGATTCATCAGTACCGAATGGCGTTCCGGCTGCTTGTCCAGAAACCCCTGTAAATCTTTGAAGCCGATGCTGTCCACATAATGCACAGACACCTCGCCATTGCGTTTGAGTGCGATCACATCGCTGACCGACAGGCTATGCCCCTCAAAATCCTGCGGACGGGAGAGGTTGAACATCTGAAATAGTTCTTCCAAAATCTCGTTGTTCGGCACATCCTGCCACATGGCGGGCAAATCAGCATAGTAGGTGACCTCGTAATGCTCCGGGTCGGGCGTTTTGCCTCGACGATTCAACTCCCGCATAGAAGCAAATCTTTCATCAAGGATTTTTTCGTCATGCCGCAGCTGCATCACCATATAAACATCGCACCCTGCGTTCAGAAATTTCTGCGGGATGTCCGCCATGGGTTCGCCGTCAAAATTCTGGTTCCATTTTTGCTGCATCGTCCACCTCACAGTTCTGGCGCAGAACGTGCAGAGGATTTTGGCGCAGACGTATCACTTGCCAGTGCTGCCAGCTTTTCCAATGTGGAAGGGCGGTGATCTGCACTCAGTTCCTCGGCTTCCGCAACTTTGTCCATGACGGCATCGTAGTCCTGCAACAGCCGCCGGCCCTTTTCCAAGTGGTGCGCTTCCAGAATCTGCTCACGGGCTTCCTGAATGGTCAGTTCCGGGGCATTCAGCTGCCCGCCGTCCATCACAGAATAATCGCTGTGGTAGAGGGTGTAGTCCCATCCATCCTCACAGGACTGGATGGCAAGGTAGCCTTTGCCGCCCAGTTCCCATGCAGCCTGCTCGTCCTGTGTCTGAATCTCCGGGTAGAAGTCTGCATGGTTTCGTTCCATGACTTCGGCAAACTGGCAGATGTGGAACACATTGCCCAGACCGCCCATGTCAAAGTGATAATCATCCAGATGTTCCACCCGTGCCGTAAAACTGCGCCCATCCGGGTAATCCACCTGAATCACGCCGCCATCTGGAATGCGATAGAGGTCATCATAGTGGCTGTTGATGAGACGAATATCCTTCGGCAGCGTTTCCGGCTCCCAGATGCGCCGCCTGCCGATGCCCGCCTGCGGGATGTTTTCGAGGATCTTTACGCTTTCCTGTTGGATGGCCTTACGGTCATCGTCCGAAAGTTCAAACAGATACCAGTTCCGGGCGGCAGGGATGGTGTTTTGTCCATCTGGCGGCAGATTCTTTTCCGAAATCTGCCCACTTTCCAGCGGCTCGCCAGTTACCTTGTTATAAGTGGCAAAGCCGACCCCTGCGCTGTTTTCCCGGAGATGCAGATAGCGTTCATCGTTGATAAGGTAGACCGCTTCTTTTATCTGCTCCATCAGCACCCACCTTCAAATTCCAGCGAAAACTTGCTGCGGCCATCGGCTTCACAGGACAGCAGCACGGTGGCATTGTAGGTCTTGCCCTTGGCACTCTTGCAGTCCTTCAGCCGGACCCGACCATCCCGCAGCAGCTTGTCCGCCACATGACCGTCCAGCCGCTTGCCCAGACGCTTGAAGAACGCATTGTCCTTCCACAGCACGAAACGGCACTCCCGGTTCTCGCAGAACCAGCCCTTTTCACGCTCCACAACATTTGCACCACAGTTGGGGCAGACACCAATAATTTTGTTTTTCATAAGCGCATTCGCTCCTTTCGCAGCCTCGGTGGTCGTTACCAGCGAGGAGATCATCTCTTTGATTTCAGTCATAAAAGTTTCCGGCTCCATTTCGTTGCGTTCGATTTGCAGCAGCTTCGTTTCCCAATCGGCGGTCATTTCCGGCGATTGAATCTCTTCGGGCATCACGGTGATGAGGGCTTTGCCCTTGTCGGTGGGCAGCAACACCTTGGTTTTCTTGCTGCCCTTCCGCTCCAGAAAGCCCTTCTGCACCAGTTTTTCGATGGTGGCGGCTCTGGTTGCAGGGGTGCCGATGCCCTGACGCTCCACGCCCTCCGGCATACTGTCTGCACTGGCGGTTTCCATAGCGTGCAGCAGGGTGTCCTCGGTAAAATGCTTCGGTGGGGACGTTTGACCCTCCTTCAGCTCTGCATTGAGGATACCGCACTCGTTTTCTGCCGCATTGGGCAGGGCGGTGAGTTCCTGTTTCCGGTTCAGGATGTCGGCAAGCACCTTTCGTTCCACCGCTTTCCAGCCTTCGTCCAAAACCTCCTTGCCCTTAGCGGAGAATTCCTCCCCGGCACATTCGGTGGTGAGCAGTGTTTCCAGATAGCGGAATGGCCTGCTGACCGCCATCAGCGTCCGGGCGATGATGAGCTTCAGGACGTTCTGCTCCCCCTTGGGCAGTGCGTCCAGATCGGCTTGCAGCATACTGCGGGTGGGCAGGATGGCGTGATGATCGGTGACTTTTTCCCGGTTGACGGTGCGCCGTGTCCGGGGCACAGCCTCGTCCATGTCCTCCGGGGTAATGCCGAGAAAACCTTCCAGTTCCTCGGTCAGCTCCTCCAGCATTTCCTCGTCATCGTCGGTGATATAGCAGCTATCAGTTCTGGGATAAGTGGTAAGTTTCTTCTCATACAGGCTCTGCACATAGTCCAGCGTCTGCTGTACGCTGTACCCCAGCAAGCGGTTAGCATCTCGCTGAAGGGTGGTCAGATCGTACAGCAACGGCGGATTCTCGGATTTTTCCTTGCGGGTGATGCGCTGGATCGTTGCCACCATCTCCTTTCGACAGGCTTCCAGCAGGTTTTCTGCAACGGATTTTTCAGGAATACGGCGGCTGGATGCCGTGCAGCCGCTGGTCAGTTCCAGATCCACCGTGTAGAATTTCTCCGGCACAAAGGCGGCAATGGCAGCTTCCCGCACCACCGTCATGGCAAGCACCGGGGTCATAACACGCCCCACCGCCAGAGGTTGCCCGTACAGACACGAAAAAAGCCGGGACGCATTGATGCCGACCATCCAGTCGGCACGTTCCCGGCAGAGTGCTGCGTTGTACAGCGCATCGTATTCAGTTGACGGTTTGAGATGGGCGAACCCTTCCCGGATGGCGTTTTCCTCCATGCTGGACAGCCATAGGCGAGAAAAGGGCTTTTTGCACCCGGCTTGCTGGTACACCAAGCGGAAGATCAATTCTCCCTCACGTCCGGAATCGCAACTGTTCACAATGCTGTCTACGTCCGGGCGGTTCATCAGGTCTTTCAGGATACCAAACTGCTTTTCGGTGGACGCAGACACCAGATACAGCCACCTTTCCGGCAGGATGGGCAAATCTGCGATACTCCACTTGACGTACTTGGCATCGTAGATGTTGGGCGGTGCAAGCTCTACCAGATGACCAACGCACCAGCTTACCAGATAGCCGTTGCCCTCCAGATAACCGTCTTGACGGCGGGTAGCACCGAGGACTTTTGCGTAGGACATAGCGACAGATGGCTTTTCTGCTACAACTAGAATTAAAATAAGCGTTCCCTCCAATCTGTTTTCATTTGGATATGTACGGCGGCAAATGCCGCCTTGAAATCAGATGGGTTCGGTATCTTCCTCACTGGGTTCCTCCGGCTCGTCCTCGGTGGGAATCTCAAAATCGCCCTTGTCCTCGGTGTAGTTTGCATCGGGGTCAAGGGCTTCTTTTTCTGCCTTTTTCTTCTGCATCTGCTGACGATAAAAGTAGAAGCCGCCGCCTGCCGCCAGCGCAATCAGCACGACTACACCCAGAAAGCCAGACGCGATCTTTGTGACCTTATTTTCCTTGGGCTGTTCCGTGCCAGATGCTGCCGCTTCTTCGGCGGCTTTCTTGGCTTCTTCCTCGGATTTCAGTCTGTCCTGTTCCGCCTGCGCCGCCGCTTCCTTTTCGGCGGTGTAAGCATCGGCGGCATCCTCTTCCATCAGTGCCAGCAGATCCGCTTCGTCCACAAGGTTCATAAAGTGGACGGTCTGCTGCCCCTTGGCGTTGCGGTCAATCACCAGATAGAAAGTCGCACCCGATTTCGACACCAGCGTGATAAACTGCTGTCCGCTGCCATCGGAGTAGTTGGTGTAGTAATCGTCCACCAGCGTCAGGTTGCCCTCCGGGGTCAGGGCACCAGAGGTTTCGTCCGTGACGGTGACAACATCTTCCTCCACGACTTCCGGCAGAACCGGCTGCTCCACCGAGGCAGCTTCGCCCTCAAAGGCAAAGGCAGGAGCCGCCATACCAGCACACAGTGCCACCGACACCAGCAGTGCGCTCAGTTTCTTAATCTTCATCTGCATCCTCCTTCTCGAAAGTGGCACCCACGGCAGACAGCGCAGCCGGGTTCGGGGTGGTGGTGGCAGACTGCCGCAGCAGGGCGGCAAGCTGTTCCGGCGTGACTTTTGCAGTTCGCACCATCTCGTTGACCTCGGCGGAATCCTCCTCCTGAATGCGCCGCTCCAAAATCTCGATGCGGTTGTTCAGCTTGATGCGGCGCTCCTTCTCTTTTGCCAGCATCGCCCGCAGCTTATCCGATTTTTCGCTCATAAAACTCCTCCAATCATTTTGAAAGCCGTCCAAACCCGGCGAGATGCTTCTCCCAGTAGGACGAGTGAATGTTTGCGTACTTGATGGGGTCTCCGGCACTGACCATCATGCCGTTGCCGAGATAGATTCCAACGTGGCTTTTTCCCGGCGTATCATACGTTCCTTCAAAGAAAACAAGGTCTCCGGGCTTTGCTTCTGCTTCAGAAATGTGCTGGCTTTTCTGCCATAATCCGTTGGCGGTGGTGCGTCCCACATCGTAGCCGTTCTGGTTGTACACCCAGCAGACGTAGCCCGAACAATCAAAGCCAGTTTCCGGGGTAGAGCCGCCCCAGACGTAGGGTGTGCCCACATACTTTTGGGCTTCCTTGTAGATGGCGGCAAATTCGCTGTCGGTCAGGGCTTCTGCCGGAACCTGATAGTCGATGCCGGAGCCATCGGAGCCACCGGGCGGCAGACCACCGTTGAACAGATAAGGCCGACCGCCCAGCGTATCCTGAAAGATCTCGTACCGTTTCCATTGGTCAGCATCCAATTCTTCCCGGATGACTACTTCCAGCCCTCTGTTCACCAATTTGGTGTGGAAGATGCGGTACTCATAGGGCACCTGCGTAGGAATTGGGATTCCTGCCGGGCTGATGACCCAAACGGTCTTATACCGTATCTGCACCTCCACCCATGTGGTGAGCTTGTACTGCTTTTTGAAGGTCTCCTTCAGCTTGCCCTGCACCTCCGACCGGGTGTAATCGTCATACAAAGTTGTGAGAAAAGAGGTCAACTGCCACGGGTCGTGCTCGATGGGGTCAAGGTGGTACTGGTACTCGTTGTAGCCGGGGTGGTCGGTGGGGGTGCGCTTGATCTTTTTATCAAGCTCCTTTTCCAGCTTCTTGTAGTCTTGCTCTGCGCCCCGGATGTCCCGGTCCTCGGCAGAATACATGGTCTGCCCGGACACCTGCGTGCCGCCGGAAAAGAGGATTCCGCAGGAGGAAAAGCCCGACATCACCATAAGAATGAGCAAAAGAAAAACGCCCACGATCACCAGAACGTGTGCGTTGCCCTTGGCGGCATTCGCCAGCCCTTTCAAGGCAGTGCTGACGGCAGTTTTACCTTTTTCTACGGCTTGTTCCACGCCGGACCGGGCGGCAGATGCACCGTTGGATGTCGCTTTGCCACCTGCGGTCTGCGCCGCCGTGCCCGAACGGGCAGCGGCATAGTAGCTCTGCCGGATGTTCTGTTTCTGCCGCCACCGGGAAAGCCAGTTGGAACCGCCCTCGCCAGTGCCGGATGCGCCTGCATCTTGTGCCGCAGCCGGCTCCGATGCGGAAGATTTTGCGGTTTTGGTGCCTTTCTTGCCCTGCATCTTGGCTTTCTTCTTGAGCTTCCGGGCATAGCGGCTTTTGGAAATATCACGGACATTTCCTGCCGCTTTTTCGCCCTCGCTCAACGCCTGCACACCGACGTTTTCATCCTCGTACTGGTCAACTTCGTGATGCACCGCAGACCGGGCAGCATGGGTGGCGTACATCTCCCGCTTCTGCGCCTTGCTCAACCGGCTCAGTTCGTCCGGGGTCAGTTCCGCCTTGCCAAACCGTAGGTGCTGCGTCTTTTCCGCAGCTTTATCCGCGTCGGTTTTCAGCTTTTTCTTTTTGGGCAGCGTCTGCTCCACCTTGGCTTTTTTCGGGGGTGAACGGGTCTTTTTGGCGGACGATTCCTCTTTGAGATTCAGCTTCGGATTGCTCATTTCTGTGCGCCCTCCGAGACTTCACCCAACTTGGTGGTCATGATCCGGTAGAGTTCCAAATCAGTGGGGAATCGGTCAACAAACGGCAGAATGACATTTCCGAAAAACAGCAGCCCTTCGCCCTCGCCGGAGTGGGTCACATAGGAAAGCTGATGGGGCGAAATATTGAGCTGCTTTGCGAGGATCTGCCGGTCTCCTGCCGCCTGATTCAGCATGATGATCATGTCACTGTTCTCGAAAATATTCTCGACTTCACGGGAAGAAAGAAGGTCTTTCACGTTCTGGGTCAGCCCCGTGGGAATACCGCCCCACTTGCGGAAACGCTTCCAGATCTCCACGGAATACGCCGCAGTCTGCTCCTCTTTCAGAAGCAGGTGCATCTCGTCCATATAATACCGTGTGGACTTTCCGCTACTGCGGTTTGCCGTGACGCGCCCCCAGACCTGATCCTGCACAATGAGCATACCGAGTTTCTTCATCTGTTTGCCCAGTTCCTTGATGTCGTAGCAGACGATGCGGTTATTGACGTTCACATTCGTGCGGTGGTTGAACAGGTTCAGACTACCCTTGACGTAGATCTCCAGTGCGGTGGCAACATGGTGGGCTTCTTTCTCGTCCTGTTGGAGCAGGGCGTTGTACAGATCCTCAAGAATGGGCATATTCTCCGGGCAGGGGTCCGCAAAATATTTGCGGTAAATCAGATGCACACAGCGGTCAATGACGGTTTTCTCCACCGGCAGCAGACCTTCCTTGCCTCCCACCACCAGTTCACAGAGGGAAAGGATAAAGTCAGCTTTCAAGGAAAGTGGGTTGTCCTCCTCGGAATAGTTGGCGTTAATGTCCATCGGGTTGATAAATTGGGTACTGTTGGGCGAAATTTTGATGACCTGACCCTTCAAACGGTTCACCAGCGGCGAGTAATCGGCTGGGTCAGCGGTGTTACCACCGCTTTCCCGCCTAAGAACCGTACGTGACAGTTTCCCGTCATACGGCTCAAGCATTTCATCACTTTTTCAAGCGGTTCTCAGCATAAATACGCTGGCAGGAGCAGTGAACGTAGCGCATATTACGAACATCTTCCGTGCCAGTCTTTGCCTTTGGTGCAAGGTAGAAGATTTCTCTTTCTTCCGTTACGTCCATCGGCATTCCGCAGTGGTAGCACAGCCCGTTCTGGTTTTTCCAGATAGTCTTGAATTTTCCAGTCAGCCGGTGCATTCCTTTGTCGAATTTCCTCTTTTGGAAATACGCCACATCGAGGAACGGATTTGCAGTCGCTTTTATCTTGGTGTGCCGCACAATAGCTGTGCTGTCCACCCGTATCAGCGCCTTGTTTTCCGTAGAGAACACCCAGTTCCGATTGCCGACACGATGCCAGTATCTCGTGGAAATCCACCACTTGTTCTTCTTTGGGTGCCGTCTTTTAGCCCATCGCCACAGCAGTTCGTATAGGACATAGTCCAGATGCGCGAACGCATCACTTGCGCATACGGACTGGTGGTAATTAGTCCAACCTCGAATTTGTTCATTCAACTTCATAATCAGAACATCTTGCTGCCACGCTTTTCCTCTGCGGAGAATCGTGTCAGAGATATTGGAAACGATAGCCTTAACCGCCTTTTGGGAAGGCTTGATAATCAGCTTTTCGTTATACTTTCTGAAGTTCCAGCCGAGGAAGTCGAAACCATCGTCAATGTTGGTGACAACGGTCTTTTCATCAGAAAGTTCCAATCCGCGTTCAGCGAGAAACTCTCGAATCAGCTCCTTTGCTTCAAGAGCCAGTTCAGGTGTTGCCGCTGTGACCACAAAATCGTCTGCATAGCGGACGAAGTTTACTTTGTGGGCATTCTTAAATCTTAAATCGACCTTACCGAGCGCGTTTGTGTGAAAGCGTTCGACCAGCTTCTTCTCGATACCATCCAGCGTCATGTTCGCCAGAATGGGGGAGATAATACCACCTTGCGGAGTTCCTTCCTCGGTAGGAAAGAGTTCGCGCTGATAGATAAATCCCGCCTTTAAGAACTGCTTCAAAATGTTCTTGTCCATGGGGATGTTCGCCAGAAGCCAATCATGGCTGATATGGTCGAAACAACCTTTGATGTCACCCTCCAAAACCCACTTCGGAGAAATGTGCTTGCGCGACAGTGCATTGAACAGATATTCGCAGGCATCCTGTGCGCATCTTCCTTTTCGGAAACCAAAGGATTTCCCATCTGCTGTTGTTTCCGCCACCGGCTCCAGTGCCAAAGCATAGAGAGCCTGCATTGCGCGGTCATACATTGTAGGAATGCCCAATGGACGCTTTTTCTTCTTGTCCTTCTTTTCGATATACACTCTACGGAGAGGACGCGCACGATACCCTTTATCTGTCAGCGATAGAACCGCTTTCATTTTCTTCGCCGGGGTGTTCCAAAGAACACCATCCACACCGGGAGTCTTGCGCCCATCGTTGGTAACGACACGCTTAACAGCCAGTGCTTTGGCGTAAAAGGAATGTGTCAGAAGATACTGAAGTCGTTTTACTGCGTTGTAGTTTTTTTGCTGAGTTGCCTTGACAATCCTGATTTGTAGCCTGTTGACTTCCTGCTCTGCCTTATGCCAGTCAATGTTTTTCCATTGGGCACTCAACATAGCTTCGTCCGACAGCTTCTCAGAAGTTTTACCTTCCGTCGTTGAATACTTATCGTTCACAGGGATACCTCCAATCTTGCCATGAAATACCCGGAATAAGTCAGCACCTTTTCAGGTCAGGGCAAATTTTGAACCCCTATGCTCACCGTTGCAGTGAACCGTTCGCTTTTTATTCCATCTCATACCCTCTGCACCGTTTCTCCCTCTTGCGAGGTCGATACCTTTATTAAAGGAGTGCATAGGGTTTTCCACGTTCCGCGTAATGCATAATTCATGAATGCCTTAGCCGCCATCTTTGAACCGGGAGGATTTGTGTCCATTTGCTTCGGGGAAGCGAAAGGCCCCTCGGCCACCTCCAACACCTTTTGGTGTAGGTGTATCAGCCTTATTTCACCTATTCCCTGTAACGATCCTTACGATGGTTCACATTACATTCGACATAGCATTCTTTACCCTAACGGTACGTCTGCTTTTAGGCTGGCAGATTTCCCATATTGTCCTGTGAGCTTCCCAACGCCGGCTTTTGACCAGTGCAGGTCACAGTAGGGTTACTCCAAATGGATAGAGTAGCGTTTACACGCAATACATTACGCGACTTCGTGTCGCACTTCGCCTTCGGGATCGTTCACAATAATATCATCGTCCGTCACCAAAAAAGCGTTTGCGATTTCACGCTTTGCCGAGAAACTTTTGCCGCTTCCCGGAGTGCCCAAAATCAAGCCATTCGGGTTCTTCAGCTTCTTCCGGTCCACCATGATAAGGTTGTTGGACAGGGCGTTCAGGCCGTAATACAGGCTTTCTTTGCCAGACTGGTAAAGTTCCTGTGTGGTGAACGGAATGAAGATGGCCGTGCTGCTGGTGGTCAGCCCTCGCTGAATTTCGATCTGACAGTCAGCCAGCGGCAGGCTGCTCATCAGCCCCTGCTCCTGCTGGAAATCCAACCGGCACAGGTTGCAGTTGTGCTTCTGGGCGATACTGGATGCCTGAAAGACATTGTTTTCCAGCTCCTGCTCCGTGCGCCCGGTGTTCAGCACCAGAAAAGTAACAAGGAACATCCGCTCGTTCTGGCTTTGCAACTCTTTGAGCAGGGCTTTCGCATCCCGTCCGTAAGTTGCCAAATCGGACGGAATGATGTCAATATCATACCCGGCACGGATGGCTTTTTTCTGGTGGAGTAGGGAGCTGCCGCCTTACTATCTTGCAATAGCAGGTTTGCATCACCCTCTCCGGGAACCGTACTTACCTCTCTCGAAGTATACGGCTCTGTCATTGTTCGGTCAGAAAAACTCATTGATTGTGAATTAGATGGTGGCAATGCTCACACACTACAAGTGTCTTTCGCCGTTTTGCTAACATTGCGATTTCCCACGGTTCTTTTCCTTTAAGGTTTTTCAGTTTATTGATATGGTGGATTTCGTAACGTTCGCTTTCCGTTGTGCCACAGAGTTCACAAATTCTTGCTTTCAAACGCTTCTCAAGCGGTGTTACCGACTGACCATAAATAATTGCGGCATTGCTAATGCAGTCTGTTGAAATTTTCGCATCTTTACAGTCCATATAGTTGGCGAAATAGCGGCGCTTGGCTTTCTTTTTCGTTTCATAGGGGATACCCCATTCGCCAGTTCCGTCTTTATACATAGCAACAACTTTTGAGATTTTGCTTTTGTGTTTTGCTGCAAGCGTTTTTAGGCAGCTGTATTCCATAAGGTAAGACAGATATTTCAGTTTACAGAAGTTGCTGGCTATTCCGTAATAATTACAAATACCTCTCAACTCATCGTTGTGAACTGTGACTATCTCAAGGTCTGTCAGCCGTAGCAGGGAATTTCTGTGAACGGGAAATAGCTTTCCGTCCTTTTTCTGTATCGCTATACCCTTTGAGAAAATAAAGTTGTGGATTTTGTCATCGAATGGCACTAGCAGTTCAACATGGTTGTTGAGAGTTCTCGCTTTTGTGCCTTTCTTGTTCCGCTTTACTTTCTCACATCTTCTGACACGAACATCAAAACCTAAGAACCGGGCACATTCACTGCTGTGGGTAATAAGTGTCTTTTCTTCGCTGAGTTCCATCTTGAGTGTTTGCCCAATAAACTCAGAGAGTTTGCTCTTAATCCACTGGCAATCCTCTTTACTGCCCTTTACACCAATAATAAAATCATCTGCATAGCGGATATATTTGAGCTTTTTATCCGTCTGTGCTGTGCAAGGAGTTTTCAAAAGTTGTTTGCGGAGTGTTTTACACTCTGCAATCATGCTTTCTCTTTCTACTCCATTCTTTCTGTCGATGTGGTAGCAAAGATTTTTGATTCTATTGTGCAGTTCACGGTATTCCGGGGTGATTTTCCCTTTTTCAGGAGTGTCAAATTCGTCTTTTAGCTGCATGACGAATTTATCAAGTTCGTGCAGATAGATGTTTGCCAGCAACGGTGAAAGAATACCGCCTTGCGGTGTGCCGCTGTAGGTTTTGTGGTAAACCCAATCTTCCAAATATCCTGCTTTTAGAAATTTGTAGACCAGTTTTACGATGCGTGCATCTTTGACCTTGCTGCCGATAAATCCAACCAGTGCATCGTGATTTATATTGTCAAAGCACCCTTTAATATCCCCCTCAACAAACCAACGCACACCACCAAATTGGTACTTCAATTTGTCTAATGCGGTGTGACAGCTTCTTTTCGGGCGGAATCCATGCGAGCAGTCCAGAAAGAGCGGTTCATAAATTGCTTCCAATATCATACGGAGTGCTTCTTGAACCAATTTGTCCGTAAAGGTCGGAATACCTAATGGACGCTTCTTCTTCGGATTGCTTTTCTTTGCAATATAAGTTCGTCGTACTGGCGTGGGCTGATAGGTTTCATCTGCCAAGGACTGAATGATTTTTTCAATCTTAGCTTCGCTGAAACCGTCTGCTGTGTCTTGATTGATACCTTTTGTCGATGCACCCTTGTTCGTGTACAGACGCTGGTATGCCTGATAGTAAATATCTGGGCGCAGCAGATAGCGATACAATCTAGTAAATACTTCTTCCTTATGGGTTAATGAGTCTTTGCTGATTCTTTCTAAAATTTCGGTTGTTGGTTGCAATGAGGTTTTCCTCCCTAATCAACGTTCTATCTTAGTACACAATAACTACGCTCCTTCGCCATGTAAGGGTCATTATCCCTCTCGG